>OLZQ01000424.1_pt1 | contig 24093 bp, 20 predicted proteins | sample 1644511 | NCBI WGS metagenome assembly OLZQ01 (sample SAMEA103958132, study PRJEB25191) | human gut metagenome | biome: human-associated habitat [ENVO:00009003]; feature: intestine environment [ENVO:2100002]; material: feces | place: Germany | collected 2013/2015 | reverse complement strand
CGCAGTATGTCGCCGGGAAGCTCCGCGAGGTGAAGATAACCCTCAAAGCCAACCATCAGCTATTATTGATTTCAAAACAGCAGTAAAATGAAAAGAGACCTTATTTATCTGCCCCTGATCGTCTCCGCAATCTGGGCAGCACACGCTACGGCGAAGGCCATGCAGGACGGGCCACAACAGATCGAACCCCGAAAGATCGAAGCGGGATTCACCAAGACTGTACACATCCTCTTCCCGTCGCCTGTCACGTATATCGACATCGGCTCGATGGACATCATCGCCGGCAAGGCCGATGGAGCCGAGAACGTCGTGCGCGTGAAAGCCGCCGTGCGGAATTTCGCAGCAGAAACAAACCTGACGGTCATCACCGAAGACGGCGGATTTTTCACTTTCGATGTCTATTATGCCGAGAATCCGGCTGTCTCGACCGTCAATCTTACAGTGCAGGATCAGCAGACGGAAGGTGTGAAGAAACCGGATGCCGCAGGCGATTATCAGCCGACGGCCCCAGCATCCGAAAGCCGGGTGCTGCTGCGCGAGGTAGGGCGCGAGAAACCCGCGACCGTAAAGCGCATGTTGAACGACATATACCGGCAGAACCGCACGGATGTGAAAGGCATTCGCACGAAAAAGTACGGCATCGGGGTCGAAGTGCTGGGGATTTACGTGTTCAATGACGTGATATACATTCACTCCTGTATCTCGAACGACACGAATATCTCTTTCGAGGTGGATGCGCGGCGATTCATCGTAGCGGATCGCAAACTCGCCAAGCGCACGGCACAGCAGCAGACGCCGCTCGAAGTCCTGCGCGTATGCAACGATCCGGCAGTCGTGAGGGGACACCAGCGTCAGCGGACGGTATTCGCACTGCCCAAACTGACGATCTCTGATGACAAGGTGCTTTTGCTGGAAATCATCGAGAAGAACGGAGCCCGGCATCAGACGGTGGAAATACCAGCCGAAGAGTTGTTAGAAGCAAAACTGCTGTAACGGGAAAAATAAGATTCGATGCTCGTACACTTTCTAACGGCTATTTGCCTGACAATGGGAATATTGTCGGTACTGGTCGCCATCGGACTATGTTGGTTGATCCTCTTTCCGGAGTATCCGAAACACAGATATTGCTCCGGGGTTGAACCCAATTAAAAGTGCCCGGTTTTACCGGGCACTTTTAATATTTTACAACTTACAATTCTCTGGTGTGGCAGGCAGGTCATTCCACGACTTGTCCGCCATAGTGCAATGTGCATATTTCACGATGTATCTGCCGGCATAGCAGCTCGATAACCCGTTCGGAAAGATCGTGCCGCACCGTGTGCATGAAGCGGCGGTTCTCGATGCGGCTGAACAGGCTTGTGCCGTCTTCGGCGACGGCGCAGCAGATTTGCGCCTCGCGGAAACGGTCGTAATCGGTGAAATATTCCACATCGGGAGCGATACGTATATAAGATTTCATAGGTTCGTCAGATGATGTTTTGACACAATTCGGGGTGGCGGTATGGCGGGAGCCGCGGGCGTCCGCCCGTTCGCGTCTGCGGCAGTCATGCCGCAGACGGAAACCGGGACTTATTTATGGTGTCGCAAGGTCGTTGAATCGCAGTTCGATAGTTGTCAGCAACAATCCCGGCGGACAGGAATAAGTGCCCCTTATGTCCGATTCTTCGGAGAAGATATGCACGGTATAACGGTGTTCGCCTCGTTGCCGGGAAATCCGGATACTCCAAGTATGGCCGTTTCGGCGTGCGAAAAAAATGTGATTCCCCGCACCTGCCTGGATCAGATCGAAAACGGCGATTCCATGCCGGCGAAGATCGTCGATAAATTCTTTCAGCATGATTCTATTCGGTTTTATGGGGACGGCCTGCGGGCCGTCCCCGATCAGAATTTAGGCGGCTTTCTTTGTCGTTTTCTTGGTGCTCTTACCCGTTTTGCCCTCTTTCTTGGCGGCTTTGGTCTTGGCTTTCTCCTGTGCCTCGGCAACGGCAATACGCTCGTCGAGACGGTCGTTGCGCTTCGTGTATTCCTCGTCGAACTGCGCTTTCACAACCTCGTATTTCTCTTTGTGGTGCAAGGCTGCGAATTCCATCAGCAGTTGCTTCCCCGTTTTGTCGAAACCGATGTCGGATGTAAGGCTTTTTACAAGAAAATCGCGGGTGATGAGATCGCGTTGTTCGTCGGTCAGCGCATTGACGACAGCGATTTTCTGTTCGGATGTCAAATAATACGCTTCGGGAAATCCCACGGCGGCGAGGTGTTCGCGCCGCAGGCTTCCGAGCATGATGTAATAGAGAATGTTGTCTTCCAGCTGGGTAAACGGCGTCGGAGCGATCTCCTCGTCGCGGACGATCTGCCGGACGGCTTCGACGGTTTTTTCGTGTGCGAGTTCCGTGTTGCGGATTTTCTTCTCCTCAAGGCGGGCAATCAGTTCCCCGGTCGATTCCCTGCCTTTGGTGACTTGGTTCACATAGACCAGCCGGGCGTTGTCGCGCGAGGTTTTGACGAAAATCCGGATCGCCCCGGCGTCGTGCTTGGCCAGCAGGTCGGCGGTCTTTTCCTCGGCGGCCTTTTTCTGCTGTTCATAGATCTGCATTGCCACGGTATAGTCGGCATCGGTGGCATAATCCGCCGGACATGGTTCTGCGGGCATAGCGGGCATTTCCTGCACCTGCCCGTATTCGAACGCCTTGCATTCGACCCCGTTTTCGGTCATATGCTCTACGGCCTTATCATGGTCGTCGCATCCGTAACGGTCTTTGTAAAGGATGAATTTCGGGTTTTGCGCGAGCAGTTCTCCGCTTTTTCGCTCGATGAATTCGCGGTTTTTGGCTTCGAGACATTCCCGGTTCGTACACCGTCCGCTTCCCGTGGCGAACATATCGTATAGATTGGTGTTGTGCTTGCATTTGGCGCACGCCGTTTGGTCGAAGCGGTACCGGGCCAGATCGTTCGTATAATGGGCGTCTACCATCCGCTTGAACTCCTTTACGGAGTATTTCCGCCACCCCTCCTCGTCTTTGAGGCGGTCTTTGCAGATCGTCTTTTGCAGGTCTTTCCCGTATCGTGCCAACTCCATAGCGAGACCCAATGTAATAGAGTTTTCGCGCAGGAGTTTTTTTGCATCGGGGATCAGTTCGTTGAGTTTCATCCGGTAGTAGATATACTGCTCGCTCTTGCCGAAGCGTGCGGCCACGGCGGCGGCGTCCCCGCCGAGGGTCTGCATGGCGGCTTTGTAGGCTTCGGCCTCGTCGAGCGACGGCATCTCCTCGCGCTGAATGTTCTCCGAAAGCGCGAGGTCGAAGATCGCCCGTTCGTCGGCGGGAGCGGCATCGACGATTGCCTCGATCTCGGTCTGGCCGAGCAGTTGCACGGCGCGGTAGCGGCGTTCTCCGCAGACGATGATATAACCGCCTTGTTCTGCGGCTCGCACCCGGATGGGCTGAATAAGGCCGTGCGTGGCAATGGAGGCGGCCAGTTCCGCGAGGGCATTCTCGTCGTAACTCCGCCGCGGATTGTTGGGGTTGGGGCGGATTTTGTCAATGGAGAGCAAAACGGTCGATTTCGTGCTCTGGGTGGCGGTTGCGGTCGTGGTGTCGGTTTCGTTCGTTTTCATGGTGTGATGGTTCATTAGAATTGATATGTTATTGTGGAATTAATTGATCAGATGATATGCTGTACCGCTGGCAAGGTATTCCCATGCGTTACTTTCAGCCAGTTCTGCGAAATACTCCTCGCTGCGGCAATACCGGGCATCGTCGCGGCATGCCCGGAAAAAGGTGTCCAGACAACATTCGATCAGATCGTAGAAAGTCGTATCGTCCGGATGCGTGAAGAAGCAGTATATCGGATCGAGGATCATATTGTCCATATAATACCCTGTCAGCGGACATTCCGTCGTACAGAATAGGCGGCTTCGGCGGCGTCTTCTCCCTTTGTAGTAGATTTTCGGGACGAACAGATGCGATCCGAAATTGTTGTGTAGATAGGCGGCGAGCCGTGCTCCATGCAGATTTTCAATAGTATCTTCGTAAGGCGAATACCAGCTGAAAGAGTAGGAATAACCGTCGTATTCCCATTTATTGCACCGTATGCCGAGTAGATCACAGAAGGCATTCAGCGTTTGTTTGTTCTCCGCATTCCATCCGTATTCCGGTTCATCGTTGAGCCACTTGCGATATGCCCGTGCCCGTGCTTCGGGCGAAAGTTCGCCCAGCGAGAAAATTTGGTAGGTTACGGTTTCCGTTCTCATGATCTTGAAAGGTATTTGATCAGTTGCTTGTGGCGGTCGTACGGTATTTTGAACAGCAGGTAGGTAATGCCTATGCCGTTGCGCGATGCGTTGTGAAGGAGTTGCCGCAGATCGGGATCTTCCCCGGCCGTGACGCCGAACACCTCCGGCATGTATTTTTCCGGCAACCGGGTGCGCATCATGTAGTCGAAATCCGCCGTGCGCTGTATGATTTCTTCGTATGATTTCATAATAAAGTCGTTAAGAATGAGAGGATCGAATCGCCGGACATGGCATGCGCGTTGTCCCAATTCCGCCATTGCTGTCCGTCTTTGTTTTGTAACGAGAGGTTGAAAAGAGGGTCTTTCCCCTGCGACCACTTGCCGGAATAAATCCGGATGCTGAAAGTGTGTACATGGCCGCTGAAATCGAAAAAGGCGGTGTATTTTTCTTTGCCGTTGATCTCCAGCAGGAGCGCGGCGATAGCTGTTATCTGTTCGTTCATGGTTTCGGGTGTTGTGGGGCGGGCATCCGCCCGCCCCGGGTTGAATGTTATTTGAGATAGGCGGCCAATGCGCTGCGCACCTCTTGTTCTCGGCGTTTGGAGAAAATCCACCCGGCGCACCGGGTGCCGTCGTGCGTAAGGTAGGCGCGGAACAGCCCGTTCAGATCGCGGAGCGTGTCACGCAGGGGTTTCGTATCGCCGAATACGGCGATCGACTTCGCGGAGTATTCCACGATCTCGACACGTGCGTCGGCCACGGTTTCGGGGGCGGCGGTCTGCACGGGTGCAGGGTTCTCGATGCATACATTGTCGGAATTTCCGGCCACGACGGCGAAACGCTTGATAATGCCCTCTTTGTCGCGGCACGATTCCTTGCTGACCTGCCAGCCCGAATAGCGGTGCGTACCAAGGTAATAGCCGTGCCCCATGCTGTACTTTTCGCGGTGTTCGTACTCGGCATTACGCTCGGCCAGGTGTGCCGTGCCCTCGAACCGTGCCGCGGCCTTGCGCATTTCGGGGAACAGATCGCGCGTGTGGGTCGAGAATCCGAGAATAACCGTGCGCACGATGCGCGAGCCGAAATAGTCCGTATAGGGGTCGCATTCGCTTTCATGCTGTTCGCCGATGATGACGGCCACGGCATCGTCGGGAGCGATCTGCCGCAGACGCTCCGCGCCGATGGTACGTAACCGTTCCGCGTCTTCCGCCGCCGCACGTCGGGCGGCTTCCTGCTCGGCTTTGAGGGCGTCGGCACGGGTGCAGAGCGCCGCGACCTCGGCGGCATCCATAAATTCGGGGTGCTCGTCGTCGTAATAGTGCCCTATACCGAATTTGTCCCGCAAGGGGCGAATCAGATCGGCAGTGTACTCCTCGGCGGTTTCGGGGTCGATCAATCGGTAATTGTAACCGGATTGTGTGTGTGCGATTCCGGCCACGACCATGCGCTGACGCGTATTGTAAGGGCCGTCGAAAATGACGATCTGATTCTCCCGCACACTCTGTACGTCGGTGTCGTAACTCTTTCCTGCGAATAACAATGTGACTTTTCCCATAGTTGTAAGGTGTTGAATGTTAGTAAAACAGCCGCAGAAGAAACCGCACGAGGACAACCACGGGGGAAAGGACGATACGCATGATGTCCCGACACCGCCGCAAGAGCCACAACGAGAGGCAGAAGCCCCAAAAACCGCCCGCGCCGAGATAAATGCCCGCGAGAAATTTGAACGCCGCAAACGCGCCGAAAAGCGCAGCCGCGAAACTTGCCGCAGACCTCCAAAACCCGCAGATGCCGGTGGGAGCGGTGCCGCTCCGTTTCAAAATTTCCCGTATGTCTTTGTGCTGTTTCATAACTACGACCTTTTTTTTATGCCGTATGGGCCGCGTTTGCCTTGCTTCCGTTTCTGTGGGCTATATTTCAGAGGGGCGGAATACAAACAAGATTTCAGGACAAAAAAATCAGCCGCAACTTATATATTGCGGCTGATTTATTTGTCTGAACCCGAAGGGCCCCGATCTTGGTTGTTTTCCGACCCCCTGTCTTACCTTTGCCCACGGAAACGGAAGCAAGGCAAATGCGGTGCATAACGTGCTAAACGGGGAGTAGGTAGTCTCGGAAACAGCACAAAAGACATACGTGGAATTTTCAACCCGGATATAAAAAAGCAGATATATCTGAAACATATCTGCTTATCTGTCTTTGGGCTGGATTGTATCTTGCTATCGGTAGCCAATAATTTCAAAATACTGCGTGCCGTAAATCCTTTGCCGTAGGCGGCGGTTATTTCCATTTTGGAAACAACCGAGTCTGTATCGGGATTTTCAGCGTTCGACCGTTCCCAATGGCATATATTTATTCTAATTGGATATCCCATTTTGTGATTTCGAATTCGAGGTCACAAATTGCGGCCTCAAACCGATTGCGAACCGTCGGATCATTCTGTCGTATCCGCCTCCGGGTGTTCGATCCCTTCGGCTGTTTTTTCGGGCAATGCCTGTTTTGCCGTGAGCGGCGATACGATTCTTTTTCCGGTCTGGGCTTCGATCTCGCGGCGGGTATTCCCGGCGATACGTCCGCCCTGTGCCGCCACGGCACGGTTCGCTGCGGTCGTCCGCGGTTTTCGCTCTTTCGAAATTTCGGTGGTCGTCGCTTCGGCAAGCATGTTGAGCACCAGCTCCAGATTGGTCATGTTGTCGCGCAGGCTTTCGGTTTTCAGTCCCTTGTACTGCTTGTACTGGCGCGTGGTCATACCCGACCAGCCCAGCGTAATAATATCGGTCAGCGTGGCATATTCCTGTCCCTTTTTGATACCGCGGCGTTCCCATTCGTCGGTCAGTTCCTTGCGTACCTCGATGGATTTCAGCCGCTGGTTGATCCAGTTCTCGGAATAGCCTTTGCGATGGTAGTATTCCAGCATCCGGTCGATGCCTTGTTCCGGGTCGTCGATCTCCTCCAGCCGTTCGCGGGCAAGCGAAGAGAGCCACAACTTGAACGGCTCGGCCTTCGGCGAGGGAATCGACTGCACCAGTCGGAAAAGCTGCTCTACGTCAGCCACATCGGTTAGGCGCATCTTGCCATCCGGAGCGGTCATTTTCAAACCGTGACAATTTGTCACGGTTTCATTCCCTTCAGCTTTCAGCCGTTGTTTGAGTTTGCGCCAGTAGGCTGCGGCATCTTTACTTTCGGTCAAAACTGCGATAACATCGACAATCGAAACGTACCACTTGCCCGCTTCGTCGTCCCAGACGGTGCGTACCTTACGCTCTTCAAAAAGTTGTATCGCTTGCTTTTGGGTCATGGCTCTTTTTACTTTGATTGCTTAAAACCGATGGGCCGGGGCTGTTTGCTGGCCTCTGGAACTTTGACCGACAGGGCTGCGATGGCCTCGTAGATGTTGTCAAGCTCCTTGCGCATGTCTTCCGAAAGGTCGTTCACCGCTTCGGCGTTGTCCTCGTCCGCCCGTTCCAACAGGGTCAGTTTCGCACGGATTTCGGACAGCTCGGCCGTCATAGTCGAGGTTGTCATAATGTAGTTGTGCATGGCGACGAAAGCATCCATAATCCGGATACTGACCTGTATGGCTGTCGGGCTGCGTAGCACGGCAGAAAGCATGGAGACCCCTTGTTCGGTAAAAGCATAAGGACGTTTTCGTGTGCCGCCCCAACTTGATGTTCCATTTTGGAATATCAAAAATTCCTGTTCTGTCAGTTGAAACATGAACCGTTCCGGAAAACGTTCGATATTTCGCTTTACAGCTTTATTCAGGTTGCCGGTCGTAACGCCGTAAAGCTCGGCCAAATCCCGGTCGAGCATCACGCGCTGGCCGCGGATTTCGTAGATTTTGCTTTGGATCGTAGCGAGTTCTTCCATCGGTTCGGGTCAAAATGAACGGTTATTTCTCTTCCTTCGGGAGTTTGAACCCGATGGGCCGGGGCTGTTTGCGGGCCTCGGGCACTTTGACCGACAGGGCCGCGATGGCCTCGTAGATGTTGTCCAGCTCCTTGCGCATGTCTTCCGAAAGGTCGTTCACCGCCTCGGCATTGTCCTCGTCCGCCCGCTCCAATAAAGCCAGTTTCGCCCGGATTTCAGCCAATTCCGAAGTAACGGTTGTAGCTGTCGTAATATAATTGCGCATGGCGACAAATGCTTTCATAATAGAGATACTTACTTGTATTGCCATTCCACTGCGCAATACCGCAGAAAGCATCGCAACTCCCTGTTCGGTAAAAGCATAAGGTAGGGATGTCTTCGGCCGCTTCACTCTGGATGTCGTCACAAATTGTGATGACATATTTTTCCATTCAATTTCGGAAATGCGGAACATGAACTCTTCCGGAAATCGTTCGATGTTACGTTTTACGGCCTGATTCAATGCACTGGTCGTAACTTGGTAGAGCGCCGCAAGGTCGAAGTCGAGCATCACGCGCTGGCCGCGGATTTCGTAGATTTTACTTTGTATGGTTGTGAGTTCTTCCATCAATAAGTTTGGGCAAGTTCTTTCCTTCAACACAAATATAGTCGCTTTTTTGCAAAAAGAAAGACGAAACCGCTCCGTTTCGTCTTTTCTATTCTTTTTTCGCAGGATAATTTATCGGTGCGAAGAATTCAGCGATTGTGATGTTATATAATTTACAGAGTTTCAGTATAGATTGTGTGTTTGGAATGGAGGTTCCTGATTCATACCGAGAAATATCTAAATGTGTAAACTCAATAACTTCTTCTTGAGAATACCCATGATCCGAACGTAATTGTTGCATACGTTCTATCAAGAGCCGTTGAAAAGTAGTATCTCTATATTTGGGAACCTTTGTTCGCATTTTTTGCAAAGGAAAGGTGATGTCTAAAATTTTATACACGTGATTTCACGTGTATTCGAAAAATTTGATTATATTTGCATACGTGGATTTCTAAATACAGAAATTATGCTACATTTGCGATTGAATAGTTCGGCGTAGCCGACGGACATAATCATAAAGGGTAAACAACTCTTTATACCTACTTGTAAACTTGGAGACCTCTTCGGAGGATGTTTAATCAGATGGTATAATGGTTGTCAGCTCCGGTTATGTCCTGTTTGTTGTTTGCAAGCAGGGCTTGACTGGGGCGCAGGACAGCTTCCATCTGAAGGTAACTCCAAGACCGACAAGTAGGGGTTGACACCGCGCCCCCTTTTTATTTCTGCGGGCGTATCATTCACTAACCCGAAACCGTCATGCGCCGCCATTCGCCGAATACATTACATCATACGGATTGCACCCGCCGAGCGACCGCCGGCAGGCGGAATCGGTATATCTTTGCAGCAGCGTTTGTTTTGGGCCCTAATACTATCGAAATTATAAATATGATACCGATTCGCTGATTTACCATCGGTTTTTCTGTCTGCTGGCAGAGAAAGATAGTTTTTTACGGGGCGGCCGCGCCCGTTGCACCCTGCCCTGGTTTCAACTATCGCACCACCGAACACATAAAAACATACCGAAAATCAGCCGACGAACCGTTCCGTGGCTGAATCCCGACTCGAATTAATAACACGGATGCGGCCGATATACGACTGAATTCTTCATGGAATCTGTGTGAAGTTGCGTCACTATCCATCGTATGTCTCTGCATCCGTTTTCATATCCGGAAATTGTCTCCGACAATAAGTCCGAACCGGCTCTACCCGTATTCGGACTAATGGAAGCGCGTATTTACAAGGGAGAATACACATCGGCTGAGATGATCGTCTTAAAATCTCTTGACATTCATTACAAGCCGATGGCTTCCATTCCTTTTCATTTATTGTAGATATAGCAGCATAATTATAACATTCACCAGATAATCTTTTAGCGGTGTCCGAAGCAAGAAATTTGCCCGCTGAATCTCCGAAGTAACCTGCCGGACGGTCAGGTTGAATTTTTCCGCAATTTGATGGTAAGTCATATCTTCCAGACGGCTTGCCAAAAATACATTACGAGTAAGAGACGGCATTTTGGCCAGTTCGCGCCGGTAAATCTCGATTATCTCGGATTGGAACAGTTTGCCGATCTGTTCTTCGTTAGATAATGTATTGATACTCGATTCGATCCGCCATTGTTCTTTTCTATAAAGTTCGCTTTGAGCTTTGAGCATGGATTTCCGCTTACGCAGGTATGAAATACAGCGAGTCCTGACGTAATTGTAAATATAACCTTTGATATTCACGTCGAATTCAAGGTGATCCCGGTGTTCCCACAAATACATGAAGCCATCGGTCGTAATATCCGTTGCCATCTCCATATCATTTATATAGGAGTATGCGATTCGGATAAAACGCTCCTTGTCGTTGAACAGCCTGTCGAACTCTTCGGCTGTCAATATTTTCGTCGGCTTCCCCATCGCAATCTTTCGATACTGTTTCCAAAGATAGCAATTATTCCCGAAAATGCAAGTCGAGAATTCATCCCCGGTTTTTCGTTTCCGATGTTTTGAAAGCGCCTGCAAAAAAGAAATGAAAATATTTTTGAAACAAAATAAGGTTCCGGGAAGCAAACGCAGGCGATCAACACACTCATTGTCAATACATTGTCTAAATAAATAATTTTACATTATTATTAAATATATTTATTTATAAAAAAGGCTGTAAACTCGGTTCGCTCATGCGTTTAAAAAGAGAAAGCAATGAAGCCGGCATATAATTTAATTACAAGATAATGGATCAAGAGGTAATATACAAAGCTCTGCGCGGCGAAGCAACCCCAGATGAGCTGGAACAGGTGGCACGGTGGCATTCCGAAAATCCGGAGGACTTCCAGCGCTGCGCGGATGAGGTGCACATGCAGATCGACATGATGGAGTTGTACGGCGAAGAGATCCGTCCAGCAAGTTGGATCGCCGTGCACTGGAGAAAGGTAGTCCGTATTACCGTACAAGCTGCCGCCATGCTCGCCATCGGGCTGTTCGTCGGGGGATATATCAGCAAGGAACGCACCTACGATATGCTTGCCGAGCAAATCAACACGTTGCAGGTTCCTTACGGCCAACGCTTGAAGTTCACGCTTCCGGACGGTTCGAGCGTTCAGCTCAATTCCGGAGCAAAGATCGAATATCCATCCGTATTCAAAAAGAATCTCCGCAGAGTAAAGCTTTCCGGCGAGGCGGTATTCGATGTCGAACATGACGAGAGGTGTCCGTTCGTTGTAGAAACTTTCGCATCCGATATTCGGGTGTTGGGTACGAAATTCAACGTTGTGGCCGATGAGCGCCACCAACGCTTTTCGACTGCATTGCTCCAAGGTCGGGTGCAAATTACAAACCGGCTCGATCCCACGCAAAAAGACATTATACTGAAACCTAACGATATTGCTAATCTCTCGAACGGTCATCTTTTCATCGAACCGATAACCGATCCGGAAATATTGTGCTGGACGGAAGGTCTTATCAACATTTCGGGTCTGCCTTTCGATGAACTGATGGAGAAATTCGAGCGGGCATTCGACGTGAAGATCGACATCTCCCTTGAGAAACTTCCGAACATCAGAAACGTCAGTGGTAAAATTCGTGTGAACGACGGCATTGACAAAGCCCTTCACATTTTGCAGTATACCGCGGACTTTTCTTACAAGAAAAATTCGGAAACAAACGTAGTGACGATCTATTGATGTGAAAGCCTGATTGTTTAACGCCTAAAATGATTGCCTATGAAAACGTAACCAACATCGTTCATAGCTTGTTCAATGAAAAAGCCTGCGGAGGTAGAGATCCGCAGGCCGGATAATAGATTGAATCGAGCTTTTTTGAGACACTAATTAACCTATTATCTAAAACTTCGCAAAGATATGAATAAAACAGTATTCTTCAACAAGTTTCGAAGACTGTTTGGGTTCGTACTCACAATCTCTTTGCTTGGGAACGTATTCGCTGCATCTGCACAGAATGCCCGAATTTCCATTAAGATGGAAAACGTCCCTATTTCGCAGGTTATAAAAGAGATTGAAAATCAAACCCGTTACTTGTTTATCAACAAAGGCGTCGATACCAAAAACAAGGTCAGTATCAACGCTGTCCAAAAAACGATCCAGGATGTGTTGGCACAACTGTTCGCCGGCACGGAAATCGCTTACCGGATCGATGAATCCTACATTATCCTGACCAAAAAGAACGATGCGGGGAATCCGGTTTCCGTGACCGGAAAAATCAGGGATGCAAAAGGTAATCCGATCGTCGGAGCCAGTATCCTTGTTCAAGGAACTACAATAGGCGTCAGCTCCGACGCCGATGGTGCGTTTGCGCTTCAGGTACCCCCCCCCGCAGCAGACAGACAGCTGGAAATCAGTTTTATTGGTTATACTCCTGTGTCTATTGTCGTGGGCAGCCGGACTTCTTTCGAAATCACGCTCGAAGAGGCTGCGTCCGAGATCGAGCAGGTCATGGTCACTGCTCTTGGTATTAAGCGTTCGGAAAAGGCCGTAGCCTACAATGTTCAGCAGATCAAGGCCGAAGACATCACAACCGTCAAGGATGCCAACTTCATCAACTCGTTGACGGGTAAAGTGGCCGGTGTCACGATCAACGCCTCATCGTCAGGTGTCGGCGGTGCCTCGAAGGTCGTACTGCGCGGCAACAAGTCCATTTCGCAGTCTTCGAACGCCCTTTACGTTATCGACGGCATTCCGATGTACAACTTCGGTGGTGGTGGCGGTACGGAGTTCGATTCGCGCGGTGCTACGGAATCCATCGCAGACCTCAACCCCGAGGATATTGAGTCGATGTCGGTGCTGACGGGTGCTGCCGCGGCCGCGCTCTACGGTTCGGAAGCCGCGAACGGCGCTGTGATGATTACGACGAAAAAAGGCCAAGCCGGGACTCTGAAAGCTACGTTTTCGAGTAATATCGAATTTCTCGCACCTTTCATCCAGCCGGAATTTCAGAATCGCTACGGTACGGGTTTGAACGGCCAGCGCAGCGGCTCGAGCATTTACAGTTGGGGCGAGAAATTACGCCCTGAAGCCCGTTACGGTTATACTCCGGACGATTATTTCGAGACGGGACACGTTTATACGAATGCTGTTACGGTTTCTGGCGGTACGGACAAGAACCAGACCTATTTTTCGGCTGCTTCGGTCAATTCGGACGGCATTATCCCCAATAACGAATACGACCGTTACAACTTCACGTTCCGCAATACTTCGTACTTTCTGAAAGACCGGCTCAAGCTCGATGCGAGCGCCAGCTACATCTATCAGAAAGACCAGAACATGACCAATCAGGGAGTCTATTCGAACCCGCTGGTTCCGGCCTACCTGTTCCCGCGGGGTGAGAATTTCGACCTTTACCGTCGCTTCGAGCGTTACAACGAAGGGACGAAACTCATGGAGCAATTCTGGAGTGCGGATATGGAAGGCGGTGATTTGCGCATGCAGAATCCCTACTGGATCAACTACCGCAACCTGCGCAATACGGACAAGAAGCGTTATATGCTGTCGTTCTCGGCCAGCTACGACATTCTTCCGTGGCTTAATGTTGCCGGACGTGTCCGCATTGATAATTCGAATTCGCTCTACACGCAAAAACTCTATGCCTCGTCGAACACCACGATTACGGAAGGCGGCAAAAACGGCCACTATACCGAAGCCCGTGCTTACGACACGCAGACCTACGCCGATCTGATGGTAAACATTAACAAGACTTTCGGCGAGGATTGGTCTCTGAACGCGAATATCGGCGCCTCGATCAACAATATCAAGACCGATGAGTTGTCATACCGTGGGCCGATTCAGGAGAACGGACTTCCCAACATATTCAATGTTTTCGATCTGGATGACACGAAAAAACGTGCCGAAAAGGTCGGCTGGCACGACCAGACGCAGTCGATTTTCGCCTCGGTCGAAGTAGGTTGGAAACAGATGCTTTACCTCACGGTGACGGGGCGTAACGACTGGGCTTCGCAACTGGCCAATTCGCCCGAGTCGTCGTTCTTCTATCCGTCAGTAGGCCTGTCTTGGGTGCCTTCTTCGACATGGGATCTGGGCAAGACGTTCAGCTATCTGAAGATCCGCGGTTCGATCGCCTCGGTAGGTATGCCTTTCCCGCGTCACCTGACGGTTCCGACCTACGAATACGACGCTACGAATAAAGTGTGGAAGGACAAGACGCACTATCCGATCGGCGACCTGAAGCCGGAGCGTACCATTACCTATGAGGTCGGTCTGGATGCCCGTCTGTGGCAGCATATCAACCTTTCGGCTTCGTGGTATCAGGCCGACACGAAAAACCAGACCTTCGACCCGTCACTTCCGCCCTCGTCGTCCTATACGACCATCTACCTGCAAACCGGACACGTTCGCAATACAGGTGTCGAGCTGTCGCTCGGGTATGACAATCAGTGGCGGAATTTCCGCTGGACGACGAACTTCACCTACTCATGGAACAAGAACGAGATCATCGAACTGGCAGCCAATGCCGTGAACCCGGTTACGGGCGAAGCGTTGAATCTTACCAAGTTGGACATCAAGGGGCTGGGTAAGGCGAAGTACATCCTCAAGGAAGGCGGTACGCTGGGCGACCTTTACACGACGTCCAACCTTCGCTTCAACGACAACGGTTATGTCGAGGTGGACAAGAACGGCAACCTACTGATGACCGACGAAGGCGAGGACATCTATCTCGGATCGGTTTTCCCTAACCACAACCTCGCATGGCGCAATGACTTCAGCTATAAGGGTATTAACCTCGGCGTGCTGTTTACGGCCCGTCTGGGCGGTGTCTGCTATTCGGCGACGCAGGCCAACCTCGACCTGTACGGCGTCTCGGAGGCTTCGGCCGCGGCGCGCGATGCGGGCGGTGTTTTGATCAACGGCCGTGAGATGGTCGATGCCCAGAAATGGTATCAGGCGATCGGCTCGCAGTCGGGTTTGCCGCAGTATTATCTCTATTCGGCGACGAATGTCCGCTTGCAGGAGTTGTCGCTGGGTTACACTTTCCCGCGCAAGTGGTTCCGCAATAAGCTGGGGCTTACCGTGTCGTTCGTAGGGCGCAATCTGTGGATGATTTACTGCAAAGCGCCGTTCGACCCCGAAGCCGTCGCTTCGACGGGGCTGAACTATCAGGGTATCGACTACTTCATGATGCCCTCGATGCGCAACCTCGGTTTCAATGTCAAATTCCAATTCTAAAGCGCAGCAACCATGAAAAAGATGAATAACAGATGGCAGTCGGTGCTGCTTTCACTGGCGCTGTTCGGATTGGCAGCCTGCACCGGCGATTTCGAAGACATCAACCGCAATCCCAATCAGGTTACGGACGACCAGATGGATGCCCTGAATTATAAGACCGGAACGAAGTTCAAAGCTCTTCAAAGTCTTGTGATTCCGGTGCAGGAGCATATGTACCAGTTCAACGAATCGCTTTCGGGCGGGCCGTTCGGCGGTTACATCGGTGCTACGGTCGATACATGGCAGACCAAGTTCGAGACCTATAATCCCTCGGCCGACTGGCGCAAATGGCCTTTCGCCAACGTCATCACCGAGACCTATACCCCCTATAAGGGCATCGTCAACGGCACGGAAGACGAAGTGGCCATCGCTTTCGCCCGCCTGTTGCGAGTGGCCATCATGCACCGTGTGACGGACTCCTACGGTCCGATTCCCTATTCGAAGCTGGAGAGCAACGAGTCGGTCTATGTGGAGTACGATTCGCAGGAGGCGGTCTATACGAAGATGTTCGAGGAGCTGGACGAGGCTATCGAGATACTGGGCCGCAACACGACGCTCCCGGCCGAAGCGTGGAGCCGCTACGACGGCGTCTACTACGGCAATATCGCGCAGTGGCTCAAATATGCCAATTCGCTCAAGTTGCGCATGGCCATGCGTTTGTCGTATGTGAAGTCCGACGTCGCCCGTGCGAAGGCCGCCGAGGCTATTGCCGGGGGTGTTATCGAGGCTAATGCCGACAATGCGGCGATGCACGCCGCGGAGAACCGCACGACGCTCATCTACAACGACTGGGGCGACCACCGTGTCGGAGCCGACATCCTCTGCTACATGAACGGCTACAAAGACCCGCGTATGGAGAAGATGTTCCTTGCGAACGATGTCGGCGACTATGTGGGTATCCGTATCGGCATCGACGTGGCGGGAAAATCGACGGCCATGTCGAAGTATTCGAATATGATCGTTGCGAGCGATACGCCCTATTTATGGTTCAATGCCGCGGAAGCGACCTTCCTGCATGCAGAGTACGAACTGCGCTGGGGATCGGCCGAGACGGCGAAGACGCTCTATGAGCAGGCTGTCCGACTTTCGTTCGAGGAGCGGGGAGCATCGGGGGCAGACGCCTATTTGGTCGACGCCACGAAGAAGCCTGCACCCTATACCGATCCGCTGGGCAACTACAGCGCATCTGCCCGGAGCGAAATCACCGTTCCGTGGGAAACGGCGACGGACGGCAGCGATACGGAGGCCGTTCAGGAGCGCAACCTCGAACGCATCATCGTGCAGAAGTGGATCGCTATCTTCCCGTTGGGAGTCGAAGCATGGTCGGAACACCGCCGTACGGGGTATCCGAAACTGCTGCCTGTACCTACCGACAAATCGGGAGGTTCCGTCAATGTGGAACAGGGCGCACGCCGTCTGCCTTACCCTGTCGAGGAGTACCAGCAGAACAACGCCAACCTTCAGGCGGCCATTCAAACGCTCGGTGCAGAGCAACAGAACGGCGACCGTTCGGGCGACGTCATGGGAACCCGCGTATGGTGGGATTGCAAACCGTATAACAAGTAATCGCTATGAATATGAAACCAAACCGAATGATACGTTTCCTCGCTTTTTGCGCTGCCGTCGCAACGTTTGCGGCCTGCAACGACTGGACGGAGATGGAAACGGTGGACAGCAAGGTGGAAAAGCCCTGGGAGCAGGATCCGGCACTATGGGCCGAATACACCGCGGCGCTGAGGGCCTATAAACAGTCAGAACATTTCATTGTTTATGCCCGTCTGCACAACTCGCCCGAGAAAGCATCGAGTGAGCAGGATTTCATGCGCTGCCTCCCGGATTCGCTGGACATCGTGACGCTGACCAACGCCGATAACTTCTCGAAGTTCGACGCCGAGGATATGGACGTCATGCGCGAGAAGGGGACGAAAGTACTTTATCAGGTCGATTATGCCGCACGCGCGGAAGAGTTCGCCGATATGCAGGCGCTCGATGCCTATCTGGATCGGGTTGTCGCCGCCGTCGCCGCCAACGGCATGGACGGCTACTCGTTTACGACCGATCCGCTGGCGACGGACGCCACGGCCCGCATCGTCGAGAAACTTGCTGCGGCGAAATCCGAGGGCCAGCTCCTCGTCTTCGAGGGCAACCCGCTGTCGCTTGCGGCCGCCGACCGTCCCAAGGTCGATTTTATCGCCCTCGATACGGAGAAACTCGAAAATGTGCAGGAGGTGAAGCTCCAGGTGCTGAATGCCACGGGGTATGCCGGTATCGCGCCGGAGAAGCTGCTGCTGGCGGCCGAGATCAGCGCACCCCTGCTGGATGAGGATCGCACGGAGTTCGCGGCCGTCGATGAGATGTCGCGCCGCGTCATCGAATTCGGCCCGCTGGGCGGTCTGGCAGCTTACAACATTTCCGAAGATTACTATCATGCGGAGATGAACTACCAGACGATCCGTGGGGCGATCCAGACGTTAAATCCCGCTAAATAGTGAACGCCATGAAAAAATACGGAAAATATCTGATTGCAGCCGTCGCGGGGCTCGAGTTTTTCGCGGCCTGCGATAATTATGAGGCCGACGACCACAAGTTCGGAAACGCCGTTTATCTCGACGTCGCGGAAACGAACGAGGTGCAGTTTACGACCTTCGGCAACAATAAACCGACTTACGACTGCGCCTTGCAGGCGGAGCTGACCTATCCTGCGGGACAGGATGTGGCGGTGACGCTCACGGTCGACCCGTCGCTCGTCGGGACGTACAACGCCCGCTACGGTACGCAGTGGCCGATGCTCGATGCCAAATACTATAAGCTGTCGGCCGAGAGTGTCACGATCGCCGCGGGAAAAACAACCTCGGATGTCGTGACCCTGCAATTCAAGGAGCTGATGGGCCAAGGCGAGGAACAGACGGGAGCGCTTCCTATCGACGAAACCTATCTTGTCCCCGTGCGCATCGACCATGCCTCGATGGACGTGCTTCACGGTTCCGACGTCGCCTATTATGTCGTGAAACGATCCTCGGCCATCACCGTCGCAGCGCAGCTCACCGACAACTGGATCGAGTTCCCGACCCTCGACAAGTATTCGGAAAGCAGCAAGGCTTGGAACGGTCTGACGGCCGTGACCTACGAGGCTCTTATCTACCTCGACGATTTTGCGACGAGCAACGCTACGGGCAGCCCCGTCAACATCTCGTCCATCATGGGTGTCGAGCAGTATCTGCTGCTGCGTATCGGCGACACGAATTTCGAGCGTCAGCAGTTGCAGTTCGACGGATCGGGTGCCGGCTCGTCCTTCGGGAAGATTCCCGGACGCGATGCGACGAAGAACCTCGAAAAGGGGCGCTGGTACCATGTCGCCTGCACATATGACCAAGCGGCGCGTACCGCACGCATCTATGTCGATGGCCAGATTCAGAGCGAAGCGACCGATGTCGGCATCTCGGCGCAGAGCAAGAAGAACCAGATCAATCTGGCCATGCGGGCGCTCTACGACCTGTGGAATACGGCTCCCGACAACGAAAAACCGCAGTACGAGACCGACGACACGGGTTACAACAAGCTGGGCGAGGCTTACCAGTTCTTCCTCGGCCGCTCCTACGACGATTACCGTCCTCTGAACGGCAAGATCGCCGAAGCACGTGTCTGGTCGGTGGCCCGTACGCCCGAACAGATCTGGGACAATATGTACGAAATTCAAAACCCGCAGGACGATCCGACGCTTCTTGGCTATTGGAAGTGCAACGATGCCTCGGGCAATACGGTCAAGGACTATTCGATGTACCGCAATGACGGCGTAGCCAAGTACGATATTATCTGGCCGCAGGGCATCGAGATTCCGAAACTTAACGAAAACAACGAGTGATTATGAAGACGATTTTTAGTTTGCAAACGGGAATTGCGACGCTTCTCTGTACGGCGGCACTCGCAGGCCTTATGGCCTGCGACGCCGACACCGTAGAGCAGCAGGGCGGGAAACTTCCCGACAAGGAACCGTTGGAGAATATCTATGGAAGGTTGCGTAGCAGCAGTATGTCCGACGACAAGGTTCGTATTCGGATGACGGAAGGATCCGGGTTCGTAACTTCCAACTTCTATTACCAGTTTTCAAAAGCGCCGGCTTCGGAATTATCCCTCGACGCATGGATCGACGGTTCGCTGCTCGATGGGTGGAACGAGGCGAACGACGAGCAGCGAACGTTGCTGCCCGAAGGCAATTATGATTTTCCTGACGGCAAAACGCTTTCGCTCTCGGCAGAAAATCAGCGTTCTGCACTTAAACGCATCCGCTTCATGGCCGAGAATCTGGCTCCGGGCGAATATTATCTGCCGCTGACGGTGGCTGAAGAGGCCGGAACCGAGGAGCATCAGACAATCAATTATCTCATTTCAATTCGCGCACGACAACTCGGGGAGTACAAGCTCAATGCCGACCAGGTATTTGCCGTATTCTATCTCGACACGGAAAAATACCAGCCGTTGTTGGTGGATGAATACCTCATGTCCAAGCTCGATGCCAATACGTGGGAAAATGCGTGGAGCGAGCGGGAAGACGGCTTGCGGACGATCGGTAACATTGTCAATTTGAACAAGGTGGTATTGGATTACGATGCGGAGACGGGACGCGCCCTGTTGAATCTCGGAAACGACATGCGCTATGTCCTCGACCATATCGACAAATATATCAGGCCCTTGCAGGATAAAGGCCGTAAGGTCTGCATTTGTCTGGAAGGTGGCGGAACAGGGCTCGGATTCTGCAATCTGACCGACGCCCAGATTGTCGATTTCGTAGCCCAGGTGAAGACCGTTATCACGGAATACGCACTCGACGGTGTGAATTTCTGGGATCGCAATGCCGCCTACGGCAAGGAGGGAATGCCCGCCATGAACACGACCTCCTATCCGAAACTCATCAAAGCGATGCGGGAAGCGCTCGGCAATGACAAACTGGTGACGCTGACCGATTACGAAGCCCCCACCGAGTATTTCTGGGATACCGGGGCGACCGGAGGCATCGAAGTCGGGCAATACCTCGATTACGCATGGTCTGGGTATCTGGACAATGAGAAAAATGTTCAGATTGTCGATCCCTGGCATCAGGGGCAGCAATATGTCTCGACGGATCATCCCCGCAAGCCTATTGCCGGCCTCGATCCTGCGAAATACGGATGTATCAATATTCCGTGGTATCCGCAGGGCCCGAACACTATAAATGACTATTTCACCGATATTTTCTTCTGGCGTCAGGCAGGAAACAAGCAGAGCAATATTCTGGTTTTTGAAAGTCTGCGGACGCTTCTTCAGGATAATTTCGAAAGCACTTGGGCTAGCAGCATTCAGGTTGGATATACGTATTTTGCCGACGATGGCGCTTGGATGATCGAGGATACACCTTGGGGCCCCTCCATTATGAGCGATAATGAATATTCATTCGATACATCTCTTTTGGGCAAACTCCCGAATGGTGGTACAGGATATAACAAATGGTTAAAAGACTGGTAAACTTACAGGCATGCCTATTTCGGTCTAAACGACATATTCTTTAACCCTTAAAACTCATTGAATGACAGAAAAAACAAAAACCAAAACCCAAAACAAACCGATTAACCAGTTATTGATCCTTTAAAACTAAAAACGACTATGAAACGTTATTTTGAAATTTTTGCAGCCCTTTTCTTGGGTACTACGATGATGTTCTCGTGCCAGCAGGCCGAGGAGCCGACGATGGATCAGGGCACAGTTCCCCAAACCCGTGCTTACGGCGATACGCCCGTGGTGGCCATCTATGTCGAGACCAACGACACCAACCCGCTCAATGCCGGAGATTACATGCTCTCCAACGGCAAACCCTTTGCCGGTATCGTGGAGCTGTTTGCCTCGAACATCCACAAGCGGACGGTGAACGGAGTGGTAGAGCCTACGCTCTTCCTGAATGACAAGATGACCAACCTGCTCGAAAACGGCGGTTATCAGACTTACGTGAAACCGTTGCAGGACAAGGGCATCAAGGTGCTGCTGACCGTGCTGGGCGACTGGCAGGGCATCGGTGTCGCCAACATGAACGATACCCAGACCACACAGTTCGCCAAGATCCTGGCCCATGCTGTGGAAAAATACGGTCTGGACGGAATCGGATTCGATGATGAGTATGCTAATTATTCGTCTACCAATTCTACTTCGTACAGCGAAATCATCACCAAACTCCACGCGCTGATGCCGGCCGACAAACTCATCACCGTTTTCGACTGGGGGTATACCAACACGCTGAACAGCGAGGCTAAAGCCTGCATCGACTATGCGTATCATGGCTATTTCGGTTCGAGCTTCATGACATCCGGTCTGGTGGACAAAACCCGCTGGTCGCCGGTATCGACGAATCTCGGCTCTGCTCCCAACGCAGCGACGCTGAATTCGCTGGCCAAGCGTGCCAAAGCCCAGGGCTACGGCGCATTCATGTTCTTCAACCTGCGTCGCAGCAGCAACGTTAATCCGCTTAACGGATTCAACGCTACGGCAAGCGGGCTTTACGGTCTGACCGTTACCTGTGAGAACGGCGATCGCCCTCAAGACTGGACTTTTGTATCGTCGGGGTATGAGATCAACATGGACGAAGTGGAATAACATGATAGCGATGTGTTTGCATTGACCGATTCGGATTCGTTATATACCCGAAAGTGACCGATTCCAGACCCGCACATCCGCAAACAGGTGTGCGGGTTATTTTAACTGATGAAGGGATATGAAAACGTTCCCCCATCCGAAAGACGAATGGGGAAACAAAAACTACCGCAAATACATTGACCGATTCGAGTCGATATATACCCGTAAGTGACCTTTCAATTTAAAAACTCTCCGTGGCCGGTTTGTGATAGTATTTATTTAATAACGCACGAATTGATGAATTCGTATTCAAATTATATTTAGTTGGTACAATAATAAGTTGAGATAGTATAAAATAAACTTTCAGCGGATTAGCAGGATAGCGCAACGAGAGGTGTAAAGTGTTGGCTTGTAATTAATAGCGCGTTAATTTGCGTTATGCGGAAATTGGTTCGATACGGTTTTACAGCCTATCGCCGACAAAGAATCGTTACCAGATCATTACGCGGAATTTACTTCGCTATTGAAGCGTAACACATTCTTTTTCTGTGTTTTGCACAATTTTACATCTTGACAAACGGCCCGACAGGTATTAACTTTGTAACCAAAAATCGGGTTTATTATGCGAAGCACGTTTCGGGTCTTATTTTACGTGAAGAAAGGCAGCGCCCGCCCCAACGGCGATCTGCCTTTGATGTGCCGTCTTACAGTAGATGGCGAGGTCAAACAATTCAGTTGCAAAATGGACGTTCCTCCGCGTTTATGGGATGTCAAGAACGGCCGGGCGACGGGCAAGAGCGTCGAGGCCATGCAAATCAATCTTGCCGTCGATAAAATCCGCGTCGAGGTGAACCGCCGCTATCAGGAGTTGATGCAGTCGGACGGCTATGTCACGGCCGCCAAACTGCGGGATGCCTACCTCGGTATCGGAGTAAAGCAGGAAACGCTGTTGAAACTCTTCGAACAGCACAATGTCGAATACCGGAAAAAGGTGGGTTTCAACCGTGAGGTCGCCACATGGAAAAAGTACTGCTGCGTGTGTAAGCGCGTGCGGGAGTTCCTCGCCCATACCTACCACCGGGAGGACATCCCGCTGAAAGAACTGAACCTTACCTTTATCAACGATTTCGAGTATTTCCTGCGCACGGAGAAGAAATGCCGCACCAATACCGTGTGGGGCTACATGATCGTCTTGAAACATATCGTCGCCATTGCCCGCAACGACGGGCGCCTGCCGTTCAACCCGTTTTCGGGCTATATCAACTCTCCCGAAAGCGTGGACAGGGGTTATCTCTCGCAAGAGGAGATCAAGGCCGTGATGAACTATAAAACGGCCAACAAGGCGCATGCCCGCATCCGCGATCTGTTCGTCTTCTCCATCTTCACGGGGCTGGCTTATGCCGACGTGAAAGGGCTGACCACGGACAACCTTCAAACTATGTTCGACGGTAACCTGTGGATCATCACGCGACGTAAGAAAACCAATACCGAAAGCCGTATCCGCCTGCTGGATATTCCCAAACGCATCATCGAGAAATACGCGGATCAGCGGCTCGACAACCATGTCTTTTATATGCCGTGCAACTGCCATTGCAACGACATCCTGCGCGAGATCGGCAAGCGGGTTATCGTGATAATTGTCGGGATGATACTTCCGCGCAAGGTCACGATAGGCCTTCTTTACCTCCTCGTCCGATGCGGAGGGCGAGACGTTCAATACTTTGTAGGGGTCGTTCATAGTGCTTCCTCGTTGCTTTTCTTCTTGCGTTCACCGTACCGCGTCCGCGTGCGGCGGCGGTAGGTCCCGTCCAAAACGGCTTTGCCGATGCCGTAAAGGCTCTCATAAAATATACTGTCCAGGATCGGCGTCCATACGCCGTAGTCGTAGAGTGCGTAGGCGCTCGCCATGCGCTCGATGGAGGCGTCCAGCGTTTCGGCCAGCACGAGCCTGTCCGCGTCGCCGAGAACGCCGTTTTCCGTATGATAACGGTAAAGCAGTGGGTTATAATTCCCGCTTTCGGTATCCTTTTTCAGGTCGTCCGCCGCGTCGATGAGGTAGATCCAGCGGCCGAGCTGATAGAGGATCTGACCGAGG
>OLZQ01000412.1_pt1 | contig 24586 bp, 25 predicted proteins | sample 1644511 | NCBI WGS metagenome assembly OLZQ01 (sample SAMEA103958132, study PRJEB25191) | human gut metagenome | biome: human-associated habitat [ENVO:00009003]; feature: intestine environment [ENVO:2100002]; material: feces | place: Germany | collected 2013/2015 | reverse complement strand
CCCCGCCGCGTCCAACGATTCCAGAATACGCTTGTCTAGATCCTCGATGCTTTCAATGAACATCTTGGACACCATGCCGATGGAGCACAGCGACATGGTGAGAAGTCCCGCGAAGGGGCCGGGGCCGGTGACGCGGATGAACATCAGACCATAGACAAAGGCGGGGATGGTGCGGATGGCGGCGATGACCACTCGGCCGATCAGGGCGATGGGCCGGGGCACCAGATTACTGGCGGAGAGAAAGGACAGCGGCAGCGAGATCACCGCGCCCACGATGGTGCCCAGAAAGGCGATGCAGAACGTCTCCAGCAGCAGATAGGGCACGCCATTGGTGCCCAGCGTGAACAGCAGCTTGCCGGAGGGGTGGAAAATGCCGGAGATGATGTTTTTTGCCACCTCAAGGCCGTTACTGGTGGGGGTACTGACCCGCACCGCTGTGCCAGACCATGCCAGCAGACAGGCGATGATAAAAGCGGCCAGCAGCTGCCACAGCCACGTTTTCGGCGCAGAGGCGTAGGCTTTTTGAATTTTCTGTTCCATACTGCCTCCTTACGTCAAACGCTTGCGCAGGCCGTGGCTGATACCCTCGATGACCATAACGGCCACAAACAGGACGATCAGGATCATGCCAAGGCTGTCATACTCACGCCAGCCGATCTTTTCATTCATGATAAGGCCCAGACCGCCCGCGCCCACATAGCCCAGAATGGAGGCGTAACGCACGTTGCCCTCCAGACAGAACAGGGACACAGACAGATAGGTGGGCAGCACCTGCGGAAACACCGCGGTGGTAAAAGCTTGCAGACGGGTGGCGCCCAGCGCCTCCATGGCCTCATAGGGTCCCATGTCCACCGTCTCGATGATCTCAAAGAGCTGCTTGCCCACATAGGCGAAGGTGAACACCGCGATGGCGCAGGTGCCCGCCATGGTGCCAAGGCCGAAGATATAGGTGGCGATCAGGGCGCACACCAGCGTGGGCAGCGTCCGCACCAGACTGAGGAACAGCCGGACGATGAACACCACCACGCGGTTGGTCACGATGTTGCTGGCGGCGGCAATAGCGAAGGGGATGGCCAGCACCGCGCCCACGAAGGAGCCGAGGAAGGACATTTTGATGGTGTCCCACAGCGGCTGCCAGATCTTGGCCAGATACCCGGTGTTGGGCGGGAACATGGCCGTAAGGATATCGAAGAATTTGCTGCCCTTCTTCACCAGCACCGCAAAGTTGAAGCCGGTGATATGCACGGACAGCGTGCCCAGCGCCACCACGATCAGAATGACCAGCGGAGCGCGGCTACGCTTTTCCTCCACCACCGTGCCGTTGGGCAGAGTATAGCGGCGGGGCTTGAACAGACGGTCGTACAGGCTCATGCGTCTGCCTCCGTCTCGCTGTCGTCGCCGTAGATGGCGCTCAGCACCGCCTTGTCCACGTTGGCGGAGGGGCCGTCATAGACGATCTTGCCTGCCCGGATGCCGATGATGCGGTCGGCGTATTCCAAAGCCAGCTCCACATGGTGGATGTTCAGCAGGATGGAAATGCCCATCTCCTGATTGATGCGGACAAAGTCCTGCATCACCTGCTTGGCGGTGACGGGGTCAAGGGCGGCCACCGGCTCGTCCGCCAGAATGATCTGGGGATCCTGCGTCAGCGTGCGGGCCAGCGCCACGCGCTGCTGCTGGCCGCCGGAGAGCTGGTCGGCCCGGATGTAGGCCTTGTCCAGAATTCCCACCTTGTCCAGAGATTCCAGCGCCTTGATCTTGTCCGCTTTCCGGAAAGCGCCCAGCAGCACCCGCCAGAAGGGCATGTCCGGCACACAGGCGGACAGCACATTTTTGATGACGGTGGTGCGGGTCACCAGATTGAAGGACTGGAACACCATGCCGATGCCCCGGCGGAACCGGCGCAGACTTTTGCCGGACAGGATGCTGACGTCGGTGCCGTTCACCGTCAGCGTGCCGGAGGTGATCTGGTGCATCCGGTTCACTGACCGCAGCAGCGTGGACTTCCCTGCGCCGGAGCGGCCGATGATGGCCACAAATTCCCCGTCCTGAATGGTCAGGTTCACGTCATCCAGCCCCACCGTGCCGTTGGGATACACCTTGGATACATGGTCGAAAATAATCATATGTTTCCTCTTTTCCTGAAATAAAAACGCGGGGAGGACAGCGGAAGGTTTGATCCTTACAGTCCTCCCCGCGTTTGGGAAAGTGCGTTAGTTGGCGGCGGTCAGCTCCTGAATGAGCTTCTGCGCGGCGCGCTCGTTGTCGTAATCGGAAGCCTGTGCCACCTGATAGCCGTTGTGGCTGTAGATCTTGATGACTTCCTTACCGGCATCGGTGTTGCCGATGTTGATGAACGCCTGCTGCAGAGCGGCGATCAGGTCAGCGTCCATGATCTCGGAGTTCTTGCTGACGGAGATGGTGTCGTTGTAGATGGGGGCGGTAACGCCGATGACGCCGGTCTCCTCCCAGATGGTGCCATCACGGCCGAACTCGCTGTTCCAGCGCTCGGCATAGTCGCGGCGGGCGTCGGCATAGGTCACCAGCACGTCCACCTGACCGGAGGCCAGACGGGCAAAGGCGCTGGCGTAGGAATCGGACTGCACGGCGCTCTTCAGATCAGAGATGCCCTTGCCGTAGTGATCCTGCAGCCACAGGGCGGGATAGATGTAACCGGCGGGGGAAGAGGTGCCCATGATGCTCCAGTTGGCGCTGTCCAGATCCTCCCAGGTCAGCTCCTCGCCGTTGTTGACCTTGGTCAGCAGCTCCTGACCCTTGGCAGAGGGACCGGCGATGAACAGGGCACGGTAGGAAACCACCTGCTTGTCGGAAGCCTCGGTGGGCTGGCCGTCGTTCCAATCCTTGGCGTTGTCGGAGTCCTTGCTCAGACCGTCGCGGGTGGCGGTCAGGATGACCTCAGCACCGTCATCATACAGCACATAGGTGCCGCCGGGGATCAGACCCACGTCGATGGTACCGGCCTCCAGACCCTCGCCAACGGCTTCGTAGGTGGTGCCGACGGTGATCTCCACATCGCCCACCTCATAGCCCTGAGCGGCCAGCTCGTCCTTCAGCATCTGCTTCAGGGGCTCGGTAACAGTGATGATCTCCTCAGGCTCGCGGGAAGGAACGAACGCGACCTTCAGGGTCTCGATCTTCTTGGAACCCTCGGCGTCGCCGTCCTGCTGATCGTTGGCAGCATTGCCGCCGCAGGCCACGAGAGACATAGTCATGACCAACGCCAGCAGAAGCGCAAAAATCTTCTTCATTGTTTTTCCTCCATTATATCATATTGTTCCTGTGTCCGGGCAGACTGCCCGGAGCATGATACCGCACGATACGCGCAAGGCGCACCATACCGATGTTCAGTATAGCACACCTCTGGAAGAAAAAATTTTCTCTTTTGGTAAAAAAAGTAATATCTTGTCAGCGATGACCGCCGTCAAAGTAGAAGGCCACCAGTTCCTCGAAGGCCAGGATCACATGGCCGAAGAAGGTGTTGGGCAGGCTGCCCGCCAGCGTCTGCTTGGAGCCGTCCACCACGAACACAATATCCGACATCTGGGCCAGCGTGGAGTCGCTCCGCTTGGTGAAGGTGACGATCTTATGGCCGTTTTGGCGGGCGTGGCGCACGTCGTTCAGTACGGGCGCCGTCTCTCCGCTCTGGCTGACGGCGAACATTACCGGAGGTGCGTCCGAGCCGTCCGTCAGGTGATGGGCGTCGCGGAACAGCATATAGTCGTAGAAGTGCACATTATTGAATACCATAAAGCCGCAGATGGACAGCCGCTGGGCGATATAGGAGCCCACGATGTTGGAGAACCCCTCGCCGGTGGTGAACAGCTTGGCCGTGCGGGAACCGTCCAGAAGCTCACAGAAGCGGGTGATGAGCTCGTCAGAGTAATTGTCGATCAGGCTTTTCAGGCTTTCCGTGCCGCGGCCCCGACCGTGAGAGGCGAACTGGCGGCTGAGGTAGTAGTACAGCTCGCTGTATCCGTCGAAGCCCAACCGCTTGCACATCTTCACGATCGTGGTGGTGGAGAGAAAGTTCTCGTTGGCGATCTGCTGGATGCCCACCCGCTTTTCACCCCGCTCGATATGGGCGGTGATGCTGGTGATCACCTTTTTTTCATCCTCAGAAAGCAGATTTGTCAACAGAAAATAGCCGTCGCCCACAGCGCATCCCTCCTTATCGCGGTTTCTATCTGTTTTTCATATTATAACAAACCGCGGGACGTCTTGCAATACAGCGCAAGAGAAATCAACCGTGCAGTAAAAGCGGAGGCGCATAACGCGTCTCCGCTTATGTTGAAGAATATCAAGTACACCGGTTGCATGGTGAATCACACTCGTGAGAGCATGGTAATCCGTGCGAAGTCCCAGCGCAGAGTTCCAAAGGAAGACTGGATTTATCACGAGAATGCCCACGAAGCCATTGTGACAACAGAGGAATTTGAAGTAGCACAGGCAGCTCTGCGTAAGGTAAAACCCCATATTAAGAAGAAAGCCGAGAACTTCTTTCCGTTCTATTGCGCCCATTGCGGTCGTAAGCTCCAAAGAACCTTTGGCACAGATGTTCACTTCTATTGTTGGCAAAGTTGAAGTCACCCGGCACCCTGAGGTGTAGCCGCAGCGGGAGCAGGTGCGACTGGGTGTGGTCATAGCGAAATTCCTCCAGAATAACAAGTAATGCCTCCGGGAATTACCCGGAGGCATTACTTGTTATAATATATACTTGGAGGGTGGGGGAGGATCGGAAACCTACCCATTCCCGCCCTTTTCCCTGCTGCCGTCTTGATAATGGCAAGCGGGATACACACCGGCTCGGCCAGCATCCCTACGATCACTTTGCGCATGAAGATGGTGGACAGATTGCCGTATGTGACATAATTGGTGTAGATGGTGCAGTTGACCGCCCAGTAACCTGCGAGACACAGAGTTATTGCCTTAATTCCGATGGCGCGGCCCTTTGTAAGGACAAGTTTTTCTTTGGTGAAGGATTTGCGATTTCAACTGAATTTTTAATTTGAAGCTACTGTAGACAATTATTTATCCTTACAGTACAAACTTTCGTATGGCATAAGCGACACCATCTTCATCACTGCTGCGGGTGACAAATGATGCCCGTTCCTTCAGAAGGGGGTAAGCGTTGCCCACCGCCACGTTGAAGGTGCCATCCAGAAACATGTCTGCATCGTTTTCACTGTCACCGAAAACCATGACCTGTTCTGGCAAAAGTTGGAGCTGCGCCAACAGAAAACGCAGTGCGATGCCCTTGTTGACGCCAGAGGGAAGAACATCCAATCCGTTGGGAACAGGGCTGACCAGTCGGATGGAAGCCTGTTGGGGGAGGTCATGGCAAATATCCAGGAAATGCGTGCGATGTTTCGTGTAAAAAAACAGCTTGTCAACAGGAGCGCCACTCTTGGCGAGATACCGGCTCACAGACTCCATTTCAATCATGGCTGGTGTCAAATCGTGGAGATAGCGCTCAAACGCACGGATGCGGTGTATATACGCAAGGCCTGCGCATGGAAGGAGAAAGCGCTCATCGCTGCACACCTCCAGATAGCAGTCCGGCTGGCTCTCTAAATAGGAAATCAGCTCCAGTGCGGCAGAACGCTCCATGCTGCGCTGGTAGATTCGGTGGCCAGTTTTCATGTCGGCAATGCGGCAGCCTGTCAGTAGGATCATGTAGCGAAGATCCCCAACCTTGTCCAGCAGCCCAGAGGCAATGGTAGGTGTACGGGAGGATGCCAAAACCGTAGGAACGCCTGCGGCAGCGGCTAATTCAAAAGCGGCAGTAGTCTCGGGGGATAACGTACCGTCCGTTCGCAGGATGGTATTGTCGATATCGCTGACGATAAGTTTGATGTCCATAAATTTTATTCTTACTTAAATTATTCTAAAAAATTGTCTGCTGCTGCGAAGAAAGTCTGCCCAAAACGCATTGCCAGCGCAATGACATTCGCCGGACGGCAGGCAAGCCTACCGCGGTGCATACAGCCCTTGCGGCTGACGGCAATAACGCTGTGGCTTACCAAGGTCGCTGCAACAGAAGACGCTCCCTGATGCAGAAAATAGCCCGGAGCGCTGTCGGAAGACCGCTCTCAGGCAATCTGTTCCGGATCCTCTGTGGGTAGTTTTACAAGGTCTGCTCCCGGAGGGAGAGAGGTCGATACGTTGACGCGTCACGTGTTTGCGTTGGCGATGATAACTTCAACACCCTGCTGCTCGATGGCAACCACATCGTCTGCTGTTAGCCGATCATCTGTTACCAGAAAATCGATCCGGCTAATGGGACAGACACGACTGAGGGTAACACAGTTGTATTTGCTTGAATCAGCCAGCAAAAAGACCTGAACGGCATTTTCAATCATAGCACGTTTGACAAGGCTGGCACTTATGTTTGTAATGGTGATGCCCTCCGTGACGTCAAAGCCGTTGGCACCGAAAAAGACCTTATCTACGTGAAATTCACGGATGAATGAGGTGGTATAGATACCGTCTACACAGCAAAGACTGCTGCGCACATTGCCCCCCAGCATAATAAGGGAGACGTGTTCGCAGGCGGAAAGGTCTGCCGCTGTCAGGATAGAAGAAGTGATGATCGTAAGCTTTTTTTCCGGATGCTTACAAATAAGTGGAATCAGACAGCGCGTAGTGGTAGAGGCATCCAGAAACAGCACATCCTGATCACTGATGTATTCAAACGCTTTGGCCGCAATAGCAAGCTTAAGATCAGTGTTGGTCTGCTCCAATTCCTTCAATGTTGGTTCAATGCCGGTGTTATAGATATTGATAGCACCGCCGTGCACCCGCTTTGCCACGCCGCGCTGCTCCAATTCCTGCAGATCCTTGCGGATCGTAACCTCGGAAACTTGAAATTTTTCACTGAGTTCGGTGACGTAGACACGATTTCTGTCCCGAATCAGGGCTAAAATGTCATCTCGCCTGTCGGCCGCTCGTTTTGAAACAACCATTTACTTTCTCTCTTCCGTGTTTTATATTTGTCGGTCTATTTGCTGTGAAGAACAGCTTACCGATATGCCCGATCCCTATAAATATATAATATATCAAATGTCTGCATTGTGTGCAATCTGTTTATGCAGATTGTGAGACAAATGTACCGGCAAAAGGTCCGGCAGTGCCGTCGACCTTTTGCCGGCGCATTGTGAAGGTTACTTTACACAGGCGGTATCCCGGTAGAACTCATAGGCTTCCTTATCCGTAAAGCCTTCGTGTACGATCTTGGCAACGGCCTGTGCCATGGCCTTGGGATCTTCTGCCTGGAAAATGTTACGTCCCATATCCATGCCGTGAGCGCCCTCACTGATAGCGTGATATGCCATGCTCAGTGCCTCGGGGATGGGCAGCTTCTTGCCACCGGCAACGACGATAGGAACCGGACATCCTGCGGTGATCTTTTCGAAATCCTCGCAGTAATAGCACTTAACCAATTGAGCGCCCAGCTCGGCGATAACGCGAGTGGCCAGCGAGAAGAACTGGGGATTGCGGGCCATTTGTTTTCCGACAGCCACAACGCCCAGCGTGGGAATGCCATAGCGATTGCCGGCATTAATGGTGTTTACCAGATTCGCAATGGAGCTCTTTTCGTCCGGTGTGCCCAGGAAGGTCTGAACGGCCATACAGGAGGCGTTCATGCGGATGGCGTCGTCGATGTCCACGCCAATAAGCTCACTGGTCACATCATCGGAAAGTACAGTGCTGCCAGCGGTGCAGCGAAGTGCCACCGCCTTGTTGAACATGGGGGGGACGCAGGTGCGCAGAGCACCGCGGGTGGCCATAAAGACATCAATGTCCTCTGCCAGGTGGGGAATCAGGATGTCAAGCCGCTCCAGTCCGGAGGAGGCACCGGAGATGTAGCCATGGTCAAAGGCCAGCATCAGCGTGTTTCCGCTCTTGGGATTGAAAATGCGGGAGAGACGATCCTTCATGCCCCAGTCCACGTTGTCCATTCCCTTTACATGGAAGTTAGTCTTGCCGGGGGCAATATCCAGGTGAAAATCCTTTTCGGGATTGATTGCACCGGTTCTTTCCTTGGTATCTAAGTCAGCCATGATAATTTCCTTTCGTAATGGTCTGAGGTATTTTTCCTTCCAGATAGCAATGTATGAATGCTTGGAGACTGATATATTGCCATCCGGAAGCAACAACTTTTTTATTCGGCGGGGTACATATCAAACTCGTCTTCTCTGAGCTCAATAGGAGGGCAGTTACCAAGCTCAAGAATAAAGTTTAGGTTGGGCTCAACCTGAATATAGGCATGCTTGTCAGTATGGAACTGACCCGTCTGCATGACCTTTAGGCCGCGAGACTCATACTCGGAAAGGGTGGCTTCCCAATTCTCATCAGAAACATACTCCTTGAAGTGGTGGAATCCCTCACCTTTTCTGTCAAGATACTCGCGATAAATCTGAGGGCCATAAACAGGCTGAACAATCTCAAACTCAATGTTACCACAAGTGCACGTCGCAATCAGGAAACGATAAGGATCAGTAACAGGCTTTCCGTCAACAATGAGATGATGCATAGTTTTGTCGTTGAAATCCATAAGACGCCATGGACCAATCTTAAGTGTATTGACCCACTGCTCCATAGTCTTGTAAATATCATTGCTCAGGACGCAAATCTGATGAATATGGCGGTCTTTGTTAATCCGCACCAACTCTTCCTGTGTATAATTAGCTGCCATAATCTTTTCTCCTTTAATGTGTAAATTTCATATGATTAGTGCGTAAATTAGTCCATATCATTAGTCAATATCAAACACATAGTCTTTCCAGTTTTCCTTAGTAAAAGTGATGGGAAGACCAACATAGACAATATTGCCGTCGACGATGCATTTGCCATCGAGGGCATCCAACTGCATACCGTCTTCAATGCTATATCCTCTAACTGCAGCGATTGCACAGTAAGCAGCCAAGTATCCGTTCTGCCAAGATGAGTATAATGTACCATTGGTAATGGAACCGTCTTCAAGATACTCTCCTACATCGGCAGGCAGACAGTTTCCTACAACAACAATCTGACCTTGCATGCCTTTCTCCTGGATAGCTTGGCCAGCTCCAGGAAGAGCGGGAGCGCTCATTGCAACAATACCATCGAGATTGGGATATGCCTGCAGAAGTTCAAGCGTCTTCTGGTATGCAAGCTGCTGCGATTCGTCGGTTGGAATAATATCGGTCACTAGTTCAATATCAGGATAGTTCTCAGCAAGCCAAGTCTGACCGGCGGCAATCCAAGTGTTCAGGTTTTCTGCTGCAAGGACACCAGTCAAAATAGCATAGGTCCCAGAACCGCCCATTGCTTCTGCCAGATTTTTCCAAATGGCAACGCCCATATCATTATCGCGGCATGCGCACTCCAGAAAGGTAACATCTTCCTTGTTTGCACAACCATCCCAACCAACAACGGCGATACCGTTGCTACTTGCCTTTTTGAATACAGCCTTCAACGCACTGGAATCGTTAGCCGCTACAGCAATCGCATCGACGCCTTGGGTGATGTAGTCTTCAATCATGTTGACCTGGCCGGCTACATCAGCCTCCACAGGGCCGTCCCAAATCAGAGTAAAGTTGAAATCCTCAGCACACTGCCGGGCCCCCAAGCTTGCTTCCTGAAATACGCTGTTCGCAGTCAACTTAGGCATCACCACCACTACTTCACCGCCTTCGGTTGAACTATCTGCCGCGGGTGGCTCGTTCGTTTGGCCGCAACCAACGATACCGAATAACATCGAAAATGTCAGGAATAATGCAAATAGCTTCTTCATGTTTTTTCTCCTTTTAATAATTATTTTACATGTAATAATTATTTTACATGTACTGCACCTGTGAAAACATATTATTCAATGAATCGCCCTTTGACTTTGCTGATTAGAATCTGCTTCTCATGCTCATTGGAGACTTTGTTAATAATAAGTACAAGGATCAGTAATGCGCCAATAATAATATTTGTCACGCTTGTCTTTACGCCGAGTAGGTTCAATCCGCTGGATAACACCTGTAAAATCATCACGGAAAGAACAACACCAGCCACCTTACCCTTGCCACCTTCGATAGCAATTCCGCCTAAGACGGCCGCCAAGATACTTTTCATCAAATACGACGAACCATAATCATATCGTGCTGAATTGTAGCGTGAGCACATGATAATCGCAGCCAATCCAATGAACAGACCAGAAATCATATAGACCTCGAATACCATTTTGCGATTTCTCACACCAGAAAACAGTGCCGCAATAGGGTTTGTGCCGATGCTATAAACCTGCAGGCCCCAGATGTTACACTCAAGCAGGAAATACAGAATTACAATACCAAAAATAAAGAACAAAACTGGAATCGGAATTCCCATCAGGGCGGTATTTCCTATCATGTAATACGCATTCGGAAATCCAGACACAGAACCGCCCTTGGTGAGAACTAAGCTAATTCCTTCATACAAAGACATTGTTCCTAGCGTTGCCAACATACCTGGTACTTCCATAACTCCTATGATAAAACCATTTATTGCGCCCATGGTAACAGCTGCGGAAATCATCACGATACAACCGATTGCCACAAAGAGTCCTGGATTTACTGTAGCGGCCTCTCCGCTCATGACAAGTGAACCCAAAATACCTGCTAAAGCACAGGATGAGAGCAACGACAAATTCATACCACCGACAAGTATTGCCATTGTCATCCCCAGACATAAAAGTCCAAATTCAGGGAGCTGATATGCCATTGATGCGAAATTTGCCTTTGAAAGGAACTTTGTCGGATTCAAGGCGCTGAACATAAGGAGTATTGCTATGAGGATGACCAGCAGAACCCTGACATTTTTATCAATGTTGATTATATTACGAAACTGGGTGTTCTTTTCAGACCGCATCTACTTGTTCACATCCCTTCTGAAATTATATCTGTTTCCAGCGGTTCTACATCGACTCTCGAAACCTTTTCGTTTTTCATCCTGGTTGAAACTGCGTCATATATGACCGTCAAAATCAAGATTCCGCCTGTAATGACCTGTTGCCAATAGGTAGAGATATGCGCAAGAACCAGTCCATTACTCACGACACTCATAAGTATTACGCCAAATATCGTGCCGATCACACTGCCACTCCCGCCAATAACACTCACTCCACCCAAGACAACGACCGCAACCACATTTAATTCAAAGCCGTTGAAAGTAACTGGGTCAATCTGACGCATGATGGAGACATGTATCATTGCAGCAACACCCGCCATGAGACCTGCATATGTATACACAACCATTAAGGTTTTATTGAGGTTGAAGCCAGTTCTTGATGCAGAAATTTTATTTCCGCCGTATGCATATATGCTTCTGCCCACCATTGTGTACTTCAGAAAGAAGGCAGTAAGAACAATAACGGCAACTAGGAAGAGAAACTGCACAGACACGCCAGAAGCCACCCCGGATTCCGTCGTGAAGGGGAACAACTTAATACTCCCAAATTCAATAAAAGAGTTCGGCATAGTGTTTATCCACATACCATTTGTCCAGATATTGATGATTCCCTTCATGATGCTGGATGTTCCAAGGGTTACTGCAATGGGTGGAATACCCTTGGAGACAACTAGACCATTAACGGCTCCTAATACCGAGCCAATAATTATAGCAATCAAGAAAATTAAGAACACGCTAAAATCATCGGAGGCATGACTCATCATTTTTCCAACGCATACACTGACAAGTGCAACAATCTGCGCAATAGAAACATCAATGCCACCTGTAAGCATGACTGGAAGCATGCCCATCGCCAAAATGCACAATACAATATTACTTTTAGCAAGATTCAGAAGGTTTTCGAGTGTTAAAAAAGAGGAACTTGTCAGGGAAATTGGAATACAAAGCAACATTATAATTGCCACAACTCCCGTTTCCTTTTTCTTTAATAGTCCAGCCATTTTCTAACCTCCCCTCAGATAGATACAGCAAGGCACTTTTCCATCACTTGCTCCTGCGTTGCGGTTTTTGGATTCATTTCTGCCACAATTCTTCCACCTCGCATTACAAGAATTCTGTCGCTGAGCTTTAGTACCTCTGGAAGATCTGAGCTGACCATTATTACACCGATACCTTCTTTAGCAATATCCTTAATTATTCGGTGCATCTCGTCTTTGGCGCCAATATCAACTCCATTGGTAGGTTCATCTATGATAAGAATTTTCGGATTTGTTGCAAGCCATTTTCCAAAAACGATACGTTGCTGGTTCCCTCCAGAAAACTGTTGTGCTGCCATATTGGCATATGGAGGCTGAATTCTTAGACGGGAAATATATCCTTCGGCGAGACTTAGCATAGACCGTTTTTGAATCATTCCGACCTTATTAGAGATACGTTTCAAAGAAGCAATGCAGAGATTCTCCTTCAGCGATTTTGACATGATCAAACCTTCCGTCTGCCTGCTCTCCGGAACATACGCTAGGCCGTTTTTTATGGCAACCCCCGGGGATCGAATTTTTTTCTTCTCACCGCCAATCAAAACGTATCCACTGTCTGGTTTATTTAGCCCAAAGATAGATTTGCATACTTCAGTACGCCCTGCACCGACAAGCCCCGTAATGCCCAAGACTTCTCCGGCATGAAGTTGAAAACTAATATTGGCATAGTTTTTATCTTTTGACAAATTCTTGAGTTCCAACAGAACATCTCCCCGTGGAACTTCTTCAAACCTCTCATCCGTAATATTGCGGCCAACCATTGCGGAAATCAGAGACTCCGACGTAAACTCATCTTTGTTTTTAGTACATACATGAATGCCGTCGCGAATAACTGTGATTCTGTCTGCAATCCGCATAACTTCATCAAGCTTGTGACTAATAAACAGCGTGGAAATTCCCTTTGCCTTTAGATCGTTTATGATACTGAATAGAGACTTAACTTCATTACTTGAAAGGGCCGAGGTGGGCTCATCCATAATGATAATTTTTGCGTTAGATGCAATGCCTCGTGCAATCGCAACTAGTTGCTGTTTTGCGATAGAGAGGTTCTCCAGCTTGGTATCTAGCGGGATGGAACAAATATTCATTTCATTCAAAACGGTTTTAGCCAACTCATGCATTCTTTTATAATGCAGTATCTTTGCCTCTTTTTCAATTTCTTTTCCAATGGCAATATTCTCTGCCACTGTTAAATTAGGGAAAAGACTAAAATCCTGAAAAACAACAGCAATCCCTCTTCTCACGGCGTCTAATGCATGGTGAAAGAAAACTTGTTCACCCTCAACCTCTATATATGAACCAGGATCCGGCGTTTCAACCCCCGTCAAGATCTTAATCAGTGTTGATTTTCCAGCGCCGTTTTCACCGACCAACGCATGAACTTCCCCATAGTGGACATCAAAGGCCATGCCACTTAGAGCTTTAACGCCAGGAAATGTCTTACTCAGGTTTTTGACTCTTAGCAAATTAGAACCACTCAAATACAACCCCTCCCCTGATATCCTGATATTTTATTTTTTAAAATAAGCCGTATTGCACGGCGCATTCCAATATTCAAGAAGCTGGTCATTCATGCGCACCATGGACATCTGGAAGCCGGCCTGCTCTTGGGTGGTCAGCAGCTCGCCCACATAGTTGGCGGCGACTTCAATCCCCAGATCTGCCAGATGCTTTACACAGCGACGGTAAACCAGAAGCTGCTCCATCAGTGTGGTGGCGCCGGAACCATTGATCAGCAGCAAAACTCTCTCGCCCCGCTGAAGTTCCAGATCCTTGACCAGCGCATCGACCATGATATCCGCTGTCTCGTCTGCGGTTTTGATTTTGCAGCGACCGCCGCCCTCTTCACCGTGCTGGCCCATGCCGATCTCCATCTCGTCGTCCGGCAGCTCTGCCAGCACCGCGCCGGTAACTGGGTGAGTGGCGCCCCGCATGGCCACTGCCAACGTCGCCATATTATCCGCTGTATATTGGGCAATGTCTGCCACTTCGTCCAGACTCTTTCCGGCGGCGGCGGCAGCGCCGGCAATCTTGTAAACTGCCACACAGCCTACAAGACCGCGGCGATTATCCGCATTGGCGCGAGGTTCGCTGGAAATATCCTCCTGCGTTACGACCTTGCGAACACTGAGTCCTTTCTTCCCGGCCAACTTCATTGCCATGTTGCCGGCCAGCATGTCACCTGCGTGGTTTAGGACGATGTACAAAACACCTTTTCCGCGCTGTGCCTTCTGTAATGCCTCAAAACAAGGCTGAGCGCCGGGAGCGGCAAAGATATCACCAATAACGGCAATGTCCAGCATTCCTTCGCCGGTAAAGCCGGCGCAGCATGGTTCGTGGCCGGAACCACCCATGGAGACTACCGTAACCCGATCTGCACTGCCCAGCTTTTTGTTGACCACCAGATGATTGGGCTGCAGTTCAATAAGATCGGCGTTGGCAAGAGCCAATCCTTCCAACAGCTCATCCGTCAGGTTTGCGGGGTCGTTAATGAATTTTTTCATGACCATGTTGAACAATCCTTTCTCTTCTAATGTATTTTATGGCTGAAGGGACTGGTAACCCTGCAGCAGGCCGTTGAAGAAAAACGCGGTGCTGGCGGCGCCGGCGTCCGGTGTCCCGATAGTTTGCTCACCATAGGATTTTGCTCGTCCAAAGCGAGAGGCAAAGCGCTTGCTATTCTCCATGCCCGCTGAGGCAGCATCGGAGGCGGCCTGAAGGATGCTGCCAATATCGTTGCCTGCGCTTACTGCCGCCTCTACAGCGGGGATCAAGGCGTCCATCATGGTTTTATCTCCCACCCGTGCGGTGGAGACCTCCTGCATACCGCGGAGGCCTGCCAACAGAAATGCTTTTAGGGTTGGAGCATCCATCGCTTCGGCAGCGCCAGCTTCGGAAAAGCCCTGAAACAGGGTACCCCAGAGGGAACTGGCGGAGCCGCCGCTGACACAGAACATATCCATGCCAAGATCATCACACAAGGCGCTGACAGTCTCCTGCTTTCCGGTCTGACAGCCATGCAGTATAGCGTCTGAAATCTTCCCCATGGTAATGCCGTGGTCACCATCGCCATATTTTCCGTCAATGTCTGTCAGTTCCTGCTGCTTGTCCTTGATTAGCTCTGCCGCTGCGCAGAGAAGCACTTTCACTTGTGCCAAGTTCAATTTGTCCATTTCTGTTGCACTCCTTTTAGCAGTTATTTTTCGCTTCGGGGACATCAACGGCTATCCAGCTGCGACTGGCACAGCTCTTTACAATGGCATCGCAGAGTTTAGCTTCATACAGTCCATTTTCAAAAGTGGGAAACGGAGCGGCCACAGAGAGATCTCCCTGTAGAATATATTCGTATACCTCTTTAAAAAGCTGCTTGGAGGTGTCAGCAAAGCCCTCGTTATGTCCGCCGGGAAGCGTCATGATGCTTGCGGCAGAGGGGTAGGCCAAAGAGGGGTCGCGGATCAACACCTCATTTCCTTTATCCCGATAACCGACCTGCAATTCATTTGGCACCTCGGAATTCCAGCTAAGAGAGGCCTTTTCGCCATCGACCTCAAAAAACACCCGATTTTTATGACCGGCAGCCATTTGATTTACGGTATAAACGCCCCGAATACCGCCTGCGCTATGAAAGAGAACAGAGGCGTAATCTTCTGTATCAATAGAAACGGGATCATAGTCTTCATTTTTCAGAATCTTTCCGGACCAGGTTTCTACGCTTTTTTTTGGCTTCTTCCGCACGGGAAGAAATGTTGCCAAGTCGGCGTTGACCTCCGTAATACGGTCGCTGGTGACATACTCGATAAGATCCATCCAATGGGTTCCGATGTCGCCCACTGCCCGGGTGGCGCCGCTTTGTGCAGACTCCAGGCGCCAGCTGTAATCCGTATCCTTGATCAGCCAGTCCTGCAAATAGGAACCGGTAACAGAATAGATTCGACCAATCTGCCCGCGGGCGATCATTTCCTTTGCTTGGCGGATCAGCGGATAGTAGCGGATGTTGAAGTGTATGGCGTGAACCAAGCCACGCTCTCTGGCAAGTGCCAGTAATTCCTCCGCCTCGGCGCGGGTCATGGTCATTGGCTTTTCACACACGACGTGTTTTCCGGCGAATAATGCCTTCCTTGCCATGGCGTAGTGCAGATGGTTGGGTGTGCAGATGTGAATTACCTGTATGCTTGGATCCTGTAAAACGGCATCATAATCAGTATAGAATGCGGGGATACCCAGTGCCTTTGCTTTTTGCTCCGTTTGCTCTGGAGAGCGTCCTACAATAGCGGCGACGGTTGCAAGATTCGTTCGCCGTATCGCTTCAATATGTTCTGCCCCGATAAAACCTACACCTACTACAGCAGTCTGCAACATATGGATCCCTCCTTCGACGCACATTCGTTTTTTGCTTTGATTTGGTTTCTTTTGCCTTGAATATATGATACGAAAGAGTTTCGAAATTGTCAATCTATTTTTTGTTTCACTTTCGATTTTTGTTTGTTTTCTCAAAACAGGCGTCTCTTTTTTGTTTCTTCTGACAATTGGCGCTTCATATCCCTTTTATATGCGATTTTGTTCTTTCTGGTGCAAACACTGCACCCTCTTTTTGACAAAATAGAACCCACACGGAACGCGTCTGGGTAAATTGGCTGTTTTTTCCCGACCCAAATTGGCTGTGCGCTCCCGGCACTAACATTATAAAGCAAAGTCTGCTGTATTGTGGAAAAAACTGCCTGTGCATAGAACGCCCGCTGCAGCAGATACTACCAATGAAAAATCTGCTTTGACTGGAGGAAATTTATATATGAAAGCAACCGGTATCGTCCGGCGCATCGACGATCTGGGCCGCGTGGTGATCCCCAAGGAGATCCGCCGCACCATGCGTATCCGGGAAGGCGACCCGTTGGAGATCTACACCACCAAGGATGGCGAGGTCATTTTCAAGAAGTATTCCCTGCTGGGCGGGCTGGAGGATTTTGCCGCCCAGTTCTGCGATACCCTCAGCCACAGCACCGAGTTCACCGCCGCCATCACGGATCGTGACGCCATCATCGCCGTGGCGGGCGTAGGCAAGCGGGAGCTGCTGGGCAAGACCATCTCTGAGCCGCTGGAGCGGATCATGGAAGATCGGCAGGTGTGGCTGTGGGACAGCAGCGAGGAGCAGGTGGCTGCCTGCGAGGGCCTGGCGGGCTTTACGGCGGCGGTAGCCGCGCCCATCCTGTGCGAGGGCGACGTGCTGGGTCTGGTGCTGTTCCTCACCAGCGACGACCGCGCTGCCGGAGAGACGGAGTACAAGCTGGCCCAGACGGTAGCGGCATTTTTGGGAAAGAACATGGAAAGCTGAAAAGAGAACCGTATCGCATGGCGATACGGTTCTCTTTTGATGAAAAATAGTTTCTTACCGGATACCGGCGATGAAGCAGGCGGGATCGGCTGCCAGCTGCTTTTTGGCCCAGGAGAGCATCTCGTAGGCATTTACCGCGCCGGTGACAACGCCGTTATCCCACACGTCGGCGGTGTGTTCCTTCAGCCATGCGTCGGGTGCGCTGGTGCGGACGTAGTAGGGGTGCGCCTCGCCGCTGCCGTCCAGCGCCGTGGGTACGGCCTGCTGGGCGTAGAATCCCAGACGTCCCTCCAGAATGGACAGACAGTCCTGCATTACGTTGGCAGCAGTGGGCATCTGGCCTGCGCCCTGACCGTAGAAGCTCTGGCGGCCGATGTTCTCGCCCTCGTAGGTGATGAGGTTAAAGTTGGCGGGCACGGCGGCCTCCAGCGCCTTGGCGTCCACCAGCGTAGGCTCGATGTAGGCGCACACGCCGTTTTCCGCCTGCGCTGCTTCCGCCAGCAGCTTGCAGGCGAAGCCCCGGCTCTGGAAGGTCTTGATATCGCCGTCGGTGACGGTGCGGATGCCGAACATGGGAATGTCCTCCTCCCGCAGCAGCGCGTCGAAGGCGATGTTGGCAGAGATCACCAGCTTGCGGCGGATATCGTCGCCGTCAATGTCGGCGCTGGGATCGGCCTCGGCATAGCCCAGCTCCTGCGCCTGCTTGAGAATGGCGGGGAAGGAGACAGGGGACTTGTGCATGGCGTCCATGATGAAATTGCTGGTGCCGTTCATGATGCCGCCCACCCGGCAGATGGTGTCCAGCTTCTTGCACCGGGCCAGATTCACCAGCCACGGAATGCCGCCGCCTACCGCCGCCGTGCACAGCAGCGCCTTGCCCTGTGCCTTTGCCAGCTCCGTCAGCTCCTGATAGTAGGCGGCGATCAGCGCCTTGTTGGCGGTGACCACGTGCTTGCCCGCCTTCAATGCGGCGGTGACGTACTCGTAGGCGGGGTGCAGACCGCCCATCACCTCCGCCACAATGTCGATGCTGTCGTCGTGGAGGATATCCTCAAAATCATGGGTGGCGATATCCGCGATCTGGGGCTTTTCCGAGCGGACGAGAACGCGGCGGACGTGGAGATCCTCACGGCCGCGGCACCACTCGTATACGCCGCTGCCCACCACGCCGAAGCCCAGCAATGCAATGTTCATAATGACCCTCCTTCGTCGGTCGATTTTTGCTTATTGTACACGATGGGAAAGCATCTGTCAACGATAAAAGCACGCGATACACTCGTATCGCGTGCTTTTATCACGTTTATTTCAGCAATTCCAGCAGCTTTTCTCCGGGGACGACGCCCACGGATTTTTTCAGCGCCTTGCCGTCCCGGAAGGAGACGACGGTGGGAATGCTGGATACCTGAAAGGCCATGGCCAGCTGGGGATTTTCATCCACGTCCACCTTGACCACTTTCACCTGCTGGGAAAGCTCCTCCAGCGCCGGGGCCAGCATCTGGCAGGGGCCGCACCAGGTGGCCCAGAAGTCCACCAGTACCGGCTCTGTGCTGTCCAGCACCAGCTCCTTGAAGTTGTCCTCATTCGCGTGAAACAGAGCCATAACGATGCTCCTTTCTTTTGTAAAGATGGGGCTAGTATACCCTGAAAAGCCTCAAAAGCCTCGCAGAGTTCGCGCCGCGCACGGCGCGAAAAATTTCAATTATTTTTTGCCGCGACACGTGCGTGGCAAAAAATACTTCTCGGCCCAGCAAGTGCCAAAGGCGCGCAGCGGGCCGCAATCCCTTTGGCAGAAAAAGCGAAGCTTTTTCGCCAGAATTTTAAAACTCCGCGTTGCCCACCGTGCGGGGATGCAGCTCCACGTCGCGGATGTTGCTGACACCCGTCAGGTACATCACCATGCGCTCGAAGCCCAGACCGAAGCCGGCGTGACGGCAGGAGCCGTAGCGGCGCAGGTCGCAGTACCACCAGTAATCCTCCGGGTTCATGCCCAGCTCCTTGATGCGGCTCTCCAGAATGTCCAACCGCTCCTCGCGCTGGCTGCCGCCGATGATCTCGCCGATGCCGGGCACCAGACAGTCTGCCGCAGCCACGGTCTTGCCGTCGTCGTTCAGGCGCATGTAGAAGGCCTTGATCTCCTTGGGATAGTCGGTGACGAACACGGGGCGCTTGAACACCTGCTCGGTGAGATAGCGCTCGTGCTCGGTCTGCAGATCGGTGCCCCAATCTACCTTATAGTCGAACTTGTCGTTGTGCTGCTTCAGGATCTCCACCGCGTCGGTGTAGCTGATGCGGCCGAAATCGGAGGAGGCCACATGCTCCAGACGTTCCTTCAGCCCCTTGTCCACGAAGCTGTTGAAGAAGTCGATCTCCTGAGGGCAGCGCTCCAGCACCCGGCGGATGATGAATTTGATCATGGCCTCGGCCACGTCCATGTCGCCTGCCAGATCGCAGAAGGCCATCTCCGGCTCGATCATCCAGAACTCGGCGGCGTGGCGCTGGGTGTTGGAGTTCTCGGCCCGGAAGGTGGGGCCGAAGGTGTACACATCGCCGAAGGCCATGGCGAAGTTCTCGGCGTTCAGCTGGCCGGAAACGGTCAGGCTGGTCTTTTTGCCGAAGAAGTCCTGGCTGTAATCCACCTGACCGTCCTCGGTCTTGGGCACATTGTTCAGATCCAGCGTCGTCACCTGGAACATCTCGCCGGCGCCCTCGCAGTCAGAGCCGGTGATGATGGGGGTCTGGACATAGACGAAGCCGTTGCCCTGGAAGAACTCGTGCACCGCCATGGCCGCCACGGAGCGGACACGGAAGGTGGCGGAGAATAGGTTGGTGCGGGGACGCAGATGCTGAATGGTGCGCAGGAATTCCACGCTGTGGCGCTTCTTCTGCAGGGGATAGTCGGGGGTGGACTTGCCCTCCACCTCGATGGTGTGGGCCTTCAGCTCCAGCGGCTGCTTGGCATCAGGGGTCAGCACCACCGTGCCGTGAACGATCAGCGCCGCGCCCACGTTCTGGGCGGCGATCTCCTTGTAATTGGCCAGCTCCTCGGCGGACATGACCACCTGCAGGTTCTTGAAGCAGGAGCCGTCGTTCAGCTCGATAAAGCCGAAGGTCTTCATGTCGCGGATGGTGCGTGCCCAGCCGCAGACGGTGATCTCCTTGCCGCCCAGCGCATCGCCGTCGGCAAAGACTGCTGCGATTTTCATACGTTCCATATCATTTTCACCTTTTTCTGTGAGATTTTGCAATGCTAATTATTATATACCATTGCCGGGGCTTTTACAAGGCTGTATTTGTCCCCATAAAGGGCTTTTTTGTACCGAAAAAAGCCCTTTATGGGGGCTTGACAAATGAGCAGAAGTTGTGTATGATAAGCACATGATTAAAAATTAGAATTTGCTTATGGAGGTGAGACCGTGACCCAGCGGGAACGACAGATATTGGAGTGGATCCGGCAGGACCCCATGATCTCCCAGCAGGAGCTGGCGGAAAAGGCGGGCATCACCCGTTCCAGCGCGGCGGTGCATATCTCCAACCTGATGAAGAAGGGCTACATCGCCGGGCGGGGCTATCTGCTGCGCACCGCGCCCTACATCGTGGTGGTGGGCGGCGTGAACATGGACATCGGCGCGGTGTCCCACGATCCGCTGGTGCCGCGGGATTCCAACCCCGGCAAGGTGACCACCTCGCTGGGCGGCGTGGGCCGCAACATCGCCCACAACCTGTGCCTGCTGGGACAGCAGGTGTCCATGGTGACGGTACTGGGGCAGGACAGCTTCGCCCAGAGCGTGCGGGACAATGCCGCCGCCATCGGCCTTGACCTGAGCCATAGCGCCGTGATCCCCGGCGGCCGCACCGGTACATACCTGTTTATCGCCGGAAGCGACGGCGACATGGCGCTGGCCGTCAACGACATGACCATTTACGACCATATCACGCCGGATTTCCTGCGCCAGCGGCTGGAGTTCATCAACCGGGCCGGTCTGGTGGTGGTGGAGACGAATCTGCCGGAGGAATCGCTGCAATGGCTGTGCCAGCACTGCACGGCGCCCATTCTGGCCGACCCGGTGTCCACCATCAAGGCGCGGCGGCTGGAGCCGGTGCTGGGCAAGCTGACGGCCCTGAAGCCCAACCGCATGGAGGCGGAGCTTCTCAGCGGCGTGAAGATCGAAAGCGCGGCAGATGTGGAGCGGGCAGCGGACAAGCTGCTGTCCACCGGTTTGCAGCAGGTGTACATCTCCATGGGCGGCGACGGTCTGTTTGCCAAGAACGCGGCAGGCGAGACGGCTCGCATCCCCTGTCCCAAGGTAACGGTGGCCAACGCCACCGGCGGCGGCGACGCCATGGCGGCGGCGCTGGCGGCTTGCATCACACAGGGCCGCACGCTGGAGGAGTGCGCACGTCTTGCCATCGGTGCAGGCGCGCTGGCCTGCACATCCGAGGAAACCATTCACCCCGGCATGAGCTGGGAGAACATCAACTATATACTCAATAAGGAGGACATGTGATATGAATTGCTATCTGGATATTGCCCCTGAGGTACAGGAGGCTCTTGCCAACGGTAAGCCCGTGGTGGCGCTGGAGAGCACCATCATCAGCCACGGTATGCCCTATCCCCAGAACGTGGAGACGGCCCTGAACGTAGAGAAGATCATCCGGGAAAACGGCGCGGTGCCCGCCACCATCGCCGTTATCGGCGGCCGCATGAAGGCCGGTCTGACCCCCGCCACCACCGTGACCACCACCATGATGATCGCCCACATGGCGGGTATCTCCGTGTTTGCCACCGGCGGCATCGGCGGCGTGCACCGCGGCGCTGAGACCACCATGGATATCTCCGCCGATCTGGAGGAGCTGGCTCAGACCCCTGTGATGGTGGTGTGCGCCGGCGCCAAGTCCATTCTGGATCTGGGCCTGACGCTGGAGTATCTGGAGACCAAGGGCGTGCCCGTCATCGGCTACGGCACCGAGGAGCTGCCCGCCTTCTATACCCGCAAGTCCGGCTTCGGCGTGGATTACCGTCTGGATACCCCCGCTCAGCTGGCCGCCGCCTTCCACGCCCAGCGCGAGATGGGGCTCAAGACCGGCATGCTGGTGACCAACCCCATCCCCGAGGAGTACTCCATGGACGCCGACGTCATCAACACCGCCATTGACGAGGCGGTGAAGGAAGCTAAGGAGCAGGGCATCCACGGCAAGGCTACCACGCCGTTCCTGCTGGCCAAGATCAAGGATATCACCGGCGGCAGCAGTCTGGACGCCAACATCCAGCTGGTGTACAACAACGCCCGTCTGGCGGCCAAGACTGCCTGTGAGCTGTGCAGCCTGTCATAACGTATCTGCTGTGGTATCTGGCGGCGGTAAACCTTGTGACCTTTACGGTGTACGGGGTGGATAAGGCCAAGGCCAGACGCGGTGCGTGGCGCGTACCGGAAAAGACGCTGTTCCTGCTGCCGCTGCTGGGCGGCAGCGTGGGCGCGCTGCTGGGTATGCTGGTATTCCGCCACAAGACGAAGCACTGGTACTTTGTGTGGGGCATCCCCCTGATCCTGCTGGCGCAGATTGCGCTGGCGGTGTGGGTGTATTTTAAGTAAGAAAAGGATGGTCATCGGCGAATGCCGGCGGCCATCCTTTTATGTAGGGGCGGACGACTCTGTCTGCCCTGTAAAAATGTATCTTGATCGTAGGGGGGCGGACAGGGTCGTCCGCCCCCCTACAAATGTTTACTGTACCCACTGCGTTCATTGTGCGGCGGGGCACATTGGCCCCGCCCTACAAAATTCTATCGGCAGCATGCGTAGGGCGGGGTGCCCACACCCTGCCGCACAGTAGACGCAGAAATTTCTTCGGCACAATAACAGCGCTGGGATGTTAAGAAAAGCCAATTAATCAAACAAGAGGAATGGCAAAAGCCAGTCCTCTTGTTTGATTAATTTTGAAAATCAGGTATACTGCCGCAGGCCCTCGGTGGCCAGATCCTCGTCGGCACTGATGGTGACGGTGAACTTCACGTCATTGCTGTTGCTGAAACGATCCAGCCAGCCCAGGAAGTCCTCAACCGCCTGCAGATCCTTGTCGCCCGCGATCTTGCACAGGTTGTCCACGAATACATGGGAAATATCGTAATTGCCGGCGTACAGGCCGCTGATGAAGCCACGCAGGCATTCGTAATTATTCACATTATACTCACCGGCGTTGACCAGACGCACATTGTAGCTGATGTCGTAGGTCATGTCGGCGCTGGGCTCGATACACACGACGCTGCCGTTCTCGCTCTCCACCGCGGCGTGGATCAGCTCGATCAGCTGCTTTGTCTTACCTGCACCGTTTGCGCCCATAATCAATCTAACCATAAGAAATCACTCCTTTATAAAGATATGGTTATGCTTCTGATAACAGCATACCATACCGCCGGGGAAAATGCAATGGAAATCACCATGAAAAAACTGTTAACGACCCAGTTTCTTCACCAGCTGCTCCCTCAGCTCCTCGTAGCCGGGCTTGCCCAGCAGCGCGAACATGTTCTTCTTATACGCTTCCACGCCGGGCTGGTCGAAGGGATTCACGTCCAGCAGATAGCCGCTGAGGCCACAGGCATACTCGAAGAAGTAGATCAGTCCGCCCAGCGTGTGGGCGTCGTTGCTGTCGGTCTCCACGATGATGTTGGGTACGCCGCCCTCCACATGGGCCAGCAGCGTGCCGTCCATGGCCTGACGGGCGATGAAGTCCATGCTCTTTCCTGCAAGGAAGTTCAGGCCGTCGCCGTTACCCTCGTCGAAGGGCACCTGCTGCTGGTGGGCGGAGGGGCCGAAGCGCACCACCGTCTCGAACAGGTGCCGCTCGCCCTGCTGAATGTACTGACCCATGGAGTGCAGGTCGGCGGTGAATTCCACGCTGGCGGGGAACAGACCCTTGTTCTCCTTTCCCTCGCTTTCGCCGTACAGCTGCTTCCACCACTCCGCCATGAACCGGAAGGACGGCTCGTAGGCGGCCAGAATTTCGATCTTGCGGCCCATGTGGTACAGCTCATACCGGGCTCCGGCGTAGCGCCACGCGGGATTGCGCTCCATGTCGCCGGCGGCGCAGGTCTCCATCATCTCCTGCGCGCCGCTCATCAGCGCGTCGATGTCGATGCCGGCGGCGGCAATGGGCAGCAGACCCACGGCGGTCAGCACGCTGTAGCGGCCGCCGATGTTGTCGGGCACCACGAAGGTCTCGTAGCCGTTGGCGTCCGCCAGAGACTTCAGCGCACCCTTGTGGGCGTCGGTGGTGGCGTAAATGCGGCGGG
>OLZQ01000407.1_pt1 | contig 24709 bp, 19 predicted proteins | sample 1644511 | NCBI WGS metagenome assembly OLZQ01 (sample SAMEA103958132, study PRJEB25191) | human gut metagenome | biome: human-associated habitat [ENVO:00009003]; feature: intestine environment [ENVO:2100002]; material: feces | place: Germany | collected 2013/2015 | reverse complement strand
CTATGCCCTCCGGCAGGCGGTCAAGATCCTGATAGACGTAGGACACATGGAAATACTGCTCCATGCGGTCGCCGATGCATTCGCGGAACTCCGCTTCCATCTCGCGCTTGATGATGAACACCACGTCGCGGAAGCCCGCGCGCCATGCGTCAAACAGGGAAAAATCAATGATGATATGTCCTTCCGGATCGACCGGCTCGATCTGCTTGAGGCCGCCAAAGCGGCTGCCCATGCCCGCGGCCATGATCACAAGAGTTGGTTTTTGTCTGTCCATTTTTTCACGTCTCCTGCTCCGTTTTTTATTCTGAGCTCATCTTAGCCGGGTCTGCAGCGGAAAGCAACGTTTCCCCCTACTCTGTGCAGTATCGTATAAATTCCATGCGGTATATGGAAAAAAATATTGCATTTCCAAGTACCTTGTGATAAATATAGTGCAAAAGGAGGCTTCACTATGCAGATCAAGAACCTCTCCTCCGCGCAGACATTCGGCACTGTCATCGCCTCGCTCCCGGACGATATGCCGTGCACCAGTCATTGCTGTGTCCGTGCCGGCGAACCCATAAAAGAGTGGCTGTCGCAGGAGCCAGTCGTTCTGGATTATGTTTCCGGGATGCCGCTGCTTGTAATCTATGAAGCAGAGTCTTACAGTCTCTACTATCTCGACCGTGTCTTTAAGTTGCGCCCCGGTGTCCGGTTTTCAGTCACCGCGCTGGATGCCCTCTGCTGCTTTGACATCTGCACCGCGCGTCCCGATGTGCTTTCACTTCTGGGCGAGCACCCGGCGGAGATATTCTACGGTGCCTCCAGCGATCTGAAGCTGGAGCGGCTCTATACCTTTTTCTATCAGGAATGCAGTAGGGATTTTTACTTCCGCGGCGAACAGCATGAGGCACTGGAGTTGGTCTATGTCGACCGGGGCGAACTGCACAATCTGGTCGGCGGCGTGGATATTCTGCTCCGGCCACAGCAGATGCTGCTCATCAACCGGAACATCTGGCACATGCAGTATGCCGATCTTCCCGTCAGCTTTCTAACCGTCTCTTTCCGTGCGGCCGTCGATTCCCCCTGCTCTTCTCTCTGCGGCCAGGTCCTTGCGCTTACCGCACGCCAGATCACACTGCTGCGCCGGATGCTGGACGAACACAGCAGTACAGACTTCGCATATGATTGTGTGGAGAGCCTTTTGAAACTGCTTCTGGCTGACCTGATCCGCTGCGAAAAAAAGCGTTCCTTCCAACCCGCAGCGCAGCTCCCATCCACCAGTCACGCCGAACAGCGCATCGCTGACCAACTGGTACAGATCATTTCCTCTAAAGCAGGAGAAAAGATCACGTTACAGCAGCTCGCCGATGCCGCGCACATCAGCACAACCTACCTGCACCGTATTTTTCGCACACAGCTCGGCATGACGCCGGGCAATTATCTGGCAAAGATCCGCATTGAGGAAAGTAAGCTCCTTCTCCGAGACGGCACGCTGTCCATGGGTGAAATTTCCTTACGCATGGGCTTCTCCAGCCAGCAGCACTTTTCTCGTCAGTTTCGCACCGTGGCCGGCATGACGCCTTCTGAGTACGTGCGGACACTGCGCTGAGCAGATATAAAAGGCAGGCGGACCGCTTCATCAGAAATGATCCCCCGCCTTTTCGTTTATGCGCGATATCTATCACATTCTGAGCAAGAATGTGCCGTACAATCCAGCTGCCTGCACAGGAGGATAAGCCCCCTGTAGCTCGCTAGATTTCTCAAAAAAAGCCTTTGAAATGCTTGCCCATATGGGGTTTATAGTCTTAAATGCCTCTCCGTTACCTTCGTTGGGGTAATCTGTCATCCTCGTTTTTTGGCCGCCTAACCGACAGTCTGCTTTGTTGCGCCATTTTTTAGGATGTTTTTGTCACTGATTTGTTTCAAACTCGATGACCTCCAATTTGTATGCGGTAATCCCTACTTTGTAGTTCGTCGAACACCTACATTATATAGGTATCATACTGATTTAACCATGTTAATGGCTGTGACACGAGCGCAGAATCCAACTCAACCGCGCCCTTTGGAAAAACAAAGTATTCTCCATTCTTTACAACCAAGTCGACCGCAATATGCGAGTCCTTCAGCATCTGAACCAATAAATTTGCAAATGTGCCTCGCTCTAAAAAGGCATAACCGTCACGCTTTATGGGCAGCACATTTGTGAATGCGATATAATACGAGAAGAAGTTCTTGGGTTCATCCGCATTTTCTGCAAAAACACGAATGCAATGGTTATATCGATTGTCGCCACGCTGCTCATTCATATACGTATTGCTTATTTGCGTTCCAGTTGTACTGCAAAAGCGTAAATACTCTTTCGTACTGATTCCCGAAAAACTGCGGTCTGTCGGAATTCCGTTCAAGAAATTGAATAGAATTGTAAGAAAATGTTGATATTTTTTATTGTCGCACAGTCCAATTCCCAGTTGCTCTCTATAGCTTAAGAAATCCATTTTTATCTCCCTTCGTATTCTGACGTGCAGTATGCCGGGGTTTAAATTTACAAGACCATCATAACCGTTCTTCCTGAAAAATACAAGAGCACTCTCTTTCCGGCAAAAAACACAAAAAATACTGTACTACAATCGCGCATCCCTGCTGCAGAAATTCTGCAGCAGGGGTCGTTTGTTATATGTCGATCTATACAATAAACCGATTTACAGTTCACTGAATATGCTCGACAGGTGTAGATATCTGAAATTCTGCAGGTCCAGTACTGCGTGCCTGCTTTCCCTACCCCCATTTTGCCCCCCAATTAGTGCCGCTGTCTGCGGGCAGTTTGCGTGGGAAAGAACCTTTTGACAAAACCGATAGCAGAATAACAAAACTAATCTGAGTTAATTTTGACGATTTCAATAAAAATTCCATAGAAAGCCAAACAAATCAATGCGAATGGCGTGTGAATGATAGAGAAAATTGTGCGGCGGAATGCGCAAAATCCACAATAGCATTTGCTTCCAGTGAAAAAAAGACACCAATCGCACAAAAAGCGTTGACTCTCATTTGTTCAGAAAATCCTTATACTTATCTATAGAATTGTGCAAATAGACGGTGAAAAGGCGTAGGCCGGCTCTGGCTTTTATGCACATAGAGAAATGAGGAGGTATACAAATGAAAAACAGAAGTTTTCGGCGCTGGCTGACGCTGGTTCTGGTGCTGGCGATGCTGCTCGGCATTCTGCCCGCGGTAGCTGCGGCGGACGCGTCGCTCAGCGACTACGCTCCGGCCGGAACAACCAATCTGGCTGTGGGCGCGACGCTGACAGTGTCAAACGGCACGCATAATGCGATGGGTCAGGAAAACAGCTATGAAATGCCCAGTGAGCACTGGAGCAAGGATTTTGTCCACGACGGCGTGCTGGATGGCCAGGGATTTTCCACAAACCCCTATGATAGCGAGCCGGACGCGAGCGTGCAGGTTGTGCTGACCTTTGATCTGGGCAGGCGCTGCTCGGTATCCAAATTCGGCGTATTTGCGCGCGCAGGCGCCATTTTCCCGACCGACTATCAGATCGAGACCTCGCTGGACGGCGAGATGTGGAGCGTTGCGGCAGAGCAGACCGGCGCGCCCAAAGACCCGGCCGAACCGTATTTCTACGAGCTGGACAGCGCTGTGGAGGCGCGCTATGTGCGGCTGAATGTAACAAAGCGCTATGCGCAGGATTCCATTGGCGGCGCGGGCAACGACGGCAAGCTGGTGCAGCTGCAGGAGTTTGCCATCTGGGGCACGGTCGTGCAGGAATCGGGCGGCGATGAGAAGCCCACCGGCACAAAGGATGATATCGCCTCGTGGGCGCTGGACGGCACGGCGAACATTGCGCTGAACAAGAAAGTCAGCGTGTCCTCTGATTTTAAAGAGGGACTCGGCTGCTGGGAATCTGTCCAGCTGACCGATGGTGTGATTGTTTCAACGACCGCGCCTTACGGCACGAACGGCTGGACGACGCACCCATTTGAAGAGGGGGCAGCAGCCGACAAGGTTGCATGGGCGGCCATCAACCTCGGTGCGTCGTATGAGATCAGCCGGATCGTGGTATTCCCGCGCTCTGACAGCGAATACGCAAATAACTTCCCGGTGGACTATGTGCTTCAGACCTCGGACGACGGCGAGACCTGGACAGATCTCGTCACGGTGACGGGTCAGGCCACGCCCACTGCGCCGGTCTTCTTCGATCTGGAGACGGCGGTCACGACAAAGAATGTCCGGATCTATGTGACAAAGCGCGGCGGAACCATGGTGCAGCTGTCGGAGCTTGCGGTGTTTGGCACGCCGGGCCGCTATGACCTGCGCGCATGGCAGCCCGAAGGCACGGAAAACGCAGCGCTGAACAAGATGGTCAGCGTTTCGTCCGACTATGTTGCGCCGGAGGGCATCTGGGGCAGCATGCTGCTGAACGACGGCTATATCCGAGGCGTCGTCGGCTACGGCGGCGCGAACGGCTGGACGACGCTGCCCGTTGAGGGCGCATCGGCGGATACGGTCGCGTACGCAAGCATTGACCTTGGCCTGACGTATGAGCTCAGCCGCTTTGTGATCTTCCCGCGCTCGGACGATGGCAAGTATGGCTATGCGTTCCCAATCGACTATCAGCTGCAGGTTTCGTCCGACGGCAAGAACTGGACGGATGTGGTAAAGGTCACCGGTCAGAAAACGCCCGGCGCGCCGGTCTGCTTTGATCTGGAAGAACCGGTGGAGGCTTCCTACGTCCGGCTGTATGTGACGAAGCGCGCATATGCCGCAAACGACGGAGCCTATGTTGTGCAGCTGTCGGAGCTGGCCGCATTCGGCACGCTCAGCGCAAACAATTTTGCAGTGGATGTGAGCAAGAGCGCGCTGGAGCTGACCGTTGGCGAAAGCGACAGCGTCAAGGTGACGGTTACGGCAGTTGACGAGCTGGATCACAGCGTCAGCTGGGAAAGCGCAGATCCGGCTATCGCCTCCGTTGACGAAAACGGTGTGATCACGGCCAAAGCCGTTGGCAGCACGACGATCACCGCGACCGTTGCAAACTCCGCAAGAAACGAAAACGGCGAGAACATCAAAAAAGAGATCTCCGTTACGGTCGTTGAAAAGAAATTCAGCTTTGACGACAACATTCTCATCTCCATCTTCTGGCCGCCCACAAGCGAGTATATGGACAAGGTCAGCGACGATTCCCGCTGGGATGAGCAGTACAAGCTGATGGCCGACGCCGGGATCAACTTTGTCAACAACGTTACCGGCAACGACCTCAACAGCAAGGCAACGAACCTTAAGATGGCGGAATACGCCAACAAATACGGCATGCACGTGAGCGTCGCGGACAGCCGTTTTGGCGGCAACCTCATGAGCCTGACGGCGGAGCAGATCAAATCTCTGATCGGCGAGTATCGCAACGTCCCCGGCGTGGCGGGCTATTATATCCTGGACGAGCCGGCGAACGCCAACCCGTATAACGCCGTGCATCAGGCCATGAAGCAGGCCGATCCCAACGGCTATATGCATCTGAACTTCCTCCCGGCGTGGGCATATGCGACGCTGGAGCAGGCAAAGGATCAGATGAACGACTATCTCAAGCTGAACGCTGCGGGCGGCTATCCGCAGGATTATCTGATGTACGACCTGTACCCCTATCCCGACAACAGCACAGCCATGAACCGCTCCGGCTTCCTTGGCAATATGCGCGCCGTTTGGGAAGTGGGCAGAGAAAACGACGTCAAGACGGCAAACTATCTGCAGTCGGTTCAGATCCCGGGTGCGTACCGTGCGCCGTCTGCATCCGAGATCCGCTATGAGGCCATGATGGGTCTGGCCTTTGGCTATAAACAGTTCTCCTACTTCACATGGTTTACCCCCAGCAACCGCTCCGAGCCGTTTGCCGACGGCATCATCCTTCTGGACGGTACGCCGAATCCCAAGAGCTATGAGGCGGTCAAGCAGCTTAACAGCGAGATCCACGCGCTCGGCACGACGCTTGCCAGGCTGAACGCGGAGGAGATCTATCTCAACGGCGAGACGTGGGGCGATCTGCCCATTCCCGAGGGCTTCTTTGCGCAGGGCGTGGACAGCACGAACTTTACGGTCTCCTACCTCAAGGAAAAGAACGGCACGCAGGGCTACATGATGCTGGTCAACAATGACTACACAAATGCAGCCACCATCCGCGTAAAGCTCGACAGCGCGATCACGTCCCTCAAGCGCGTGAGCGCGCAGGACGGCACGCTTTTCGATGCGGCGCTCAGCGGCGGCGAGCTGACCGTGACGCTGGCAGCGGGCGACGGCGCGCTGTATCAGCTTCCGGCGGGCTATGTCTACGAGAGCGGCAAGGAAGAAAACGCGAACATCGCGCTGGACGCAAATGTCTACGCCGACAGCTCCGAGGGCGGCAACGGCTGGTATATCAGCAAGCTCAACGACGGTGTGCGTGAGCCGGAAAACGCAAACAACGGCTGGAAGTCGGTCGGCACGCAGCAGGCTGTGATCACGGCCGATCTGCGTGAGAGCAAGACGTTTAACCGCGTCGACCTCTATCCGGCAGCTGGTGAGATGGGGCCGGTCAGCGCCGGTCAGGGCATGCCGAAGGACTTCACGATCGAGGTCTCGCAGGATGGAAAGAGCTGGGCGGTCGTCTACACCGCCGCGGATAAGACGATGGAAAACGGCGCGGCCTATTCCATCACGTTTGATGCGCAGACGGCGCGCTATGTGCGCGTAAACGTCGCCGCGACGAACAGCACCTATTGCGCGGCCAGCGAGCTTGAGATCTACAACGACGACGGCACCATCCCCACGCCGGCGCCCGGCACGACAGAGGATGAGGTCGTGCACTATGAACCGGACAGCAACCTGCTTCTGAACAAGAAGTACTACGTTTCCAGCACCACGCCCGACGGCACGTATAAGCAGTGGGGCTGGGCAGCAGAATACCTCAACGACGGCATTGCACAGAACGGCAACGGCTGGACGTCGAATGTCGGCGTCAACCACGACGAGGCGACCGCGCATGAATGGTGCGCGTTTGACATGGGCGATCTGTTCGCCGTGAACAAGGTTCGCATCTATGGCGGCAGCGGCTTCGCATTCCCGGTCGACTATCGCGTGCAGGTTTCGCTCGATGGCACGACGTGGACGGATGTCGCGGTCAGAAATGGCGATCCGGGCATGGAGGGCTGGCGCGAGATCGGATTTGACGCGCAGACGGCACGCTTTGTCCGTGTCTACGGCGACAAGCTGGTAGACAAAGGCAGGGACGGCTATCTGATGCAGATCGGCGAGGTCGAGGCCTATGGCACGCCGGCTGTTGACAGTGACGCGGCAAACGCAGCACTCGAGGCGCTGGAAGCGGCGCGCGCAAAGATCACCGGCGAGGATACCACCGCGCTTGACGCGGCGATCAAGGCGCTGAAGGACGCGATCGCCGACGAGAACAGCACGCAGAGCGAAATCAACGCCCTTATCAAGGCCGCGGACGCGGAGCTTGCAAAGTTCACCGTCAGCACGGCGGAGGCCGCTGCGGCTCTGGCCGAGGCAAAGAATGCTGTGAGCGACGGCTCGCTGCGTCTGGTTTCGGAAAAGACCATGAACGCCCTGCAGGACGCGATCGACGCGCTGGAGGCCGGTATTGCGGCCGCGGGCGACACCGTGTATCAGACGGAGCTCAACACGCTGACCGAGAACGTCAGGACGGCGCTGGCCGCCGCGCGCAGCGAGCAGGCCGCAAACGAGCAGCCGGTCATCCCGAGCTATCCGTCTACGGTCAAGCCCACCACGCCGTCTGCATCGGACAGCACGAAGCTGCCGTTCAGCGACGTGCGCGAGAGCGACTGGTTCTATGAGGACGTTGCGTATGTCTATGAAAAGGGCATGATGAACGGCACAGGCCGCGCAGCCTTTGGCCCGGACGCATCGACCACGCGCGGCATGATCGTGACGATCCTTGCGCGCATGGAGGGCGTTGACACGACCAAGGGTGCGGCGTGGTACGCCGCAGGCCGCGAATGGGCGATGAAGAACGGCATTTCCGACGGCACGAACATGGAGGCAAACATCACGCGTGAGCAGCTGGCGACGATCCTGTTCCGCTATGTCGTCTATAAGGGTCTTGACCTTGTGACGCTGGAGGATAACCTCTCGCGCTTCTCCGACCGCAATGAGATCAGCAGCTACGCGGTTTCCGCGATGAACTGGGCAGTCGGTCAGGGACTGGTCAAGGGCAGCGGCGGCAAGCTCAACCCCAAGGGCAATGCCACACGCGCACAGGTGGCGGCGATTCTGCACCGCTTCTGTGAGCTTGGCAAATAAGCGCTTCGCGTAAAGCCGCGTAAATAAAACAAAAAGAGCATTGGAGACCGGGAAACCGGGATCCAATGCTCTTTTGCAGCTGCGCATGGACTGTTTGACGAGCCGCAGAAACCATGCTGAAAAGGTGCGTCATGTTTTATAGTGCCATTGGCTCCGACCGCGTTCCGAACCGCACCCTATTGACAAGTTGCCTTTTTCGAGTATAATGAGCAATACGCATCGCTTAATGTGCATTGAGGCATCTGAGAGAGGGAGCGTATGCTGATATTCATACTTCTTTTGCCGATCATATTCTTCATTGCCGCCTTTCTTGTGAACGCCGCCATGTTCCGCCCGGAAAAGCGGCCGGAAGCGAACATAGACGGGCGCGGGGTGACATTCCCCAGCGGCAGAAATCACCTTGCAGGGTATCTCTGGAATGAGGCGGGGACGCGCGGTTTACTTGTTTTTGCCCACGGAATGGGAACGGGCATCGCGTATTATCTGCCGGAGATCCACCACTTTGCCGCACAGGGATATCAGGTGTTCGCGTTTGCATACAGCGGCTATCAGGGCAGCACCGGACATTTTTACGGCTTCCCGCAGGCGGTGATCGACCTGAAACATGCGCTTGATTTTGTCGATGACGGTTCCCGTCCCGTCATCCTGATGGGGCACAGCATGGGCGCATACGCCGTCTGTGCGGTGCGGCAATGCACGGATAAGCCGGTGAGCGGGATCGTAGCCTATGCGCCGTTTTTCTCATCGGACGAGGCTGTTATCGCGCAGGCGACCGGAAACATACCCAAATTCGGAAAGCTGTTGTGCGGCCTGATCCTGCCGATGCAGCGCATTTTGTTTGGAAGGAATTGCAGCCCGACCGCCGCGGCGGGGCTTTCCCGTGCCAATGTTCCGGCACTTGTCCTGCAAGGCAGCGAGGACGTTGAAGTGACCCCCGATGGCTGCGCGCTGTATGCGCACCGCGGCGAGCTGGCCGATGCTCCCGTTACCTTTCGGCTGGTACAGGAGGAAGAAAGCAGCGGCCACATGACGGTCGTTCGGAAAAAGGGCAGTCAAACGGTCAATGAAGATACGATCTGTCAGGTTGACGCGTTTCTTGACACGATACTGCGTCAATAAAACTTTGTTTCTCAAAATCTCCGCCTTCCCGGTTCCGGGAAGGCGGAATTATTTAAGGCAATACCGCAAAAAAGCAAAGCGAATGCAAAGTGTGATAAAATGGACGCATGGATAAACAGATGACGATTTCCGCATTCAGCGATGAGTTGGCGCAGGTGCGGACAAAGAAAAAAGAGTTTCTGAGTCAGATCGAACGAATCGTCCCCGTGGAAGGAATGGCTATCCCTGATTCGGCCGTGCTATTACAAAGGAGAGCGTGGCAATAAGCCCTATCCGCTGGAGATCATGCTGCGGCTGTATCTGCTGCAAAATCTTTACGACCTGAGTGATGAGGCAACCGCAGCAGAAGCAATCGACAGCCGTGCGTTTTCGGATTTCTGCGGCATCGATTCCAGCAATCAGGGTCCAGACGGCGATACCCTTGGCCGTTTTCGCAATCTGCTGATCAAGAACGGATTGCAGGAAAAGCTGTTCTCTCAGGTGGTTGCCGCACTTATGGAACGAGGCCTCATTCTGAAAAAGGGAACGATAGTGGATTCCACCATCATTTCCGCACCATCTTCTACCAAAAACAGTGAGAAGAAGCAGGATCCGGATGCACATCAGGTGAAAAAGGCAATACCTGGTACTTCGGTTATAAGGCACATATCGGTGTTGACAAGGACAGCGGACTGGTTCATACCGTGGAGGCGACATCAGCCAACGTCCATGATGTCACAAAAACATCAAAGCTGCTGACCGGAGAAGAAGAGGTCGTTTACGGTGATAGCGGTTATCTCGGTGCGGGAAAACATGATGATGCGATCATCCGCAACAAGGCTGGCCGCAAAATCAAATACAGAATCAATCGCCGGCCATCCCAAGTGAAGAAACTGAGCAAAAGCGGCCAGTATGCCGCAAAGAAAGCAGAACACGCAAAGTCCTCTGTCCGCGCGAAAGTAGAGCACGTATTCGGTGTCGTCAAAAAGCAGCTGCGTTTCCGAAAAACACGATACCGAGGGCTCGAAAAGCAGAGAGCCAAATTCAATATCATGTTCGCATTAGCGAATCTGATTCTGACTGACAGGCCTTGCCTGGCAACTTGAATCAGTGTACTCCGTGAGCCAAAGCATGGGGCAATCCTATTGGTTTTTACAAAATGGCTTCCCGGCCAATGCACATCCTAGCATTTGTGCGGTATTGCCCTAATTTTGGAAGTTGATCCATAGTGTTCGCATGATACAAGTTGAAGCGGCCCCGCTCACTGAGCGGGGCCGTTTTTTGATATTTTCCACAAAAGCCGCAGATGCCAGCCAAAAAAAAGACACCTTTTTTACAAGATTCCTCTCCTGCTTTTTCCCTGCTTTTTGCAATATAATCAGAATAACAGAGAAAATCTCTGATGCTTCCGCCGGACGACCGTGCGGAAAGCAAAAAATTTGATGGAGGAATCAACATGAAAAAACTGCTTGCATTGCTTCTTGCGGCGCTGATGGTTTTCGGCATGGCTGCCTGCGCGAAGACAGCGGAGACGCCGGCTGCCGACACACCCGCAGGAGAAACCACTGCCACGGCTGACAAGCCCGCAGAAGAAACCACTGCCGACGAGACTCCCGCCGAGTCTGACGGCGACAAGATCGTGATCCACTACTGGGCACAGTGGACGGAGAACGAGGCGCAGGCCGAGGTCTACAAGGCCGCGATCGCCCGCTTTGAGCAAGCGCATCCCGACTGCACCGTCGAGGTCAACTGGGCGGGCCGCGATGTCCGTGAGATCCTGAGAGCGAGCATCGATTCCGGCAACGCCATCGATATCGTCGACAGCGGTTTTGACCAGATCGTGAACCTGCTTGGCGAGGACTATCTGATGGATCTGACCTCCTACATGGAAGGCAGCGACTTCGAAAAGGCTATCTCCGCCGGCATGGCAGCGTTTGCAAAGAGCTTCGCTTCCGACGGCACGTCCTGGTACTACATCCCCTCTCAGCCGTTCGTCGGCACCATCTACTACAACAAGGCGATCTTTGCCGAGGCCGGCATCGACGCCATGCCCACCACCTGGTCTGAGTTCATGGATGTCTGCCAGAAAATCAAGGACGCCGGTTATGATCCCATCACGGTCGACGATGCCTACTATCCCTGCCTCTACGGCACCTATCTCGCCATGATGAAGGGCCCGGACTGGGTCACTGAGCTGCTCAGCGACACCACCGGCGCAAATTGGAGCGATCCCGCCGTCGCCCAGATGGCAGACGATTTCGCTGCAATGCGTGCGAACGGCTACTTCTCCGACAGCTGCGGCTCCAACGTCTTCCCGTCCGCGCAGAACGGCGAATTCGCAATGGGCACTGCCGCCATGTACTACAACGGCTCCTGGCTGCCCAACGAAGTGCATGACATCACTGGCGATGACTTCCAGTGGGGTGCTATGTTCTTCCCGGCTCCCGACAACGCCGAGTATCCCTACACCACCTACTCCACCGGCTGCCAGTTCTTCGGCATCACCAAGGGCTGCGAGCATCCGGAAGAGGCTCTGGCGCTGCTGGAGGAGTTCACCTCTGTCCAGACACAGCAGGATATGGTCGACAAGGCGCAGTCAATGCCTGTTGTTGACGGCCTCGAGCTGCCTGAGAACCTCAAGAGCGCCGGCGAGCTGCAGGCGCAGTCCACCGACGTCATTCCCTGGTGCGGCATGTACAGCAGCAACTCCGACGTGAACGCCGTTGTCAACGGTATGTTCGCCGAGCTGCTGGCGGGCTCTGTTGACGGCGCGGGCTTCGTTTCCGGCGTACAGTCCCAGCTCCAGTAAGTTTCGCAATCGACAGGCAGGAGGACGCGAGCCCTCCTGCCTGTGGCAGGTACGAGTCCAGACGCCTGCGAAAAAACCTTAGCATCGCCTGCACGGCGATGAACGGAGGGAGAAATCACATTGAAAAAAAGACAAACGTTTTTCATTCTGGCGTCCATTGGCCCGGCGGTTATCTGCTTTTTGGTAATGTTCGCGTATCCGCTCATCCGGACGCTCCTGATGAGCCTGAATCGGCTGCCCGCGATCAGCAGCAGCACGTCTGAGTGGCAGTTTGCGGGGCTGGACAACTATATCGGTCTGTTCCAGAACAGCGTTTTCGTTGCATCGCTTAAAAATATCGGCGTCATCTGGCTGGTCGGCGGCATTCTGACGCTTGGGATCGCACTTTTCTTTGCCGTCATTCTCGCGTCCGGCGTCAAGGGTAAGAAATTCTGGCGCTCGGCGATCTATCTTCCCAATACCATCTCGGCAGTCGCACTGTCTACCATGTGGCTGCAATATATCTTCCAGAACAAATTCGGCCTGCTCACGCAGCTGTTTACGGCGCTGGGCTGGACGGCGCTGGCGAAGATCAACTGGACTTCGCCGTCGTGGCTGTTCTGGGGGATGCTGATTTCCTATGTCTACGGAAGCGTCGGCTATTTCATGCTGATCCTGCTGTCCGGCATCGAGGGAATCCCGCAGGATATCTATGAAAGCGCCAAAATTGACGGCGCGAATTCCTGGATCAAATTCTGGAAAATTACGTTTCCCCTTCTGCGGAATGTGATCCGAACCTGCATCACGCTCTGGACAGTCGGCGCAGTCAACTTCTTTGTCTGGGCGAAGATGTTCTCCACACGCATCAACACAAAGACCATTACGCCGGTCTATTTCCTGTACGAAAAGGTGTTCGGCGCAGCCGACTCCGGCAGCGTTCTGGATATCGGCGCGGGCGCGGCGGTCGGCGTCGTGGTGGCGCTGCTGGTGCTGGCGTGCTATCTGATCATGAATCGGGTGTTCAAGGAGGAGGCGCTGGAATACTGATGAAAAACAGAAAGAAGCTTACCGGCGCGCGTGCGGTCGGACTGCTGCGCTATCTTCCGCTGATCCTCTGGGTCGCGTTCTTTGTGTTTGCGTTCGGCTGGATCGTGCTGGCCTCGTTCAGCACCACAAAGGAGATCTTTTCAAACGGACTGCTGCAAAGCGGCGTCCACGTTGAAAACTATACCGGCGTATGGGAGCGCAACCATGTCGCGCACTATTTTGTAAACTCGCTGATCACAACGGGGATCCCGTGCGTGCTGATCATCCTGATCGCCGCGCCGGCGGCCTATGTGCTGTCAAAGAAAACGTTCTTCGGCAGAAAGCAGACGTTCAACGCCTTTGTCGTCGGCATGAGCATCCCGCAGGTCATGCTTGTCATCCCGATCTACTGCTGGTTTGTCAAGGCGAATCTCGTCGGGCACCTGTCCACGCTTGTGATCCTGTACACGACGCTGAACCTGCCGTATACGGTGTATTTCCTCACGGCGTTTTTCTCCACCGTCCCCACGGCGCTGGCTGAGGCGGCCATGATCGACGGCTGCTCCGAGATGAAGGCCATGTGGAAGGTCATGATCCCGATGGCCTCGCCCGGCATCATCACCGTGACGATCTTTAATTTCATGAACATCTGGAACGAATATTTCATGGCGCTGATCTTTGCCAACGGCAACGACAAGATCCGCACGCTCTCCATGGGCCTGCAGAACATGATCACCTCCATGAAGTATACCGGCGACTGGGCCGGCCTGTTTGCCGGGGTCATCATCGTTCTGGTCCCAACGCTGATCCTGTATCTGCTTTTGTCTGAAAAAATCGTGGCCGGCATCACCGGCGGTGCGGTCAAGGGCTGAGCGAAGGCCGTTGCACGACGGCGGCCGATGTGGTAAAATACCGCAGGAAGGCCGCGCAGGATCAGCTCTGCCGGATATATACGTTATTTGCGCGGACAGCCGCGGACGCCGTAGAGCTTTCGGTGCCCCGCAGCTGTCCGTTTGCGCATTTGGAAAGGAAATGAACGATGAAAAAACGGCTGGCCATTTTCGGTGTGATCGCCGCGCTTCTGATGCTGGCGGCGTGCAGCGCCGCCGCGCCCGAGTACGGCACGGAGCAGACGCAGGAGCAGGAACAGATCGTCCTGCACCTTTTCCACTATCAGGGCGAGGCGGAGGAGGCCTATGGCCACGTGATCGCCGCGTATGAAAAGGCGCATCCCAACGTGAAGATCAAAAGCGAGTTTTTAAACTCGGAAAACTATAACTCCACGCTTGACGCGCGCATCGCCGTGCAGGACTGCCCCGATCTCATCGGCGTGCATCCGGGCTATGCGCAGGCGCTGCCATTGGCGCGGGCGGGCTACCTTGCCGACTTGAGCGGACAGCCGTGTCTTGAAAATGTGCGGGAGTCAGACGCGGAGACCGGCAGCCTTGCGGGCAGCATCTATGCCGCGCCGACCGATCTGACCTATATCTGTACATTTTACAATGCGGATATTTTTGCGCAGTATGACCTCCCGGTGCCCACCACCTGGCAGGAGTTTCTTGACGTATGCCGGAAGCTGAAGGACGAGGGCATTACGCCCCTCTCCGTCTGCTATAAGGACGCATGGATCCAGAGCCTGATCCCGTATGCGCTCTCGGCCACGACGATCTACCGGGAAAACCCGGACTTTGACCGCGAAATGGCCGACGGGACGCGGCATTTTGACGGCGCGGAGTGGAAAAAGACGTTCGAAATGCTGAAAACGCTGATCGACAGCGGCTATGTGACGGAAAACTTCCTGCAGACGACATACGACCAGCAGCTGCGCGCGTTTGCGGACGGCCGCGCGGCCATGATGGTCATGGGCTCCTGGGGTGTGTCGATGATCCGGAGCATGAATGCCGGCTGCAATTTCGGATTGTTCATTCTCCCCGCGTCGAGCGACGGCGTCAACTGGATCCCGTCGTCGGTCGGCGGCATGCTGGCCGTGAGTGAGCAGAGCGCACACAAGGAGACGGCGATCGACTTTTTGAATTTCTTCCTGACAAACGACGATGTTTACCGTCAGTTTTTGCAGGAGACCGGCAATTTGCCGGTAAAAACCGGGTTTGACGCCGGATGTGATCCGGTGCTGGAAACGCTGATCTCGGGCATCACCGACAGCTATCCGTTCCTGGATGTGAACTGGCCGAGCGGGATGCAGATGGTATTCCTGAAGACCGTGGAGGAGATCTCGACCGGCGGGAGCATTGACGATGCGCTGGACAGGCTGGATCAGACATGGACGGAGATTTACAAAAAGGAAGAGTGACCGATGGAGAACAGGAAAATGCAGACAGAATATGGATTTCCCTGCCGCGAGGCAAAGCCGGTCTGGCTGCCGGACGGCAGCCAGCCGAACCGGTATGTGCAGTTTTTGCAGAAATTTACGTGGGACGGAGACGGTGCGCTCAGCCTGCAGCTCAGCTGCGACAGCCGCGCGCGGGTGTGCCTGAACGGCGAACGGATCGGCTTCGCGTTCTACGACGGAACGGACGACACCAGCTGGTATGAGACGTTCGACCTTTCCGCCGCGGCGGTCAGGGGCGAAAACACGCTTGAGATCGAGGTGTGGTATCAGGGCGTATCCAGCAACTGCTACACGGCGGGGCGCGCATACGTGATCTTCGCCGTCATGCGCGGCGAAGGCGCGTGTGCGGTAGCCAGCGGCGCGCAGACGCTCTGCCGCGCGGATACGGCCTATCGTGCGGGCAAGGTCCCGACAAACCAGACCGGCATGGTCTGGTACTATGACCAGACGGCCGAGCCGCAGCGCTATGCGCCGGCGGCGGAACTTACGACGGACGGACGGCGCTATGCGCCGCGCCCGATCGCGCGTCAGGTGCTCTCCGGGCGCAAACGTGCTGCGGTCTGCGCGCACGGCTATCTGCTGCCGGGCGACCGGGAACCGTTTGAGTCGGCGTTTTTGTCGGCACGGGGAAAGAACGTGCAGCTCGACGCCGGCGCAGACCGCTATGAGATCTGGGACTGCGGCGAGGAATCGAGCGGGCTGCTGGAGATCGAGGTCTCGTCCGCGGCGGGCTGCCGCGTGGAGCTTGGCTGGGGCGAGCATCTGGACGATCTGCGTGTACGCAGTCACATCGGAAGCCGCATGTTCCAGACTGCCGTGACCTTCGGCGCGGGAACGCACTGCTTCCGCCACGATTTTCAGCGCATCGGCATGCGATATCTGGAGGTGCATCTGCATCCGCTGAACGGCGGAACGGCGCAGTGCCTTTACGCGGGCGTGCGCCCGCTTGACTATCCGGTAACGGAGCGCGGCGAATTTTATTGCAGCGACCGGCTGCATATGCAGATCTATCGCACGGCGGTACATACGCTGCGGCTTTGCATGCATGAGCACTATGAAGACTGCCCGTGGCGCGAACAGGCGCTTTATGCCATGGACTCGCTCAATCAGGCGGTGTGCGGCTATTACTGCTTCGGCGAATATGCGTTTGCGGCGGCGTCGCTGCGGATGCTTGCGCGCGGCATGCAGGCAGACGGCTTTCTGGAGCTGCATACGCCCGGCAAAGAGGTCGTCACCATTCCGTATTTCACGTTCATGTGGGTGCTTGGCGTGCGCGACTATCTGCGTTACAGCGGCGACCGGGAACTCGTGCGTGCGCTCTGGCCAAGCATCCGTCTGGCGGCGCAGTGCCGCCTGCGTGAATGCAGGGACGGGCTGCTGCCGGTGCCGGTCGAGACAAAATACTGGAGCTTTTACGAGTGGAACGACCTGCTGTCGGGCGAACCGATCTACCGCAGCGAGCTGCTCGCACCGCGCATTGACGCGCCGTATCAGATGTTCTTCCTGCTGTTTCTGGACGCGGCGGCCGAGCTTGCCGAAGAGCTTGGCGAACGCGGGGACGCAGCCATGCTGCACAGCGGCTGCGCGGAGGCGCGCCGGGCGTGCCATGCCATGTTCTGGGATGCAGAGAGCGGCAGCTACCGCACGTTTGCGCATGAAACGGACGGCGCATTCCATGCGGAAGACGGCGCGCAGAGCGAGCTTGTGCAGGCGCTGGCCGTCTTGTCGGGCACTGCCGGGCAGGCGGAGCGCGAGCGGCTCCTGCCGGTGCTGGCTGCGGGCAAAAACGACTGGGTCCCGTGTACGCTCAGCATGATCCGGTTCAAATACGAGGCGCTTCTGACACGACAGGAAGACTATTTCGACTGGGTGTTTGCGGATATTGCGCGTATCTGGGGCAGAATGCTCTATGCGGGGGCAACGTCGTTCTGGGAGACGGAGGACGGCGCGGATGCGTTCGACCAGGCAGGCAGCCTCTGCCACGGCTGGTCGGCGATGCCGGTCTACTTCTACTATGCCTATGGCCTTGGCGTGCGGCCGGTCAAGCCGGGCTTTGCCCGGACGGCGGACGCCGCGCGGCGTATGGACGGCTGCTATGGCAGCGTCCCTACGCCGGAGGGAATGATCCATGTTGAAAAGAAAGCAAAGTGAAATCCGTTTTCCGCTGGAGCAGAAGCTGCTGCTGGTGATGATCCCGCTCATTGCGCTGTCGCTGATGGCGGTGAGCGTGATCACCTATCGCGTGGCCAAGCAGAATATCCAGAACCGGGTCTCGGAGTATATGGAGCAGTATCTGCTGCAGCTTTCGTCGGCCATCGACAACAAGCTGGAAACGTCGATCCAGCTCAACGCCCAGCTTTCGGTCAACGCGCAGCTTTCTGAGATCCTGCAGGAATATCACAGCGCGCCGTCGGATGAAAAGCTCAATTACCGGCAGGACGTGGAGAACATCTTCGTCACGATCATGAGTATTTACGACAACATCCGCAGTATTTACGTCTTTGACAATTACGGAAACGAGTTTTACCTGCGAAACCGCTCGGGCATCGGCCTGGAACTGCTGGAGCAGGAGAGCTGGTACCAGGACGCGCTGGCGCGTCAGGGGGCGTATGTGATTTTTCTCGACCGGCACGGGGGCGAGGAAAACACGACCATCGGCATTGCGCGCAGCATTGTGAACATCTATGACCGGCAGAGCTACGGCGTGGCGCTTGTTGAGATCCCCTACAGCATTCTGGCTGAGACGATCTATGGCGGCAACGGCAAGAGCAATCTGCAGCAGGGCGCGATCTTCATCGGCGACGAGCAGGGCAACCGGATCTACGCCACCCAGTCGGACGATCCCTACCGTGATATGGGCGCGGACGAGATCCCGCCCGCAGGAACGGCGCAGACGCGGGTGTTTACGGCGGACGGCGAGGAGATCATCCGCATTACGTGCGTCTCAGCGAAGACCGGCTGGCGATATGACTATGTGTGCGAGATGAAGTATCTGATGCGTGACATGGCGCAGCTCCAGTCGATCATGACAGTGCTGGTGCTGTGCGTGCTGCTTGCGGCGGTGTGCTTCCTGATCGTGTTCTCGCACAGGACGTTCCGGCCGCTCGGCGAGCTGGTCTCGGCCATGCAGCAGGTGAAGGAGGGACGCTACGCCGTAAAGGTGGAGACGGAGTCAAACGACGAGTTCCGCTACCTCGGCCAGACCTTCAACGACATGGCAAGCAGCATTGAAGAGCTGATCCAGAAGGTCTATTCTGCGCAGCTGATGCAGAAAGAGGCGCAGCTTGAGGTGCTGCAGCAGCAGATCAACCCGCATTTTCTTTATAACACGTTTGAGACGATGCGCGGCATCGCGCTGTCGGAGCATAACGAAAAGGTGGCCGACATCGTCAAGAATATCTCCGAGTTCATGCGCTACAATATGTACGGCGCGGACGGCAGCACGTCGCTTCAGATGGAGCTTCAGCACGTGACAAATTACATCCGGATCATGGACTATCGCTTTGACGACAAGATCCGGTTGACAATGGAGATCCCGGAGCAGATGCGCGCGCTGTCCATGCCGAAGTTTACGCTTCAGCCGATCGTGGAAAACGCAGTGCTGCACGGCTTTACGGAAAAGAGGGCGGACTGCGAGATCTGCATCAGCGGGCAGGTACAGGACGGCGCGGCACGGCTCCGGATCGTCGACAACGGCTGCGGCATCGCTGCGGACGCGCTGGAAAAGATCAACGCGGATCTCAAAGAGCCGTTCCAGCCCGGCCAGCCGCGAAACGGCCGTGTCAGCATCGGGATCTATAACGTCAACAGCCGTCTGAAGCTGAATTACGGCGACAAATACGGCGTCAGGATCTTCAGCGAGGTCGGCGTCGGAACCACGGCAGAGATCGAATTCCCGGCCGTGATGCAGAAGCCGGGGGCTGACAGCGCGCTGCGGCTGCGGATGAAAAAAGCGGAACAGGAGGATGCGGACTCATGAGAGTTGTCATTGCAGACGACGAAAAATTCGTGCTGGTCGTGCTGAAAAGCGCGCTGCGATCCGTCCGCTTTCCCATCGAGATCGTGGGCGAGGCGCTGGACGGCGACGATGCCTACCGGCTCTGCTGCAAGAAAAAGCCGGATCTTTTGATCACGGATATCTGTATGCCGCGCAAGGACGGACTCGATTTGCTTGCAAAGCTGCGCGAGACGCAGCCGGAGCTGCCGGTGATCATCTACAGCGGTTTTGACAATTTTTCCTATGCGCAGAAAGCCATCCACTACGGCGTGGAGGAATATCTGCTCAAGCCCATTGACGAGGAAAAGCTGGAGCGCGCGATCTCTGATGTGATGCAGCGGCGGCAGATGCGTTCGCTGCGCGACAAGACGCAGAGCCGCAGCCGCCTGCTTCGGCGCTGCCTGGAAAGCATTGCGCCGGGGGTGCGGCAGGATGCGCAGCGCACCGGAAGCGGCGGCGAGGACGAACAGCAGTTTTTATCCGGCGCAGCGGAGTGTACGCTGTTCATGCTGGCCGTCCCGGGCGAGCGGGAGATCTGCGAGACGCAGTGGCGCGTCCGGCTGACGGAACGCGCGCCGTATGCGCAGCAGCTGGACGCGGATGGCCGGCTGACGATATTGGAAGAAAAAAGCGCCGCCGGCTCCGTCCGGCGCGCGGCGGACGAGATCTGGGGCGCGGGAGGCTATCTTCTTTACGCGCAGGAGCTTTCGGCAAAGGCGGACGGCGTGCAGGGCATGCAGCGCCTGTGCCAGGCGCTCCGGCGTGCGGACGACGCGATACAGAGCTATTTCTATGACGGCGCGCTCCGCGAGGGCGCGGCCTTTGACGACCGGCCGGAGCAAAAGGAGGCGGAGCAGTTTAACCGCGCCTACGCCGAACGGATCACAACGGCGATCCTGCTCGGAAAGAAGGACTACCTGACCGCGCTCCTGCGCGACTATTGGCAGGACCTTCTGAAGGCGTATCCGGAGGGGAACCCGCGCTGCCTCAAGCGCGCGGCGTGGGAGCAGATGAACCGACAGATGGCGGCGCTGAAGCTGCCGTGGGACGGCTGCCCGCAGGCCGCCGCGGCGCATGACGCGCTGACGCGCCTTCTGACGGCGGAGCAGGTGCTGGAACAGCTTCTGCTGTGCGGCACGGGCATTTTGGAGCTGCAGAAGAAAAGCACGAGCGCAAGTCCCGAGGAAAATCTTCGCGAGGTGATCGACAAGTACTTGCGTGAGCATTATCGCGAGGATATCTCGCTGGAGCAGCTGGCGGACTTTCTGCATTTTAACCCCAGCTATACGAGCGACCTGTTTAAGCGCATTTTCGGAAAGCCGTTTGTCTCGTATCTGACGTCCATGCGCGTGGAAACGGCAAAGGTGCTTTTGGAGCGCGGCAAGTTTAAAACGTATGAGATAGCCGAGCACGTGGGCTATCAGGACGAGAAGTATTTCTTCAAAACGTTCAAAAAGGTGACCGGCTTTACGCCGAAGGAGTACCGAAAGCGGCATCTGAAATAGAGAAAGCCGTCCGTCCGGATCCCCTGGGGGCAAAGGACGGACGGCAGGATCAGAAGGAGACGAACACAGATGAACATCCTGAAAAAAATCCGGGCCAAGCAGGCAGATCTCTTTGCGCCGCCGGTCGCCATCGCGTTTCTCGGCGACAGCGTAACGCAGGGCTGCTTTGAGGTATATCTGACGAGCGAGGGCGCGGTGCAGACCGTGTTTGAGCCGGAGAGCGGCTATGCCGCCGATGTGCGGAAGCTGTTTGCGCTGCTGTATCCGGGCGTGCCGGTCCAGTTTATCAACGCCGGCATCAGCGGCGACAACGCGCCGTCGGGACTGCAGCGGCTGGAACGCGACGTTCTGGCATATCATCCCGATCTGACGGTGGTGTGCTTTGGGCTGAATGATGCGTGCCGCGGCGATGAGACGCAGGAGGAATACGCATCGGCGCTGGACGGAATTTTTACAAAACTGAAGGAGGCAGGCTCGGAGATCATTTTCATGACGCCGAACATGATGAACACGCGTCTGAGCGAGAAGCTGACGGTACCGGAGATCCGCGCCGTGGCGGAGGATACGCTGAAGATCCAGCTGGACGGCAGGCTCGAACGCTATCTGGACGCGGCCAGAGAGGTCTGCACACGGCAGGGCGCTGCGGTGTGCGACTGCTATGCCAAATGGAAGCTGCTCAGCCAAAACGGCGTGGATACCACGGCGCTGCTCGCCAACGGCATCAACCATCCCAGCCGGGAGATGGCATGGATGTTTGCCTATTCGCTGCTGGAGACGATGATGCGCTGAAGAACCAGAAAAACGCCGGACGCATGAATTTCATGCGTCCGGCGTCAGTCTGTCAAAAAACCCCGCAAAAGCGTCTTGAAATCTGGTATAATAGAGAAAAAAGCGAGGTGCGGAAATGGAAGAACGAAGGAAAGATGCACGGCGTGAGCCGGTGATCGTGGATCTGGAGGCGCTGGTACCGGAGGATCATCTGCTGCGGAAGATCGAAAGGGTCATGGATTACGAGTGGCTGTATGCGTTGCTGTCGCCATATTACTGCCATGACAACGGCCGTCCGGGGATCGACCCGGTGGTACTGATCAAGATGGTGCTGATCCAGCACCTGTTCGGGATCGCGTCGCTGCGGCAGACGTACCGGGAAATACAGGTGAACGTCGCGTACCGCTGGTTCCTTGGATATGGGCTGCTGGAGCAGATCCCGCACTTCGCAACGGTGAGCTACGCCTTCTGCAAGCGCTTCCCGGATGAAGTGATCAGCGAAATTTTTGAACATATTCTCAACAAGGCGCTCAATAACCGGATGGTCGATCCGAGCATGGTCTTCATCGACGGTACGCACATCAAGGCCAGTGCCAATAAGAAGAAGTTCCAGAAGGAGCAGGTCAGAAAGGCAGCGAAGATCTACTCCGGTGAGCTTCGCCGGGAGGTCAATGCAGAGCGCGAAAAGCTGGGGAAGAAGCCGATCGAGGACGATGACAACAACAATCCGCAGAATCCCGGCGGCGGAGAAACGGCAGAAAAGACGGTCTCCACAACAGATCCGGACTGCGGAATGTTCGTAAAAGGAGAGCATGAACGGCAGTTTGCGTATGAGGCACATACAGTCTGCGACAAAAGCTGGTTTGTTCTCGGTGTGGAGGTAACGGCAGGAAACGTCCACGACAGCGTGGCATGGGATGCTGTGTATGATGAAGTCACAAGGAAATTCAATGAAGTAAAGTTCGTCACAATGGACGCGGGCTACAAGACCCCGTGGATTGCAAAGAAAACGCTAGAGGACGGGAGCGTCCCGGTGCTTCCGTATACAAGATACACCGGTCGGCAGGACAGATACAAGCCTTGGGAATATACCTACGATCCGGCGAATGACACCTATACCTGCCCACGGGGCGGGATCCTGCGGCACACTACGACGGACCGGGATGGAAAGCGGACCTACCGAAGCACGCCGGAGCAGTGCAGAAGCTGACCGTGCAAAGCGAAATGCGGTGCAAATGAAAAGGGGCAGAAAGTCCATATGACGCACATCTGGCAGGAGTATCTGGATCTAGTGGAGCAGATACGAAAAACGGATCGTGCGAAAGAAATTTACGCACAGCGCAAGGAAACGATCGAACGGGTCTTTGTGGACGCGAAGGAAAGACACGCGATGCGTTATACACACCACCGAGGCCTGGCCGCTGTCACACGATGGGTCAGGCTTAAATTTGCTGCCATGAATCTCAAAAAGCTGGCTTTACGTCTCTCTCCCCACAACTCGACTGGTCCTATGTCAAGATTTAGCGCAAGTTAAAGTGAGAAATTTATCCTCATCTTAACTTACTAAGAGCAGTTCGTTTGTCTGTGTCTGCTCATATAGTTTTTCAAAGTCATTTGGCGACATATAATCGCAATGACTATGAATCCGTTTGGTATTATAAAAGGCTTCAATATACTCAAATATCAGACGATATGTCTGCTGATAATCACGTATTTTAAACCGGTTCAGCCATTCCCGTTTGATAAGTGCATGAAACGATTCGATACATGCATTATCCCATGGGAAAGCCTTTTTTGAGTAGCTGCGCTGCATTTTTGCAGTAGCTTCCCGATATGCCCGGGATACATACTGACTTCCTCTATCACTGTGGATAATTAACGGCAGTTTTGTGTTCCGTCTGGCTTTCGCTTTATTGATGGTATCAATCACACAGGATACCTTTAAAGTCTGGCTGAGTGTCCATGCAATAATCTTACGGGAAAATAGATCCATAATGCTTGTCAGATAGACAAAGCCATCGGTCGTCCAGATATACGTGATATCACTGCACCATACCGCATTTGGGCGATCAGGAGTAAACTGTTCATCCAGGATATTTTGAAGTTCGTTACTGAAATCGGAATCTATGGTAGTGATTGTCCATGGTTTCACCCATTGGGCTTTAATCCCCATTTCCTTCATATATTTTCCAACGGTACGTTCTGAGATGGTCTCTCCCTTTTGACGTAGCTTTCTAGTGATTTTTGGAGCCCCGTAGTTTTGCTTCGATTCATCATAAATATCCCGTATTTTGGCTTTTATGTATTCCCTGCGTTTTTCTGTATCAGAAGGGGTACGGTTTAGCCATGAACGATATCCAGACCGTGAAACGCCTAAATATTTCAGCATTCCGGAGACGGAGACCCGGCGCTTCTGTTTTCTGGCAGCTTCCGTCTTTTCAGAAACCTCGAGATAAATGGCTTCTGTTATTTTCCCAGAATGCTGATAGCTTTTTTTAGTACATCAAGTGCGTCCTGGGCATCACGGAGTTTGCGTTTCAGACGTGCAATCTCTTTCTGCTCATCAGAGGCGTAATTACCGGAGCCACGCACAGGGATATCGCCAGACTCCCGGAAATCCTTTAGCCATTTTGTCAGGGTGCTGTAACCTACGCCGAGATTTTGGGCACAACCACGAACACCAAGCTCCTTGTGATCGAAATAATACTGGACTGCATCCAGTTTAAACTGTTGGTCATGTTGCTTTGCCATAATGAGATCCTCCTTCAGTACGATACTTCTATTGTATCATGTATTGTCTATTTGGAATTTTCTCATTTTGACTTGCACTATTTATATTCTAGCACCATCTGGAGAGTTGTAGTAATAGAGGG
>OLZQ01000398.1_pt1 | contig 24932 bp, 18 predicted proteins | sample 1644511 | NCBI WGS metagenome assembly OLZQ01 (sample SAMEA103958132, study PRJEB25191) | human gut metagenome | biome: human-associated habitat [ENVO:00009003]; feature: intestine environment [ENVO:2100002]; material: feces | place: Germany | collected 2013/2015 | reverse complement strand
CGGGTGAGCGGTTCATCGATCTGCTGCGGGCCCTGAACGAAGTCGAAGGCATCGAACGCTACCGTATATCTTCGATAGAGCCGAATCTTTTAACGGATGAGATAATAGCGTTTTGCGCTTCGTCACCTAAATTCCAGCATCACTTTCATATCCCGCTTCAGAGCGGTTCGGACAGCGTGCTTGCACGGATGCGCCGCCGCTATACGACCGAAAAATTCGCCGAGCGGATCGAGGCCGTGCGGCGCCTGATGCCGGACGCCTTTATCGGGATCGACGTGATCGTCGGTTTTCCCGGTGAGACGGAGTCCGATTTCCGTACGACCTACGAGTTCCTGGAGCGCCTTGCACCGGCCTATTTGCATATTTTCCCCTTCTCGGAGCGTCCCGGCACGCCGGCCGTCGATTTTCCGGACAAAGTGCAGCCTTCGGTGGCTACACGGCGCGTGGAGGAGCTGGAAGAGCTTTGCCGCCGACTGCACGGCGAATTCTGCGCCCGGGCCGAAGGTACGACGGACGAGGTGTTGTTCGAGAGCACGATGCGGGGCGGGATGATGTTCGGCTATACGGGCAACTACCGCCGGGTCAAGGCCCCCTACGACCGGAGTCGGATCAACACGATTTGCCGGGTGCGGCTGGGGCGTATGGACGATGCGAACGATCTCGAAGGCGAAATCGTGGATAATTAGCGATTTCTTCGTATATTTGTATCAGGCGAAGGTTCGGGTGAATTTCGTTTCGGCATTCCGGCCGGATGCGGCCTTGCCTCCGGGCCGCATTGTATTTTGCGAAAATGGCCTGTATTTCGGGCGGGCGGCGGCTGGGCTTGCCGTACCGTCCGGTCGTTTTTGTAAGAACGAGTTGCGGTGTAGTCTGCCGGATTCGGCATTGGTTACGCCTTGAACTGTTTTTCGGAATACGGCTTGTAGCTCGGTAAGATTCAAACAAGTTTGCTTTTGCCCTTGCCTTGCATTATATTTGTTGCATCGCTCCGGATATGTTCGGGTGGGGGGACTGCCCTGCCGATACGGGCGGTTTGGGACGATTTTAACAGTTAAACGCGTATGACGGGAATTCGAAGAAGAATATCCATTGCTTTCTTGAGTATCGTCGGGTTGTTGTTCGCCTCGGGGATGATCTCTTTTTTCGAGCTGAGTCACTTGAGCTACGACACCGAGGAGATTTTGAAAGCCAACCAGCGGAATGTGGAGCTCGCCAAGGAGATGCTCGGCGCCGTGCATGATCAAAACGTGGCGATCGTGCATTTGGCGATCCTGCAAGATGCGAGTTACGATAGCCTGTGCCGCACGGGAATGCAGCGGTTGGAACATGCGGTGGCTACGGCCCAGAAAGGAGCGTTGGACCGCTCGGCGCTCGACTCCCTGACGGGTGCGACTACCGAGTTGCTGGTGCTGACCAAGATGTTTCTCGCGACCGAATCCCCGAAGGCAGGGGACGAGTCGGGAGAGGTGTGGTACAACGAATATTATGAAAAACAGTACGAAAAGGTCGTCACGGCGGTTCGGGACTATATGACTTCGACGCAGAGTTCGCTGGCTCCGCGGGCCGAGCAGCTCAAGAAAAACGCTTACCGGGCCGTTACTCCCGTGCTGATATCGCTGGTGGTGATGATCGCTACAGTGTTGATGCTCTTTTACTTTACGATGCTCTACTGTGTCAATCCGATCGTGGCGATGAACAAGGGGCTCGGACAGTATCTGACCTTCAGGATACCCTTTGCCGTGAAAGCCGAGTGTAAGGACGAAATCCTGGAACTCAAGGAAAAAATCGAGGCACTCGTCGCCATGCTGAAACAAAATAAAGCGTAGAGAGTCATGCGGGTCAATGTGATATTGCGATACGTGGGAATGATTATGCTGTTGTTGGCATTCTTTATGTTCGTTTCGGCAGGGATCTCCTATGTCAACCACATGGATTCCGCGTTTTACCCGTTGCTGCTCTCGGCTCTGCTGACGGCGCTGTTGGGGGGCTTCCCGCTCATTTTCGTGGAAAAGCAGGATCGGATCACCAATAAGGAGGGGTTTTGCATCGTGGTCGGTTCATGGTTGCTCGCCTGCGTCGTCGGTATGTTTCCCTACCTGATCTGGGGCGGTGAGTTCAGCGTGATAAATGCTTGGTTCGAAACTGTTTCGGGCTTTACGACCACAGGATCTTCGATTTTGCAAAATGTCGAGGCGCTGCCCCGGGGATTGCAGTTCTGGCGGATGTCCTCGACCTGGGTCGGAGGTATGGGCGTGGTGATGTTCGCGCTGGTGATCCTGCCTGCACTGGGTACCAGCAAAATGATGCTTTCGAGTGTCGAGATGTCCACCCTGGCCCGGGACAATTATCGTTACAGGGCTCAGATGGTGGTTCAGATCTTGTTGTTCGTCTATGTCGGACTTACGATATTTTTCACTTTCATGCTGAAATTCGCCGGAATGAACTGGTTCGATGCCGTATGTCATTCGATGTCGGCCTGTGCGACCAGCGGGTTCGGAACCAAAAATACCAGTGTCGCCTTTTACGACAGTGCGATGATCGACATGGTACTCATCTTCGCGATGGGTATTTCAGGCATCCATTTCGGTTTGATCTATGCGACCGTTACCGGTAAGCGCAACAATATTTTCCGTAGCGAAGTCACTTTGTTTTATCTCGGAATGTTGATTCTGGGAAGCCTGCTGATCGCCCTGAGTTTATATATCGCCGATATTTATCCTACGTTCAGGTCATCGCTGCGTTTCGCGTCGTTCCAGTTTGTTTCCGTGACATCGACTTCCGGCTTCGCTACGGCCGATTCCAGCCTGTGGACTCCGTTCGCAATTATTTTGCTGATACTGGGCTCGTTGATCTGCGCTTGTGCGGGTTCCACCTCGGGTGGTATGAAGGCCAATCGAGCATTGATGGCTCTGAAGATGCTTTACATCCGGGTGAAGCAGCAGCAGCATCCGAATGCCGTCATCCGGCTCAAGATGGACGGTGTGATTCAGGAAGCGGGCGTGCTGCATACGGTGTCGCTTTTCATCGTGGCCTACCTGCTTCTCATTCTCATCGGAACGATTCTCTGTACGCTTTTCGGCGTAGATCTGATGACCAGTTTTTCGGGGTGCGTGGCTTCTATCGGCAATGTAGGTCCGGGATTTGGAGGGGTTAATTCGATGGCCAACTACGGTGATTTGCCGGCGATCGTGAAATTTATCTTCACGGCGCTTATGTTGTTGGGACGTCTGGAGATATTCGGATTGTTGCAATTCTTGTTAATCAGATGGTGGAAATGATGTGGCATAAGTTATTGATCGGTTTATTTTTGACCTTCTCGGTCGTTATCGTGCGAGGAGCTTCCGACCCGGCGGGGCCCGGTATTCCTGCCCTGCAGTCGAATTCGGAATACGTTGCGCTTCGGGATCAGGACAGTCGGTTGCAGGTCCGGATCGACGAGATGCAGACCCGGATTGCAGGACTGCGTGCGATGCTGCGGGAAAATCCGGCCGCACAGGAGACTTACGGCGCTCAGATTCTCTCGCTCGAAAGCGAAATGCTCTCTGCCCAGGGACTCCGTACGCAGGTCGCGGCCCGGATCAACGCCATCGAGCAGGCTTGGCTGACCGAACATCCCGATTATGTTCCGGCGGCCGAAACGGAAAAATCTCTTATCACGCAGACTCCCGAATCGCAGCAGAGTCGGAATCTCGTGTTCAACGGTTATTTCCGTGAGAATCTTCCGGCACGTGATTACGAGGCTCTGCTCCGGGCGCAGCGCATGGAGGCGGAGGTGGCCGGATGTGCCGGGCGCCTGCTGGAGAACTACCGGCAGCAGACTCTTTTGAAGCAGCAGTACGATACCGTTCGTACGGAGCAGGCGGCTGTCGATCTTTTCGGTCGTTACCGCACGGTAGCCAACCTGGGCCGGGTTTTGCGGGATTCGCTGACGGCCGTATGGGGATATGTGTATGATAACAAGAGCTATGCTTACGATTATATCCTGGATAAGTTGAATTGCAGGGACCAGCAGGCACGTCAGCAGAAGGCGTTGGACGATGTGCGGCGGCAGATGTCTGCGGCCCAGGCCGAAGGGCTTGTTGATGCGCTTCCCGATTATTATATCCGGAAATGCTATTTGACGGATTATGAGCGGGAAATTGCCCGGATGCTGGGATTGGGACTTGCATCCGATTCCTTGAAACAGGTGGCTGTACGGCTTCAGACGATAGATTTTCGTCTTCCGAAGCCGGAGATTACGGAGCGCTATTTCCTCGATTACGAACCGGTCCAATTTGTTGCGGGGCGCTATACGTATAAGAAACCGATTCCGGACTGTCCTGTCTATGAGCACGGAGTGATCTACCGAATCCTGCTCGGGGAGTATAAGTACAAACAGAATATCTCCATTTTCCGCAGCGCTTCTCCGCTCTATGTATTGAAGACCGACGCGGGGCGCTACCGTTATTTCGCGGGAGGTTTCGCGACCAAGGCCGAAGCCGTCGATGCACAGGAGTTGCTGCGGGCGAAAGGGTTCCGCCGTCCGGAACTGGTTGTGTGGTACGATGGGGAATATACCAATCTGACACGGACTCCCGAGGCGGAAATGGCCGCTTTCCGGGTGGAAATCTCCAGTGAGCAGAATCTGTCGGATACCGTGAAGCAGGCGATTGCGCAGGCCGCTCCCGGCTGCGACCTGTCCCGCGTGGGGGCGGATCTTTTCGTCGTCGGACAGTTCGACAACAAGGCTGTCGCGGATCAGGCGGCTGCCGCGATTCGCGCCGCCGATCCTCAATTATCGGTAAAAGTGACGGAAATTGCTAAATAATCGGATTTTTTGCGTATCTTCACCCGAAAGAAATAGGTCCGTATTCGGACGTATATCGGTGAATCGGGGGAAATTCGACCTGCGAGCCGGTTATTCCGATCTTTTTCAGCGATTTTAACACGGTGAATATGTTTTTTATCATTCTGTTGGTCTTTTTCGGGTTACTGTTTCTGGTGGCGGAGCTCGTCCTGCTGCCGGGCGTATCGATCGGGGCGATTCTCGCGTTGGTCAGCTATGGAGGCGCCATTTATATCGCCTTCCGGGATTACGGTCCTTTGGCGGGCGGAATCGTCGTCGCCGTCGTTCTGATCCTTTCGTTCGCGGCGACCGTCGTTTCGCTGCGGTCCAAAACCTGGCGCCGTTTCTCCCTGAAACAGAAAGTCGATTCCTCTGTGATGCCCGAACCGGTGCAGCAGAGTGTCCGTGTCGGAGATACGGGAATGACCGTTTCGCGGCTGGCTCCGATGGGAAAGGTGGAGATCGGCGGTAAGATTTACGAAGCCAAGTCCATGGACAGTTATATAGATCCCCGCCGGGAGGTCGAAGTCGTCGGATTCGAAAATTTCAATATAATCGTACGCAAACACATTAAATAAATAAAAGATGGAAATCGGTATCATTGCACTAATCGTCTTCGTTTCGCTCTTTGCGATTTGGCTTATTTTTTACTTCATTCCTGTGGGCCTGTGGTTTTCGGCGCTGGTGTCGGGCGTGCGGATCAGCCTGTTGCAGTTGATCCTGATGCGCTGGCGCAAGGTGCCGCCTTCGACGATCGTATCGTCGATGATCGAGAGTACGAAGGCCGGTCTGGAACTCAATCCCAACGAGCTCGAGGCTCACTATCTGGCCGGAGGTAACGTGACCAATGTGGTGCATGCGCTGGTGTCGGCCCAGAAAGCCAATATTATGCTCGATTTCAAGATGGCTACGGCGATCGATCTGGCGGGCCGCGACGTATTCGAAGCGGTGCAGATGTCGGTTAATCCCAAAGTCATCAATACTCCGCCGGTAGCTGCGGTGGCCAAGGACGGTATTCAGTTGATCGCCAAGGCACGCGTTACGGTGCGGGCCAATATCAAGCAGTTGGTCGGCGGTGCCGGTGAGGAGACGGTTCTGGCACGTGTCGGCGAAGGTATCGTTTCGTCGATCGGCTCGGCACAGTCGCACAAGATCGTGCTGGAGAATCCCGATTCGATCTCCCGCGTGGTGCTGGAGAAGGGATTGGATGCCGGGACGGCGTTCGAAATTCTTTCGATCGACATCGCCGATATCGACGTGGGCAAGAACATCGGCGCGCAGTTGCAGATGGACCAGGCGCAGGCCGACAAGAACATCGCCCAGGCGAAAGCCGAGGAGCGGCGTGCGATGGCCGTGGCGCTCGAACAGGAGAACAAGGCCAAGGCGCAGGACGCCCGCGCCAAGGTGATTCTCGCCGAGGCCGAAGTGCCGCTGGCCATGGCCGAGGCGTTCCGCAACGGCAACCTGGGCATCATGGACTACTACAAGATGAAGAACATCATGGCCGACACGCAGATGCGCGAGACCATTGCCAAACCCGAAAAGAAATAGTTTTGACGGATTTGTTATCAGGGGGTGCGCGTCGTGCGCGCCCTTTTTTGTGAAAGATTCAGACAGTTATGAGAAAGTGCCTTTTGATTCTGTTTTTCGCTTTTGCCGCGGCGGGAGCCTCCGCTGCGCAGATCGACACGGTGGCGGTTTTCAGCGCGAAGATGCAGCGCGAAATTCCGGCGCTGGTCGTGGTTCCCGATGCCGGCGTCGGGCGGCGCATGCCCGTGCTCTACCTGCTGCATGGTTTCGGCGGTTCGTACACGACGTGGCAGAACATCACCGACCTGCGTCCGCTGGCCGACGCCTGCGGGATGATCGTCGTCTGCCCCGACGGCGCGAACAGTTGGTATTGGGACAGTCCCCTCGATCCGGCGTCGCAGTTCGAGACCTTCGTGGCGCAGGAACTGCCCGACTGGATCGACGCCCGCTACCTGACGATTCCTTCGCGCGAGGGCCGCGCCGTCACGGGCTTGAGCATGGGCGGTCACGGCGCGCTGTGGGTAGCGCTGCGCCACAAAGACCGTTTCGGGGCTGCAGGATCGACCTCGGGAGGCGTGGACATCCGGCCTTTCCCCGACTCGTGGGAGATGAAGAAACAGTTGGGCGAACTGAAAGACAATCCGGAACGCTGGAACGCGCATACGGTGATCCGTCAGGCCGCTTCGCTCCGGGACGGCGAGCTGGCGCTCGTCTTCGACTGCGGTTATCAGGATTTCTTCTATCAGGTGAATCTGAACCTCCACGAACAGCTGATGCGGCAGGGCGTGGGGCACGATTTCCTGGTGCGTCCCGGTGCGCACAACGCGGCCTACTGGTCCGCGTCGCTCCCCTGCCAGATGCTTTTCTTTCAGCGCTGGTTCGCCCGGAATGCGCCCCAGCCGGCCGTGACGGCCTCGGGGCGGCGTGTGGTGTATATCGGCGACTCGATCACCGACGGTAATTGGGGCAAGGCCAACGGAAAACCGTCGTCGCAGCGCAATCTGTGGGATCGCAACCACCTTTTCGGCAGCGGGTATATGTATTTATGCGCCAGCTATTACCAGGGCTATTTCCCCGACCGCGACTACCGGTTCTTCAACCGCGGCGTGGGCGGTCATGCGTTGGGCGACCTTGCCGCCCGCTGGCAGGAGGATGTGATCGACCTGCGGCCCGACGTGCTGTCGGTGTTTGTCGGGACGAACGATGCGGAACGTCACCTTGGCAGACTGCTGCGCGCCGACGATCCGAAAACGGTTCCCGACTTCGATTTTGCCGACTGGGAAAGGACCTATCGCGGTCTGCTCGATCGGGCCCGGCAGGCAAATCCTGCGTTGAAAATCGTACTGTGCACGCCCTTTGCCGCACCCTGCGGGAAGATCGTTGAAGGCGCATTGGGCGAATATTATCCCCTGCGGCAGCGGATACTGGCGCAATGCTGTGTGATCGTGGAGCGAATCGCAGCCGACTACGGCGCGACGCTCGTGCCCTTCCACCGGCTTATCGCCGATCTGGAAACGCGGCTGCCGAACGGCGATGCGACCTATTGGGTGTGGGACGGCATCCACCCCACGCCTGCCGGTCAGCGACTGATGGCCGATTGCTGGATCGGCGCCGCGGCCCGGAACGGTGTTATGGAATGACAAAAGCGAGCCTTCGAAGGCTCGCTTTTGTTTGGCGCGGGGTCAGTAGACCTCCTCGGGCAGCGTTTCGCCGACCGGTTCGCCTTCGAGGTTGTCGCGCCACTTGATCGCCGCGTGCGTGCCGTCGCAGTAGGGTTTGTTGGCCGACTGGCCGCAGCGGCATGCGACCACGCGGTTGCGGATTTCGTAGGTATGGCCGTCTTCGCGCCGCAGGGGAATGCCGCCGCGAATCCACAGGCCGCCGCTGCTGCCGATGGTGACGTCCTCGATCAGCCCGAGACTCGGGGCGAACCGGAATTCGTAGGGGCTGCCCGTTTTTCGGTCCCAGGCCGTCAGCCGTCCGCCGGGGCACATCGACGCTTCGCGGATGGCCAGCTGGCGTGCTTCGGGATCGGCGGACCGCTCGGTGAGCGTCCACGCGTCGCCCCCGGGGTGGCAGAAGCGCGCGAAGACGCAGTATTTCGGATTGTCGGTCATCGTGAGGGTCCCGCCCTCGACGGTCTCGGCCTTGTCGAGCAGCGATTCGTCGGGTGCGGTGAGCCTCGGGTCCCAGGCCGCCGTTTCGTGGCTTCCGTCGCAGTAAGGTTTGCGTTTCGAGGCCCCGCAGCGGCAGAGCGCCGTAGGTTCCGCCTCGGTCGAGAAGTGCCGCCCTTCCTGGAAATACCAGCTTTCGTTCTGCTCGTTGGGCATGATGAACTGCTCGGCCAGCGGCGGGCGTCCGTAGACCAGGAAGGGGCCTTTTTCGGTCACGGTGATGCTGAAGCGCTCCTCGGCGGGAGAACTTCCCGTTTCGATTTTCAATTTCGACATACTATATGCGTTTCTGATTCGTTAGGGAATAGGCGGCAATAATTGTTCCCAAATGCAATTATTCGGACGGGCATGTGGCATTTATTCCGCTTTTTGGTATCTTTGGTGCCGTGACGGCACTTTCGGGAGGGGAAGTTTTGTTGAACCGTGCGCAATTCGGTTTTGCACCCGTCCGACTTTTTATTATCTTTGCCGTTGATTTTGAAACTGAAATAAGAAAAGAATGAACTATATGAAAAGATTTGCAGGGTTGGTTTGCGCGGTTGCGGCCGTCGTTTTTTTTGCTTCGTGCAGCAAGGACAAGGAATCGGGAACGATCGCGTTCGATTCTCCGGCCGTTTTCCTCAATGCGGGCGACGCAGTGACGGTGGGTTTTTCGGCCTCCAACATCGAGAGTTTCTCGATAACGGGCAAACCCACGGGCTGGAGCGATCCCGTTATCGACGCGGCGAACCGCACCATTACGGTCGTCTCTCCCGAGAAATTCGACGACGACAATGATGCCGTAAAGTCGGGTTCGGTGACCCTGACGGGCAAGGTGCACGGCGGATCGACGGCTTCGGCGACGCTTTTCGTGGGTGTGGTCGACACCGAGGATTTGAGCGGCAAGCCGGCCAACAGTTATCTGATCAACAAGAAGGAGACCAACTACCTGATCGACGCCATGTACAAGGGCGACCTGACCGAGCTGGCGACCTCTTCGGTCGATGTCGTCTGGCAGAGCCGGTCGAATCTGATCCAATACCTGGAGTTGAAAGACGGCAAGGCGTCGTTCTACGTGGCTGCCGACAGCGACGACGGGGACAAGATCAAGGAGGGCAACGCCGTGATCGGAGCCTACGACGCCGGCGGCACGCTGATCTGGAGCTGGCACGTATGGGCTGCGGACTACGATCCCGAGGCCGAGGGCGGTGCGGTCGATTTCAACGGCTATTCGATGATGACCCGCAACCTCGGGGCGCTGGCCGCCGACAACTCGTCGGTGGAGAACATCCTCGCCTCGTACGGACTTTATTATCAGTGGGGCCGTAAGGACCCCTTCATCGGCCCGAGTTCGTACAACGCCGCCAACGGCGCATCGGCCAGCATGTACAACGGCGGCGGTAGCCGCGTCTACCTGCGGACGGCCGCTTCGAGCGCCGAGACGGGTACGGTGGCTTACGCCGTGCAGCACCCGCTGACCTTCATCACGGGCGTCTCCGGTTCGGAGAACGACTGGCTGTGGAGCGCACATTCCGACGATTTGTGGTCCGCTTCGAAAAAGAGCGCCTACGATCCCTGTCCCTATGGCTGGCGGGTGGCTCCGTCGGCCGTGTTCGACGGTTTGAAACTTGTGGGAGCCCCCACGGCGGCGGACGCCGACAAATACGGCTGGGGCCTGACCGATCCGGAGCGGGGAACCTCGTCGCTGTTTATCGGCGCTGGACGCCGCCGTTACGACAACAGCACGATCCTGAACGTTTACAACCCCGTCACCGTGCGCAGCGTGGCCGAGGAGGCGCAGCCCTGGGAGGGCCTTTATTGGACCGCAGGGACGCTGTCGGGTACGAAATCCCCGGCTTTCCACTTCTGGTTCGAGAAGAAGACCACCGGCGGAGGCCTCGAAAACAACGTCCCCTATGCCCGTGCCAACGGCATGTCGGTGCGTTGCGTGAGGGTGCAATAGGGACATCCGGAAGAAACCGAACGACGGACCGGCCTTGATGCCGGTCCGTTTTCGTTTGGTATAACAGTTGCGGGGATAGCGGTACTAAAATCCCCGGCTATGAAAATCAAGACAGGAAAAGGCTCCGTTACGCTCGTCGTGCTGCTGGCAATCTGGTCCGTGTCGGCCATTGCGTCGCTGCCCGGACTGGCCGTCTCCCCTATTCTGGGCGATCTGAACAAGGTGTTTCCCAAGGTTACGGACCTCGAAATCCAGATGCTCACCTCGCTGCCGTCGCTGCTGATCATCCCCTTCGTGCTGCTCTCCGGAAAACTCTCCGAGGGGAGGGACAAACTCAAAATCCTGATCGTAGGACTTTCGATTTTCTTTTTGAGCGGCGTGGCCTGCCTGTTCGCCCGCAGCATGGCGTGGCTCATCGTCATCAGCTGCATCCTCGGTGTCGGCGCCGGCATGGTCATCCCCCTCTCGACGGGCCTGATCGTCGACTATTTCACGGGGGACAGCCGCGTCCGGCAGCTGGGGTACAGTTCGGCGATCAACAACCTCACGCTCGTCGTGGCGACCGCCGTGACGGGCTACCTGGCCGAGGTCAACTGGCATCTTCCGTTCCTGGTCTATACCCTGCCGGGCATCTCGCTCGCGCTGTCGTTCTTCCTCCGGCGCAGCCGCTCCACGCCCGAGCCGGAGCAGAGCATCCAGATGCGCCACAAACGGATCGACCGGGGCAAGCTCGTCGGACTGATGCTCTTTTACTTCTTCGCCACTTACGCCGTGCTGGCCATCGCCTTCTACGCCTCGTTTCTGGTCGACGACTACAAGATCAGCAGTTCGTTTTCGGGTGTGCTGATCTCGTTGTTCTTCCTGGCGATCATGCTTCCCGGGCTGTTTATCGACCGGATCATCCGCGCGCTGAAGCAGAACGTCAACCTCGTGTCGCTGGGGCTGGTCTGCGCGGGGCTGCTGTGCGTGGGGATCTTCCGTGACAAGACGATGCTCGTCGTCGGGGCGTTGCTCACGGGCTTTGGCTACGGGGTGATCCAGCCCGTCATCTACGACAAGGCGGCGACCATCGCTCCGCCCCGCTCGGCGACGCTCGCGCTGTCGTTCGTCATGGCGATGAACTACCTTGCGGTGATGATCTGCCCCTTCATCATGGACATGTTCCGCCATCTGTTCCACACCCACAGCGACCGTTTCCCGTTCTTCTTCAACGCCGCGCTGGTGTTCGCGCTGGCCGCCGTCACCTGGTTCCGGCGCGGGAATTTCACGCTCGGACTCGACGAATCGTATTACAAAAACTGACCGGAGGTCTTGTGAATAACATAAAAAGTTTTATTTTTGTGATTAAAAGTCGCAAAAATAAACCTGAATGATGAAAAGACAACTCCTTCTTGCGCTTCTGGCGGCGGGCCTCGCCGCTGCACCCGGCTGTGCCGATAAGCGGGATGCGGTTCCCGGCATCCGGATCACGCCGTCGATCAAAACCCGCGTCACGGGGCTTCATTTCGATACGGGCGACTGTATCGGTCTGACCGTCACGAAGAACGGCTCGGATTACGTCCGGAACCACCAGATGACCTACGACGGCTCTGCCTTCACGGCTTCCGGCCTGCTGTGGTACAACGACCTGAACGAAACCTCGACGCTCACGGCCTATTTCCCCTATTCGGCGTCGGGCGTTCCCGACGAGTTCTCCGTGGCGCGGGATCAGAGTGCGGGCTGCGCCTCCTCGGACCTGCTGGGGGCCGTGGCGAAGAACGTGACGCCCACGGGCACGCCCGTCGGGATGCTGTTCTATCACCTGATGTCACAGCTGACCATCGTCATTACCAACAATTCCGATGCTGCGGTTTCGGGCGTCGCCGTGGGCGGGTTCGTCCCGACGGCCTCGGTGGATCTCTCCGTGCCGACGGCTTCGGCGAAAGCCGGCGTGGTGGCCGCTGAAATCGAAACCTTCGAAGTGACGCCCGACGCCTCCTACCGTGCGATTCTCGTGCCGCAGCAGGGGGCGCTGACCGTCACGGTCTCCACGCGCGACGGCAAGAGCCGCATCAAGACCCTCTCTTCGGCGACGCTCGAAAGCGGCCGAAGGTACGACATGTCGGTGCTCGTCACCAACATCGACATCGAGCTGAAGCTGAGCGGCGAGGTCAGCGACTGGGAAGACGGCGGTTCGCTTGACGAGGGCGACGGCGGGGAGGCTTCCGAACTGGAATACGGCGGCGATACCTACCGCACGGCGAAGATCGGCGGACAGGTATGGATGGCCGAGAACCTGCGCTACCAGCCTGCGGGTACGGAGATCGGCGATGGCGTATGGTATCCCGAGGAGGGGCTTTCCGCGGTGGCGGAAAAAGGGCTGCTGTATGATTATAAGACGGTGACGGGCGGCGCCACGGTCCGGTCCGGGACTCCGCTGCGGGGCATCTGTCCCGAGGGCTGGCACGTTCCCGCATTGGCCGAACTCGAAGCGCTCCTTGCCGCCGGGCCTGCGGCCGGATTTTTCAGGTGCGCCGGATACTGGATCGTGAACGGCACGTCGAACAGGTACGGAGACGCCGACAAAGGTTATCTGATAAGCTGCGAGGCCACGGCCGAGCGGAGCGGCTGCCTGGTTTACAGCACCACGACCGATCCGGTGACCGGCGAGGTTCCGCTCGGATACGGCCTGTCGATCCGCTGCGTGAAAGACGACGCCGTGCGGTAGGCAATGAAAAAGGTCCCTTGTCAAGGGACCTTTTTCTGTTTAATCGCGGTTCAGGAAGAAGATCGGGATGTTCGCCAGGAAGACGTCCCTGCCCGAAAGCTGCGATCTTTTTTCGAGCAGTTCGCGCAGCGGAATCTCGCCGATCACGTAGTTGCTCTCCTCGCTGATGAACTGTTCGTGAATCTTCGAGAAGTTCAGAATGCCCTGCACGTCGGTCTCCTTGTAGCGGGCGTAGATTTTCAGCGTGATGTCGGTCGTGTAGTCGGGTTTCTCGATGTAGTTCATCTTCTTGTACTCGTAGCGGTAGTTGTTCAGCCGCGCCATGATGTCGCTCAGGATCGACGACGCCGTGGGCAGGCTGCCCGCGCCCTTGCCGAACATGAACTGCCGGTCGTAGCACTCGCCGCGGATCACCACGCCGTTGTACTCGTCGTCGACGCTGTAAATGTACTTGGCAGGCGTCACGAACTCCGGCATGACGAACATCGTGAAATGTTCGTCGCTCACCTTGACGACCTGCGCCACCAGCTTGATCTTCACGTTTTTCTCACGGGCGTACTGAATGTCCGAATCGTGGATCGTCGAGATGCCGTAGGTGAAGATGCGCTCCGGGGCGACGTAGGTTCCCAGCGCATGCACGGTGATGATCACCAGCTTGAACAGCGAGTCGTAGCCCTCGATGTCGAACGAGGGATCGCTTTCGGCGAAGCCCAGCGCTTGCGCCTGCGCGAGGGCGTTGGCGTAGGAGTCCTTGTGGTCGAAGACGCGCGAGAGGATGTAGTTCGACGAGCCGTTCAGAATGCCCTTGACCTCCAGCAGCAGGTCGTTGTCGTAGTACTCTTCGAGGTTGCGGATCACGGGGATCGAGCCGCACGACGAAGCGTCGTAGAGCAGCGCCACGTTGCGGGTTTTCTGAATCTCGATCAGCTCGGGAAGGTGTTTGGCGAGCATCGTCTTGCTGCCCGACACGACCGGGATGCCGCGCAGCATGGCCCGTTTGACGATGTTGTAGGCGGCATCGGCATCGTCGATGACCTCCACCACGAGGTTGATGTTCTGGTTGTCGAGGATGTCGTCGACCGAGGTGGTGAACAGCGAAGGGTCGACTTCGATCTTGCGCGGCTTTTTGGGGTCGCGGACGCAGATTTTCACGATTTCGGCGTGGGCGTTCTTCGATTTGCGCACCACTTCGTAGATGCCCTGTCCGACGACGCCGAATCCGAACAGTCCGATTTTGATTTTGGTCATGGGGTATCCGGTTTTTAATTGTTCATAAAAGGTAGCAGTATGTCGTTCAACTGTTCGTGTTCGACGAGGAATCCGTCGTGGCCGAACGGCGAGTCGATTTCGTGGTACGCGCTGCCGGGGATCATGGCGTGCAAGCTGCGCATCTCGGCGGGCGTGAAGATGATGTCGGTCGTGATGCCGACCACCAGCGTCCGGGCCGTGATGCTGCGGAGCGCCTGCTCCAGTCCGCCCCGCCCGCGGCCCGCGTCGTGCGTGTCGAAGGCGTCGAGGATCGCGTAATAGGAGTAGGCGTTGTAACGGCGGCGGAGTTTTTCGCCCTGGTATTGCTGGTAGGTGCACGCCCGGTGCACGGCGGGGCGCTCCTCGCGGTCCTGCTGGGTGAGGTTGTAGCCTTCGGGACCGCGGTAGCTCAGCAGGCCGATGGCCCGGGCCGCCGCCAGTCCTTTCATCCCAGCGTCGTCGCGCGGCTGGCCGAAAGTCGTGTCGGCCTCGATGGCCATGCGCTGCGTTTCGTCGATGGCGATGGCCCAGGGCGAAGCCTTGGCCGCGGTGGCGATCAGCACGAGCCGTTCGATCCGCTCCGGTTCCGAAACGGCCCACTCGATGGCCTGAAAACCTCCGACCGAGCTGCCCACCAGCGTCCCGATGCGCCCGATGCCGAGCGCGTCGGCCAGCAGCCGGTGCGCCCGCACGATGTCGCGGATCGTGAAGGGCGGAAAATCCTTGTACCAGGGCCGCCCCGTGGCGGGATTCACGTGCAGCGGCCCCGTCGTGCCGTAGTGCGAGCCGATGATGTTGGCGCAGACGACGAAATGGCGCGCGGGGTCGAGGAACCGTCCCGCCTCGACCGTGTGGGGCCACCAGTCGGCGACGTCCGAATTGGCCGTCAGCGCGTGGCACACCCATGCTACGTTGTCCTTGGCGGCGTTCAGCGTGCCGTAGGTGTGGTAGGCGATCCGCAGCTCGGGCAGTGTATGGCCCGTTTCGAGTTCGAACGGTCCGGGAGCTATGTAAATCTGCGGTTCCATTATCCGATTTGTGCGAAAGCCTGTTCGAAATCCTCGATGAGGTCGTCGGCGTTTTCCAGTCCCAGCGAGATGCGCAGCAGCGTGGGCGTGACGCCTGCCGCTGCGAGGTCGGCGTCGCTCAACTGTTTGTGGGTCGTCGACGCCGGATGGGTCACGACGGTGATCGAGTCGCCGATCATGGTCATGTTGGCCGCCAGACGGAGCGATTCGACGAAGCGCACGGTGCTTTCGAGCGTGCCCTTGAGTTCGACGGTGAAGACCGCCGATGAGCCGTAGCGGTAGTATTTGCGGGCGTTTTCATGGCTCGGGTGCGTGTCGAATCCCACGAAGCTGACCCGCTCGACCTTCGGGTGGCTGCGGCAGTATTCGGCCAGTTTCCAGGCGGATTCCACCTGATGCTTCACGCGCAGCGAGAGGGTCTCCAGCCCGATCATCATCAGGTAGGAGTCGAACGGCGAGGGGATGAAGGCCGCCGGACCGAACGCCTCGTGTAAATTCAGCCCGTGATACCCTTCCGAAGGTCCGTCGATCTGCGGGAATTTGCCGTTCGCCCAGTTGTAGTTGCCGCCGTCGACGATCACGCCGCCCATGGCCGTCCCGTGGCCGTTGATCCACTTCGTCGCGGAGTCCACGACGATGTTTGCGCCCCACTCGAACGGGTTGCAGAGGTAGCCCGCCGCGCCGAACGTGTTGTCGACGATGAACGGAATGTCGCGCCGCCGGGCCAGTTCGCCCAGCGCCTCCAGGTCGGGGACCGCGCAGGTGGGATTGCCCATGCTCTCGGCGTAGAGCGCCTTGGTGCGGCTGTCGATCAGCGCCTCGAAATCCTCGGGACGCTCGCTCGGGGCGATGCGGCAGTCGATGCCGAGCCGGCGCAGCGACGTGCGGAACTGGTTGTAGGTGCCTCCGTAGAGGAACGGCGAGGCGACGATGTTGTCCCCTTCAGCCGCCAGCGAAAGCACGGCGATCAGGATGGCCGACATGCCCGACGAGACGGCGAGCGCCCCCACAGCCCCGTACAGGGCGGCGATGCGCTGTTCGTAGGCCGTCGTGGTGGGGTTTTGCAGGCGCGTATAGATGTTGCCGCCTTCGCTCAACTCGAAGAGCCTTGCGGCGTGGTCGCAGTTTTTGAACCGATAGGCCGCCGTGGGATAGATCGCCACGCCCCGGGCGCCGGTGGGTTCGTCGGGTTGCAGGCCCGCATGAATCTGGAGGGTTTCGAAACGGTACTTTTTTGAATCCATGGTATGTTATATCTGTCGTTAAAAAATCCGATAAAAAAATCCGACCTCTACGAAGCCGGATTGTGTCATTTTCAGTGCATGAAGGAGCTACACCCGGCGAAAACGGTTGCACATGCACATGGACATCATCATCGTTCCGCGGTGTTCTCCGCGGCGCCGACAGTCGTATGTTGCAGGGCTGGTCATTCGCTTCTGTTGCTCTTACGGTGCAAATATAGGAAATTTTTTCGGAAATCCTCTTTTTCGGCCGGAATTTTGTTTTGCGTGAAAAAATGGGCTTTTTTGTCATATAAATGAGCGGAATTTTGTAGTTGAGAAAATTATACTTAGTATTTGTCGCGAAGACAGAATGCATCACACATTTAGAAAATTACGATATGAAAAAACTTTGCACGGCTTTGATGGCGGTGGCTGTTGTCGCTTCCTCCTGTCAGAAGGATCTGGGCGGAAGCCCTGACAGTCCGGTTGTGCCGGGGGCTGTTCCCGCCGATTTCGACTGGAAAACGACCCGGAACGTGACCGTTTCGGTGTCGGCGCCCGTCGTGGAAGGCGCGACGCCACCCTATGCCGTGATCCGCATTTACTCCTCGCCGATCCTTTCGGCGGAGAATCTGGCGGCCCGGGGCGTGGCGAAATCCGCTATGCCTTTCCGGTCGGCGTTCACGCTGCCCGCCGGGACCGAAAACCTCTATGTCCAGACCACCCTGCCCGACGGCACGAAGTCGGTGAAGATGGTCGGGGCGCACGGCACGGTCGCCGTGACGGGCGCTTCGATGAAGGCTGCCGCTGCGCCGAAAATGCGTCTGGCGGCGAACGCCCGGGTCGGGAGTTCGATGCCCGATTATCCGAAAATGGAGGCGCCCGATGCGGCGTCGTTCGATTCCAAAGCCGTGATCACCGCGATCGAGAGCGGCAAGAGCTACCAGCTGGGAGCCAGTTGGGCTTTTTACGCCGCTCCCGAATACCTGATCCCTGCCGGGGCGGAGGTTGCGGGCGAATTGGATCTCAACGGCGGGTTCAGCCCCTATCAGGCCCCGATCCTTTATGTCGCCGGCAAACTGACGCTTTCGTCGCTCAACATCGGACGGGCCAAACTGGCTGTATTGCCGGGCGGCGAGGTGAAGATCGGGACCCTGAAAATTCAGCCTTCCGCTGCCGACGGGGCTGCGGTCTACGTCTTTGCCGATGGCAAGCTGTCCGTCGGGAAACCCAATGTCAGCGGCAAATGCATCGTAAACAACGGTACGTTGACGGTCGATGGCAGCCTCGACATGAATAACGGTCTGACTGTCTACAACACGGCGACGGGCGTGCTGACCGTGACCGACGAGATGAAGGTTTCGAACTCCGCGCGGATCTACAACGACGGCGCCGTTACGGTCGACGACCTGAAGATCAATTCCGACGGCGAGTTCCACAACTGCGAGAACGCCCTGCTCGTCGTGAACGACGAGTGCGAGTTGGAGCGCAGTACGGCCATTTACCAGCGCGGCCGGGCTTCGATCGAAGAGATGACCGCCCGCGGTACGATCTGGGTGAACTGCCACACTTCGGTGAACGAGCTGGAGGCCCAGGGGGCGGAGTTCAATTTCAGCGCGAATGCCGGACTCGATGCCGGAAGGGTCGAATTCAACAATACGAACGTGTCGATGGCCCGAGGCGCGATCTTCACGATGGAGGAGTACAACGCCGACGAAAAGGGCGGCGGGAACAGATTCGCGTTTACCGGCGACGCCGATCCAAGGGCCGTGGTCCTGATTTCGGAGAAGGCGTATACCCGCAAAGGGCATGAAACCTATTTCTCGGGAGCGATCGAGGTCGTTTATGACAACGACCGGGATAAGGATTACACGATCCGGAAGGATTATCTGACCGACGGAGCCGTGATGTCGGCGTCGCAGACGACGATCATCGCAGAAAACGGCTGCAACGGCGGCAAGGACCCCGTAAATCCTGATCCGGAGCCGGAACCCGACGAGTATGCGAACGTTCCCGGACATACCTATACTTATTGCTTCGAGGACAACTGGCCGTGGCTGGGCGATTACGACATGAACGACGTGGTCATCGTGAGCCGTATCGACCGTATGATGTCGAAGGATGGCGGCAAGGTCTCGGCTCTTACGATCAACTGGGAACTGCGTGCTGCGGGAACCACCTACGACATCGCCGGAGCTGTGCAGATGGACAAGGTGCAGACGTCGGACGTGGCCGGCGTCGTCTCGTCGCACGAGGGCTTCGGCAGCGGTGCGTTCGCTTCGCGGGGACTTGACGCCGACAGCCCCTGTGCCGTGATTCCGTTCTTCAACAGGACGGAGGAGCTGTTGAGTGCCTCGAACACCTGGAAGGGACAGCCCGCCGCCGCAATCCGGAAACACACCACGACGGTGACCTTCTCGCAGCCGGTGGACATCGCCTCGGTACTGGATTCGGAGATGAATTTCTTCATCGCGCCGAAGCAGCGCACCAGCGAGATTCACATGCCGGGCTATGCGCCGACCGCTTCGGGGATTATCGGCAAGGGTTCGTTCCTGCCTTCGGATCCCTACAAGTTCTTCGTGACGGAGGGCGACCAGACCAAGAACAACTACATGATGTGGGCGCTGATGATTCCGGGCGAGTTCCGCTACCCTGCCGAGACGAACGACATCCGCGGCGTCTACGAATACTTCATGGCATGGGCCTCGTCCAACGGCGCGGAGCACGCGGAGTGGTATCTGGAGAGCGCCGATGCCGGTAGGATCTATTGAGAAAACGACCTGTTATGGGAAGAGGCTGCGAACGATTCGCAGCCTTTTTCGCATCCGGAAGATGCCGGCGGACCGAGGGCTGCGCGGGTATCGAGGACGGCCGGGCCGTGCGGGGCTTCCGCAGGCCCGGGGACCGCAGGCTTTGAAACTCCGCGGGAACCCGCGGCTTCGCTTCGCAGAGGTCTGCGGGCCTCGGGCGTCCGGCGGCCATGTCGTTTCCGGGCGTAAAAAAGCCCCGCAGTTCGGCTGCGGGGCTTTTTTACAGGCGTATTGCGAAACTCACGGTTTGCGGTCGATCAGTTCGATGCCCTTCCGGGTCCCCGCGCCGCGGAGTATCGTCCGGCAGAAGAGCCGGAGTTCCTCGCGGACCGTGCCGTTCAGGCGCAGGTCGAGGATCGTGCTCATCAACTGCTCGGCAAATGCCGGGGCGTCGATTTCGGGCAGCAGAAGCTGTTCCTGGCGGCAGGTTTCGAGGTAGTCGGTCAGTTCCCTGCGCCAGAATTCCCGGTGCTCGTCGTAGTGCTCCGCGAAGATGATCTTGCGGCTGATGTCCGACAGGAAACGGTGGTCTACCGTATAGAGGTTGTCGATGTATTCGTTCGTCAGCCGGAGCACCTTTTGCAGCGGATTGCCGCCGCGCCGTTTGCGGCAGGCGACGATGCGTTCCCGCTGCTGGTGGCTCATGGCGTCGAGGCATGCGCTTACGAGGTCATTCTTGTCGGTGAACATTTCATCCACCCGGACGGCACGGATGCCGTTCCGGGCGATAAGCTCCTGCGTAGCGTGGATGATCTCCTCTTTGGTCACTCCCCGTTTCATTATTTTTCCTCCGTAATGTCACGTCCGCCGCCGAGAGCCTGGTAGAGGTTCACGGTTCCCTGGATTTCGTCGAAACGGTCTGCGATCTGCGACAGCTGTGCCGAAAGCAGCGATTGCTGTGCGGTCAGCACTTCGAGGTAGGTGGTCGAGCCGTGCTGCATCAGCAGTTCGGTCGACTCCACGGCGCGCTCCAGCGCTTCGATCTGCCGCACGCGGAGGTCCGCCTTGGCGCGGGCCGACTGGCACTGCGTGAGGGCGTTGTTGACCTCGGCGCCTGCGTTGAGCAGCGTCTGCTGGAACGACAGCTTCGATTCCTCCTGCTGCGCCTTGGCGATCTTCACGCGGGCACGGTTGGCGTTGGCGTTGAAGATCGGTTGCAGGAGCGATCCTGCGGCGTTCCAGATCAGCTTGCCGGGATTGACGATGCCTGCGCCGCTATTGTTGGTCCAGCCCACTGTGCCGCTCAGCGTGATCGAGGGATAGAGGGCCGAACGGGCGCTCGCCGTGGCGTAGTACGACTGCATGAGCGAATACTCGGCCGAACGTACGTCGGGACGGTTCGAAAGCATCAGCAGGGGTACGCCGACCGTCAGGTCGTCGGGCAGCTGCTGGTTTTCGAGACGTCCGCGTGCGATGGTGTGCGGAACCTCTCCCAGCAGCGAGCAGAGCGAGTTCTCGGCCTGCGTACGCTGGTAGCCCAGGTCGTGCAGCGATGCCTCGATGGCCAGCGTGTTGGCCTCGTACTGGGCCACTCCGGCCTCGTTGGCGTAGCCCGCCTCTTTCAGGGCGCGCATCGCCTCGACGCTCTGGCGCCATTTGGCGGCCGTCTCCTCCGTCACCTCGTACTGGCTGTCGAGCATCAGCAGCGTGTAGTAGAGATTGGCCACGCCCGAGATCAGCTGCGTCTTCACGGCCTGCTCGTACTCCTTGCTCTGGGCGTAGAGCGCCTTGGCCTTGCGCTTGGCGTTGGTCAGTCCGTTGAAGATGTCGATCTGCCAGCTGGCCGTCACGGGAATCGAATAGGTTTTCGCCGTCGGTCCGCCGTCGAAGCTGCTCAAGCTGCCCTGCGGGGCGAAGTTGAACGACGGCAGGTAGGCCAGACGCGCCGATTTAAGTGTCGCCTCGGCCTCCTTCACGCGCCAGCCTGCCGACAGCAGGTCGGTGTTGTTCTCCAGCGCAAGCGCGATAAGCGCCTGCAACTGGGGATCGGTGAACATTTCCTGCCAGCGGATGTCGCCCAGGGTGGTCGTGTCGGCGGTCTCCGCCGATCCGTACAGTCCTGCGGTCGTCACCTCGGGACGGGTATAGGGTTTGTAGATGCCGCAGCCGGTCAGCGCCGCCGCGGCGCATATAATCAGGATCTTTTTCATGTGTTACTCCTCCTCTTTCTCGTTTTTACACTCTTCCAGTTCGGCACGCACGGCCCACTGCGGATCGGGATCGAATTCCAGGGGCTTGACTTTCTCCTGCAACGTCTGGAAGACGATGAACAGCGTCGGCACGAGGAACAGCAGCGCCAGCGTACCTACGATCATACCGCCGATGACACCTGCACCGAGGGTCGAGTTGCCGTTTGCGCCTACGCCGTGCGAGAGCACCAGCGGGATCATACCGAACACGCAGGTGAGGACGGTCATCAGAATGGGACGCAGACGGGCTTTGGCGGCCGACACGGCGGCCTGCGAGAGGCTCATGCCCGCGGCGCGGCGGTCGGCGGCGTACTCCGTGATCAGGATGGCCGTTTTCGACAACAGACCGATCAGCATGATGATACCCGTCTGGAGGTAGATGTTGTTCTCCAGTCCCATCATCTTGGCGAGCAGGAACGAACCCATCAGACCGCACGGAACCGACAGAATGACGGCGAACGGAACGAAGAAACTCTCGTAGAGCGCACTCAGGATGAGGTAGATCAGCAGGATACAGATACCGAAGATGATGACCGTGTTGCTGCCCGTCTGGGCCTCCTCGCGCGTGATGCCGTCGAACTCGTAACCGTAGCCCTTCGGAAGCACCTGCGCGGCCGTTTCCTGAATGGCCCGGATGGCGTCGCCCGACGAATAACCGTCGGCGGCCGTACCGTTCACGGCGATCGAACTGTACATGTTGAAGCGGTTCAGCACCTCGGAGCTGTAAACCCTCGTCAGATTTACGAACTGGCCCAGGGGAGCCATCTCGCCGCTGCTCGAACGCACGTAGACGTTGTTGAGCGACTCGGTGTCGAGGCGGTATTTCGGATCGGCCTGCATCGTCACGTAGTACATCTTCGAGAACCGGTTGATGTTCGAAACATACTGGCCGCCGTAGTAGCCTGCCAGCGTCGAGAGGATCGAGGTCGGCGATATGCCGGCACGCTTGGCCTTCGCCGCGTCGATGTCCACCATGTACTGCGGGAAGTTGATGTTGAAGGTCGAGTATGCGCGGGCGATCTCCGGACGCTGGTTCAGCGCGCCGATGAATTGCAGGTAAATATTGTAGAATTCGGTCAGGTCGCCGCCGGTCTTGTCCTGCAGGTGCATGGAGAAACCGGTCGAGGTTCCGTAACCCGAGATCATCGGCGGAGCCACGGCGAAGATCTGTGCGTCCTTGATGTCGGCGGTGCGGCCGTAAATCTGGCCGATGACGGCGTTCACGTCATCCTCCTTGTTCGGACGCTCGTCCCAGTCCTTGAGTTTGATGATGGCCATACCGTACGACGAACCCTGTCCGGCGATCATGCCGTAACCGGCGACCTGCATGAAGTCGCGGATCTGGGGGATGTCCTCGATGCGGTCCGCAACCTGCTCCATGATCAGGTGCGTCTCGGCGAGTCCGGAACCCGGAGCGGCCGTCACGTTGACCATGATCGTACCCTGGTCTTCATCGGGTACCAGACCCGTCTTGGTGGTATCCATCAGTACGACGAGCGCCACGAGGGCGAGTCCAAGCGTCGACCACATCAGCCACTTGTGCTTGATGAAGAGCAGCACGCCGTGCTTGTACTTGTTGACCAAGGCTCCGAATGCCGTGTTGAAGGCCTTGCGGAAACGCGCCGCGAAGTTGTCGCGCATCTCGCCGTTCTCGTCGAGGTACGGCTTCAGGATCATGGCGCAGAGCGCCGGCGACAGCGTAAGGGCGTTGACGGCCGAAAGACCCACGGCCACGGCCATCGTGATACCGAACTGCGTGTAGAAGACGCCCGACGTTCCGCCCATCATGGCGACGGGGATGAACACGGCCATGAAGACCAGCGTCGAGGTCACGATGGCCGATGTGATACCCGACATGGCGTCGATGGTCGCCATGTAGGAGGATTTGTAGCCCGCGTCGAAGCGTGCCTGCACGGCTTCGACGACGATGATGGCGTCGTCGACGACCGTACCGATCGCAAGAACCAGCGCGAAGAGGGTCAGCAGGTTGATCGAGAATCCGGCGAATGCGAGGAAGCCGAAGGTTCCGATCAGCGCCACGAGAATCGACACCGTGGGGATGAGCGTTGAGCGGATGTCCTGCAGGAAGACGTACACGACCAGGATCACGAGGAGAATGGCCTCGAACAGGGTTTTGACCACCTCTTTCATCGAGGCGTAGAGGAAGTCGTTCACGCTCTGGAGATGTGCGATGGTGATGCCTTTCGGCAGTTCGGCCTGCAATTCGTCGAGCAGGGCGTTGACGTCGTTCACGACCTGCGTGGCGTTCGAACCGGCCGTCTGGAAGATCATCGTGCTGACGCCCGGATGGCCGTTGGTGTAACCTTTGTAAGCGTAGGATTCGCTGCCCAGTTCGATGTCGGCGATGTCCTTCAGACGCAGGAGCGTGCCGTCGGGCTTCGAGAGCAGCACGATTTCACCGAACTCTTCGGGCGTCTGGTGGCGTCCGCGGTATTTCATCGTGTACTGGAACGTGTTCTGGGAGTTCTCGCCCAGCGTACCGGTCGCCGATTCGATGTTCTGCTCGGCCAGCGCCGCCGTCACGTCCGACGGGATGAGCTTGTACTGGGCCATTACGTCGGGCTTCAGCCAGACGCGCATCGAGTATTCTGCGCCGAGGGTGAACACCTCGCCGACGCCGCGGATACGCTGGATGCGCGGCTCGACGTTGATCTTCAGGTAGTTCGACAGGAAGGTCTCGTCGTAGGAGTCATCGGGGCTGTAGAGCGAGAAAATCTTGACCATCGAGGTCTGGCGCTTCATGGTCGTCACACCGATCTGCGTGACCTCGGGAGGAAGCTGGCCGGTGGCGCGTGACACTTTGTTCTGCACGTTGACGGCCGCCATGTCGGCGTTGGTTCCCTGGCGGAAATAGATCGTCACGGAGGCGCTGCCGACGGCTGCGCTGGAGGTCATGTAGGTCATGTCCTCCACACCGTTGATGGCCTGTTCGAGCGGTACGATGACCGACTTCTGAATCGTTTCGGCGCTGGCTCCCGGATAGGAGGCGCGCACCATGACCGTCGGGGGCGCGATGTCGGGATACTGCTCGACGGGCAGTGTCGCCAGACCGATCAGACCGGCGATTACGATTACGATTGATATGACCGACGCCAATACGGGTCGTTCTATGAAATGCTTGAGTGTCATAGGTTATTCCTCCTTCTCGGTTTGGGTTTGAGCGGCGGACTCGTCGGTTGCGGGAGCTGCGGCAGCGGCTGCTGCGGCGTCGGCGGCGGGATCGGGCTTATCCACG
>OLZQ01000372.1_pt1 | contig 25864 bp, 21 predicted proteins | sample 1644511 | NCBI WGS metagenome assembly OLZQ01 (sample SAMEA103958132, study PRJEB25191) | human gut metagenome | biome: human-associated habitat [ENVO:00009003]; feature: intestine environment [ENVO:2100002]; material: feces | place: Germany | collected 2013/2015 | reverse complement strand
GACTACGGCCTGGGCAAGTATTACCGTTACGGCACGGAATTCGGCTGGGGCAGCTACAACAACGATACGGTCATCGAGCGCCCCACCGCCCTCCACGCCTATATCTATATTATTGAGCGGTACTACATGGGCCTGCCCGCCAGCCAGTGCGGCAAGGGCACCTCCGGTATTCTGGACTACAAAAAAGCTACCGATGTGCGGTACATGGATGGCGGACTGGCCTATAACAGCAACCGCACTCCGGCACTGCTGCCCACTGGTGACGCCACCAGCCTGTACATGAAGCAGTTCTGGGGCCACGACGAGAACCTGATGTACTTCCGCAACCATGAGTACCCCCTGATGGGCAAGGGCTGGGGCAGCACCTGCGACTATATCCTGCTGTCCGACGGCGACCGGCTGGACGTGGCCATGTTCACCAACTGGGACTTCTATAAGGATGGCGGCTTTAACCAGTTCAGTCAGGACGTTTACAGCATTGCGCAGGGCGACACGGTGACGACCTCCACCTTTAAGGCAGGCACCAGCGCCGGACTGGATGGAGAATCCCCCGCGCTGGAACCCATCAGTGGTTTGAACGTAGCGGTCTACGACGCCGACTGGAACAAGGTAGCCGACGTCACCGGTGACGGTACCTATTCCTATACCTTCGATAAGGCGGGCACCTATTATCTGATGGCGACGGATACCGGAGCCAAGACCACCGCTGCCCACTATGCTCCCGCTATCACCCAGGTGACGGTGGCCCCCCGTGACGACAGCGGCGCAGTCACTTTGAAGAACACCGCCGATATGCTGTGGTTCCAGCAGTATGTGAACGAGCAGGGCCACTATGACGCCAAGGCGGTGCTGGCCGATGATATCGACATCTCCGGCCTTGACTGGCAGGGGCTGGGCGAGAATGTCAATCACTACAATATTGCTATCCAAGGCTACAAGGGCGACAAGGCGTTCTCCGGTGAGATCGACGGTCAGGGTCACGCTTTGACGGTGCGCTTTACCGGATCCCCGCTGGTGAACCTGCTGACCGGTACGGTGAAAAACCTGACCATCAAGGGCAAGAGCGCAGCGGGCGCGGCCTTTGTCCGCTATCTGCTGTATAACGGACGCATTGAGAATTGTGTCAACTACGCCTCCGTTTCCGGCATAGTCAAATGCTCGCAAAACACCGGTGGAGGCGTTGTCGGTGCTTTTGCCGCAGCAGCGTGTAAAGGCCAGAAGCTGCTGTACTGTACAACGGGTATCGTCAACTGCGTGAACCATGGCGATGTACAGACGACAGGCAATTATGCTGGCGGCGTTTTGGGCGTTGTTGTAAACGGCTTCCAGGGCAACTTTACAACGGGAACGCTGGGCAGCAGCGACTATAAGGTGTATGCCAGCATCGAGGTAACGGGCTGCAAGAATTACGGCGCGGTATCGGCCGTGAACTCCAACGCCGCTGCGGGCGGTATCGTTGGTATTTGCTTGATGGCGGACGAAGACGGTGTGGCGCTGGCTGATTGCGAAAACCATGGCGCGGTTTCCGCACCCGCAGGCGGTGCGGCTGCCGGTATTCTGGCGCGGCAAAATTCTGAGCAGCAGACCATTTCCCGCTGCCTGAACACCGGCACGATCACCGGTATGAGCTATGCAGCCGGTATTACCGGCGAAAGCAAGGGCGAGCCGACGCTGATCGAGAGCTGCGCCAACACCGGTAAGATCACCGGACGGTACGCAGGCGGCATTGTGGCGGTCAGCTTTGGCGAGATCACCGACTGCTATAACACCGGTGACGTCACCGGCCACACTGCGGGCGGCATTGCGGCCAGCCATAGTCCCTGGCAGTTCCCCAACACCCACAACTATGCCGTCGGTAAGGTGAGCAACTGCTACACCACCGGCAAGGTGATGGGCAGCAGCGACAATGCCACCATCGGCGCTGCCGTGGGCAAGCTGCACACCGGCAATATTGTTTCTCTGGAGCAGACTACCTACCGTGATTTCCAGGTCTACGCCCTTGAGGGTACCTGCGCTCAGTTGGTGGGCCAAAAGAGCGAGAACGCCAAGGATACCACCGCCTTCAAGACCGCCGCTGAGCTGAAGTCCGACGCCATGCTGACCACGCTGGGCGACGCTTTCAAGAAGGACGCCGGCAACATCAACAACGGCTATCCCGTGCTGGTGTGGCAGGTTTCCGAAGCCTGCACCGACCACACCCCCGGCGCGGCTGTCCGCGAGAATGAAGTCCCCGCCACCTGCACCAAGGATGGCTCCCACGACGAAGTGATCTACTGCACCGTCTGCAAGACGGAGATCAGCCGCAAGACCATCACCGACAAGGCCCCCGGCCACAAGGAACAGCCCGCGGTGAAGGAGAACGTCAAGGACGCCACCTGCACCGCTGCCGGTTCTCACGATGAGGTGGTCTACTGTTCCGTCTGCCAGACGGAGATCAGCCGTACCACTGTTACCGACAAGGCCCTGGGCCACAATTGGGACAGCACCACCGGCAAGTGCAAGCGCTGCGAGACCGCCTGTGACCACAAGTGGACGAACGGCAAGTGTGACACCTGCGGCTACACCTGCCAGCACGTTGGCGGCGACGCGGTGAAGGAAAAGGAAGTTCCCGCCACCTGCACCAAGGACGGTTCCCACGATGAGGTGGTCTACTGCACCATCTGCAAGTCCGAGGTGAGCCGCACCAACGTGGTAGACAAAGCCACCGGCCACAAGGAGCAGCCCGCAGTGAAGGAGAACGTCAAGGCTCCCACCTGCACCGTGGATGGCTCCCACGACGAGGTGGTCTACTGCTCCGTCTGCAAGGAGGAAGTGAGCCGCACCAACGTGGTGGACAAGGCCACCGGCCACAAGTGGGATGATGGCGTCGTCACCACCCAGCCCACCACCGGCAAGGAGGGCGTCAAGACCTTCACCTGCACGGTGTGCAAGGAGACCAAGACCGAGACCATCGACAAGCTGGGCGAGGACAAGAAGGACGAGAGCGCCGCTAACGAGGCCATTAACCTTATCAACGTCATCGGCAAGGTCGATAAGAACAGCAAGGACAAGATCGATGCGGCCCGCAAGGCTTACGACGGTCTGACCGAGGATCAGAAGAAGCTGGTGCCCGATTCCGTGCTCAAGACGCTGACGGACGCCGAGGCGGCCTACGCCAAGCTGACCAAGCCCGGCACCAAGCCTGGCAAGCCCAGCACGAGCACCGACACCAAGAAGGACGACGGTAAGACCGTCAAGTCCGGCCAGACCGGCGACGCGGGCGTGACCCTGTATGTGGGTATGGGCCTGGTAGCCGTCCTGGCTGGCGCGGTGATCGTCATCCGCAAGCGCAAGGAGAACTAACATAACCTTTCCGTGATTTTTCTCTATATGGCAAAAGCGGAGGCGCGTCAAGCGCCCCCGCTTTTGCTATTTTGTAGGCTGGGATCATTCCATCCCGCTTCGCAAAAAGTCCTCCAGATACTGCCTGCTCACCCTCCATTCTCTTCCAATTTTCATTGCAGGGATCAACTGTTGGGAGATCATTTTTCGCACTTGTTGCTTCGTGGTCTTGAGCAGGGCTGCGGTCTCGGCTACGGTGAGAAGTTCGGTCATGCCCACGGATCGTCGTCCCTTCTCGCAGCCATGCTCTTTTCCTCTTTGTACAAGAAGTTATGCAGCCGGCGCAGGTCGTGGCAGGTTAATCCCCAGTCGCCGGTTTCGTTACGATGAGGCTTGACGCCATATCTTTCGCAGCTCTTTCTCAGGTTCTCTTTGTCCATTTCCAGCAGACGGCACACCTCCTTGATACTGTAGAACTCGTTTAAGTCCGAATAAGAAATGTATTGAATCATAATATGCTCCTCCTATTGTATTTTTAGCGTGAGATGGGATTTGTACATAGAAATCGAGATTCTTTGGCACAGCTCACGCTATCCTATAACAATGTTCTTTGTTTCATTTTAAAATATCATAAAGTGAGCATATGGAATTCGCTTCACCTGGAAAAACAATTGCATTGACGATGCGTTCATGCTAAAATAGAGGTGAAAACTGGTTTGTATGTTATCGCAGGGAGGAAATCTGTATGTTTTTTGCACCATATGTGATTCGCGGCTCCAACGCGGAAAAAGTGCTGGTACAGATTCTTCCTGCCTCCCCGGAGGATCTTGCCGCTACCAAAGGCATTCCTTCGTGGCAGACGGATTGGGAGTCTGAATATCTGAGCAAGCCTTCTGTTGATAAGTTCGCTTTGAAGTTGGAAAATGGCGAGTTGCTCGCGCTGGGTGCCTATCAAATTTCTGGGCGAAAAGCATATGTCTACATTTTATATGTGGAAAGTGCACCTCAGAGCAATCCAACGCTTACCACCTCCGCAAGACGGGAATACTATGGCATCGGTGAGGTGATGATCGCTTTCGGCATCAAATACTCGATAGATGCCGGTTGCCGCGGAGATGTAGTGTTTGATGCCAAGACCGACGAGTTGGCTCGTCACTACGCAAAGGATTTTGGCGCAAAGCTGATCCCCAGTGCAGCCAGCGGTGGCCCTAAACGCTTTATGCTGGCCGATGAAGACGCCTGGAAACTGTTTTCAAAATATTTGGACGAGGAGGATGCTTGAACATGTCACCTGAACGCAAAAAAATTGATGACTTGGCCGCACAAGCCGGCGGATACTTTTCACTGCCGACTGAGGACAGCAAGGCTTATACCGATCTGCTCTTTGATATCTGTCGGCAGTTTGGCATCCGCTACTATACGGCAACGAAAAAAGAACGTTATTTTGTAGAGGAAGTAACCCGTGTCACTTGGGCAAAACAGCAGGAAGAAAAGGCCGGTATTCCCCAAAATATCCGGCCTGCGTTTTCTGCTTAAACCACCTGTTTTTTGACTACTATTTGACTACTGGAACGCATCATTCAGCAAAAAAACGCAGTGCTCAGGTGCACTGCGTTTTTTCATTCCTGCTATTTCTTCGGGTCAAGGATGTTTTCCAACGCCGACGCTGCGCGGCGGTCTCCCTCCCGCAAGGCGTGGGTGTAGATGTTCAGGGTGGTCGATGTCTGAGCATGGCCCAGGCGATTGGCCACTGTGCGCGGATCCTGATGGCCTTCCGAGATCAGCAGCGTGGCGGACGTATGACGAAGGCCGTGGAACGGGATACGCGGCAACTGATCTTCGGGATCATGGTCGGCATTATACTGTGCAATGATCGTTTGCAGGGCATGATACGGTGTTGAGTAATTCATCATGCGGCCATCCTCCTGAACGAACAGGAAATCCTCACCTTTCCAATAATCACCGACCTTCCGACGGTATTCCTCCTGACTTTCCCGCAGCTGCTCAAGCTGCACTGTCAGGGTATGGGGGATGGTAACCGTCCGGTAGGAACTCTTCGTTTTTGGCGCTTTGATGAATGGCTTACCTGCTACCATGGTCACCGCCTTGGTGATACTTACCGTATCGGTGGTAAAATCGATATCCGGCCACTTCAGTGCCAGGATCTCTCCTTTACGCATACCACTGTAAATCGCCAGGCTGAACAACACTTGCAGTTGGCGGCTGACGCGCTTCTGGTTTATGTACGTCCCCACCATGTAGGGAATCCCAGTATCATCCGTACGCTGATGCCTTTTTACCTCCCATGTGTGTGGCTGCTCTATATAGTGCAGGAAGGACACCGTTTGCTCCGGCGTGAAAAACTTGATATTGTCCGCGGTGTCTGGGGCGGCAGCAGGCTTTACATTATTGCAGGGGTTTCTCTCGATCAGTTCCCACTCCACGGCGGTGCGCAGGATAGAGGACAGCACGTTGTGCGTCTTATATATGCTGGCGCGGCTGTAACCTCCACTTTTACCATCCTTGCGGGCACCGTCTTTCCGCATGGACAGGTAAAAGGTGTTCAGCGTGTGAGGGCGGATCTCGGTCAGCTTTAAGTGTCCCAGCGCCGGAAGGATCTTATCGCGCAGCTCCTCTCGGTACTTACATACCGTTCCCGGTTGTAAGTTTATTTCCGCGTATTCTGATAGCCACCGGTTTGCAAATTCTTCTAACGTCAGCTTACGGCCGTCCATGGCGAGACCGTTTTTCACCCGCTGCTCAAATAGCACCGCAAACTCCTTAGCTGCCTTTTCCTGCTTTTTGGGTGACATTGCCGGGTCCGGCGTAAAGGTTGTCGTCTCCAACAGTTTCTTTCCCTTAACATCATACCCACACGATACGGTGATCTGATATGTTCCGTTGCGCATTCTGATACTTGCCATATAGCATCTCCTTTATGATAACTTGTATAGGGATTTATGGCGACCCCTGTTTCCAGAGGCCGCCGCAGATTATTCAGGATACACTCTCGGCCTCGCACAGGAGAACACGGCGCACGGCATCGTAAGAGATCAGGGCGCGACTGCCTGTAAAGACGGCGGGAATGACGGCGTTCTTTACCCACAGGCGCAGGGTGTCCTCCGAAATGTGATAGCCGTTCTCGTTAAGCTGTTTGCAAATTTCACGAATCGTTCCAACATGTAGCATTGTTTTTTCCTCCTATATTCTGTATCATTCTGTCTATACGTTATGCGGCGTTTTTACTGGATACCCGGCGGATCTTCTGGTTTTTGCCGGACCCGAAGGTGATAAACTCGGTACGGAATAGCTCTTTTACCGAGGGGGCGCGGATGGCTTCCTTGTACTGGTTCTGTGTCAGGCCGGTTTGCTCACGAAGCTGTGCCGGGGTGATTTCTTCGCCTTCCGGCACAGCCAGCAGGGCGTTCAGCAGGAGTGCTGTATTAGCCGGACTCCCCTTTCGCTGCCGCGCCGTGGAAACAGCCAGGTGGCAGTCTTCCGGTAGAGTTGGACATTCATCCACCGCGCAGTCGGGGAAGTAGTCCCGAAGCAGCTTCAGCACCGGTCCCGGCGGCTGGGTGAGCCACAGCTCCACCGGGGTTGTATCCCCATGATGGCGGAGACGGGAGCGAAACGCCATCTGTACCAGATCATGGGCCAGGTAGTGATCCTGCATATCCAGGACGCAAGGCTGCCGCTCCAGCGCCTCGGCAGCGTGGGACAGTTCTTCCCTGTGGGCGCCGTCCGGGTCGATGGCCAGCGCCCGACTAAGATAGACTCGCGGCTCCACACGTGGCATACCCAGGCAGATGACCGCCGTGGCGTCCCTGAACTCGTTGCTGCCGGCCACACCGCCGAAGTAGGGGAGGCATGGGCCGCTCCCATCAGGCATATTCACCGTGTAGACCAGGCTTCGGCACTCCTCCTCCAGCAGTTCAAGGAGCTGCTGGGATAGGAACTTGTATGTGACCAGCAACACACGGCCATGTCTCTGGGCCACCTCCGGCAGCAGCCTTTGCAGCCACAGGGCAACCGCCTGTACTGCTCCTGAACGCTGTAGGCCGGTACGGGTCATGCCGATCACGCCATCGCGCTGCACGTGGATGGTCAGCCGCTCGTAGGATTCAGGCAGTTCGGTAGGCAGCAGATCAATGTCTGGGTTCAGCGCCAACTCCGGCAGCAATCCGGCGGTTCCACTGAAGATAAAACTCCTCAGCGGCCCATCCGACCGGATCGTCTGTAAGGATGGCACGACCACCTCCAGGTTCTTTCCAAAGTGGAAGAACTTGCCGGTCTCCTGAAGGAGAGCTTCGGTCATTCGGACTGCCGGACTGAACGGCGGCGCCTTGTACTTTGTCATCCAGTCCTGTGCTTCGCGGAGAGCAGAGCCCGTCATCCCCACATCGCTCAGCTCCTCCGGCGTGAGGATCGCCGCGTCCCGCTTCTCTCTGGAAAGCTGCCCATTCAGCCTATCAAAAGGGAAACGGACGGCGTGGTTCCACGAGCCTTGCACCAGCCGTTTCGGATAGCGTATCTCCCATAGCCTACTGTCCCGCAGGGCCAGCAGGTCGTTCTCGGCGGCGTTGATCGTCAGGGTGCTGACCACTTCCTCGCGGACAAGAGCAGGACACTCGTCAATCAAAATCAGAGTGCGGCGATGCTCTGTACCGTCGGCCTCGCACCAGCTGGTGAAAGGCGTCAGGTCTGGCAGATGCTGGGCAAGCCGAGCATGGAGAAGGATCAGAACCGGTGTTTCAGCAAGGTGCATCATGGCGTTCAAGAGTGGACAGACCGCCGCAGAGGGACAGTCCTTGCGGAGACAGTCGGCGTAGGTCGCCGCCGTGCCGGTCAGGCACTTCCCCTGCTGCAAATTGTAATCATTCGTGGAGGAGATCAGGCGGGCCACAGCCGGTTCGCCCGGTTCAAGCCCACTGTTACAGAGATCCTCCAGTTCATCGCCCTCGGCGGTCTTTTCCACCACAACTACGATTCCACCCAACCGCTGGGCGATAGGATCCGACAAGTCGTGGAACACCTCTGCGAACACTGTCAGCAGCGCCCGCAGCAGCGTCGATTTGCCGCCGCCGGGAACGAGAGGGACGGCAAATATGCCCTGACGGCTATCGTCCAGAACCCCTTTTATGATGTCAGACAGGGCCTCCCGCTGGCCAGATAAGTATGTTGAGCCGCGCGTCAAAAAGTAATGATCGAGCGCCTTCATCACCCTGCCGTGGAGGCGCTGGGGGTCATCCACAGTGCGAGGACGCAGTGAGGGAAAGTCCTCCACCCGAACCGCCCGATCAGCCGAAGCAGCGGACGCGGTATCCGCCAGAACCGTTGCAACTACAGGATTTTCCATCAAATTTTACCTCCGATCTTTGCTTCGGGGGCAATATCCTCCCCAGTGGTGGGGAGGATACTGCCGAACTGATTGCCGAACAGCGATGTGAGCTGACTCAGCACCTCATGCGGCAGCTCTGCAAGCGGCAGGCTCAGGCAGGGCAGCTTGTCGGACTGGCCCTGTGGGGCCTGTCCCCGGGCGTAGAAGGCATACCGCCATGAGGTATCTTTTCCTTCTGTGCGTAGGGGCACACCGGCCGCCATCAGCGCCCGCTGAAGGTCAACATACGTCGGTGCTTCTCCACCTGCGGCATAGGCCTCAAAGGTCGCGGCGCGGGGGAGCGTCAGGCTTGGTGTGACCTTGTTCACCGTATGGAGCCTGGCCACGGTATTGGTGTGACCAGGTTCCTTGGTAACGCGGTCAGCGTTGTCCCGAAGGTAGGCCAGCAGGAAGGTGTAGAACGCTTTTGGCTGGGCCAGGTCGACGGCGCCGTCAGTGGGTGCCCGAGGCCCGTCAGGGTGCAGCCATTCTGCATACTGTACCTCCAGGGCTGTCGCCTCCTCTTCTGTCAGGAGTTCCGCCTTGCGGGTCGCCCAATCCAGAAACAGGGTGACGAGAGCCAGCACGGAGATCCACAGCTCACGTTCGCCGTGAGCCGTCGAGCAGTTATGCCCGCCGCCGTTGGCTCGGATCGCGTCCACCCACCGCTGCGCGTGGTCGCCCTTTTCCAACCAGTGAACAAACCGCCGAACCACCGAAGAAGCGTCCCGGAGGGCCGGAACATCGTCCGGAGTTTGGTAGGCTAGATCATCCACCGCCAGCTTTACCACTAACTTACGGTCAGCAGCAGAAGCCGAAATCGGCAGAATGAGCGGGGAGGCCTTTAGGATCGCCTTACGCACCGGGGCTGGCAGGTCAGGAGCGAAGGCCACAGCACACCCAACGTACGGGGCCCAAAACCGCTTTTTTTCGCCCATAAGCGTGGTCAATTTCCCTCCAGCGTAGCGGTAAACCGCTGTTTCCGGTAGGGCAGCGCCAATCCGGAACCGGGCCTGAACCACCCAAGGGCGGCTCAAGTGCCAGCCGTCGCCCGACCATTTCTCCGGCCCCTGCACAGCACGGAGGATGTCGCCAATGGAGGCGGGAATGCTCAACGCGCCGGTCAGATGGATGCCGGGTAACGGCCCGGTGTGCAGTGACGCATGCAGCGGAGCGACCTGCGCAAACACTGTCAAGGAGAGCAGCTTTGCGCCGGTCTGGGGTTCGGCAAGGTGGTTCGGGAAATCGAGCAACTGCCGAATTGCCTTGCGGGAGGCCTTTGTACTCAGCTTGTCCTCTTTCGCGACCAAGTCGATACGCTCCGCGAGCTTGACGTTGGCATCTGTCGGGGCTAGAATGTCAGTAGCAGAATTCACAGTGGCGGTGAAGCGTAACTGTTGCTTGCCTGAGATCTTCATTCTCACATATTCATCTTTCATGGTTCAGCAGCTCCTTCTGAAGTTTTTTGATCCGGATCGACCCTATTTAAGCACACCGCGGGCGAACCGTCATTTACTGTGTCCGCTTTTGACATTTTTTCACTTCTGCAAACCAAAGCCAAAAACGAAAAGTGAACCATGTGAAAAAGTTGCATAGAATTGCCTCTAAAAACGAATACAATATAAAAGGTGGTGTATATATTGCAAAATGACTTTTACAAATTGACACCAAAAGTGTCCTCAAAGAATGATTGCACTGCCATTTACACAGGGCCTTCGCATGGCTCACCTGATGCCGCAGTGCTTTCAGACATTCAGGAACGGCAGAAGAATTTTCTTTCTGAATGCTGCGCAGAAAAAGAACCAGGCCCCGAGCGGTATACCTGGCTGATTAACAAAACCGAATTTACTTACCGGTGGCGCTATGTGTACGCCGGGGAGAGCGCCGCAGCAATTCTACAGACCATAGCAGATGAAAGTGCGCTATTTTTTGACCACGATCTCTCCGCGAAGAATAGATTCCTGAATAAAAGAGCCGCCCCCAATGAGCGCATCAGCGAAGAAATGTATACTGCGTACAGGGATGGTGTATTGGACGGTTTCTATCGTGAGCTGAAGGCGAGGCGAGGGCGGCGGTTTGCTCAAAAATCAAGAAATGCTGCAAAGCGGTTGATGGATCAAATAGAAGCCGAACGCAGAAGGACAAAGAGGAGTTTGGTTCAGTGGCTCTATTCAGATGCACACATGAAAGTCCCCCGGCGGAACTATGCAGAACTGAAAAAACGCTATGCAAAGGAATACCCAAAGGGAAGGGAACCAACGCCGGCACAAATCCGCACAAGAATACGAGAAGAATGGGATATTTATCATGAGGAGCTACTGAGCGACCGGATCTTACAGCAAGAATACCAGCGTTTTTTGGGTGACTCAAAACGCTACATACACTTGGTAGATGACAGCGATTTTCGGCTTACCTTTTTGCGGCACGTCTTATTGCCGCTTGCCCAGAGGTATAAGGAGTGGAGGCTTTGGAAGGAATACCCGCTGGACGGCTGCGATCCTCTCGCTCACGATATTATCGGTTTTACTGAGCGGATGAGCAGTCTACAGGAGTTGCAGCAATGTGAAAAGGAGAAGGCGCTTGATCTGAACGAGGAGCCTTATTGCTTGCCATTGCGCGACCCGACTCAAATCGTGTCACGAGCTCATTTAAGTTCTTACGGGGCGTCCCTTCCGCCTTTTCTTGACGTAATTCTGGAATTTTACCGGGGGATGGGGCGGACTGAAATCAGCGAAGAAGATAAGGCCAATCTGGCAGCTTATATCCGTGGGATACAGACGTCTGTTACCGAATGCAACGCCGGTGAAAAGCTGCCGATTGTGCTGATCTTATGTATCGCCCGCTATAAGCGGCAGTTGTTCAGACCCGCTACCAATCTGAAGGCCTTCTGGGAAGAACAAGCGGAGTATACCCCCTATTTCGGTGGAAGCATCGCACCCAGCCAGCAGCGCTTGCAGTACCTGAGATTGCTTCGTAGGCTGTGTATGCGGCTTGCGTTGAGTGAAAAGGCAACAGCAAGCAACCTCAGTGCTTTCGTCTGCTTCTTTGGCTGGAAAAAGATGTCTGATGAAGAAATTCAGCAATGGAGAACGCTTGCCCAGAAGTATGGATATGAGAATATTCCGGCGGTAGGCGTATCGCTTCGCATGTATGAATACGGGATGGACTGCCTGCCTGCAAGCTATTTCGACCTGTCCTGCCGTTTGATACGGCCACTGAAACAGGAGGCTTTTTTAGAACTGTGCCGCAAAAATGAGGCACAGCTGCGATCTGCCTACCAGATGACAGCAAACGCTATCCGCCTGTTTGCTACCCAATATATAAGCCTCTGGAGTAAAGCGTGGTTCTACCGGGTCGAGCGATATAACACGCTCAAGGAAGAGAAAGAAAAGGCCGGTGATTTTTCGCAGATTTATAAAGCGATCGACTTATCCAAGTTCAGGCTTTTCATAGACACTGCTATACCATATAAAAAAACACGTTCTGTTCAGCAGCCTGGGGAGGAGTGGTCTTCGCCCATACATGGAAGGGTGCTGTCTCCACCGGAAATTCCAGCAAAAAGGATCGTGAGGCAAATGTACGGAAGAACGGATGAGGAACGTCAGGAGCTCCGGTTGCTGTTTGCGGAGCTCCTGACGCGAGAGTATATCAGGAATCAGGCGCTGAAGGACTTATTCAAAAAGGCAGATGCCATCTGTGGAACACATACATCCGCCTTTTTCAGACTGAAAAATCTCCAGGGTGGTTTTGCTATAAGAAAGAACCAACAGACAACCCCCTCGGGAAAGGATGACCGTGTGAGGTAAGCATAGGGGCCTGTCGGCCAGACGGATTACGCAGTAAGCAAGGCTGGCCGAACACGGACATCGTTTCCTGAGAGTACGATAGTATTTGTAGGTGTTTGGTTATTTCCGTGTGTTCTATATACCCTGTGAGAAGAACACGGCAGGTGGGGAGTGTTGCAGAGCACTCCTCGCCTGTCTCCTTTTTATATACCAGGTTCCTCCACCGGGACACAGATTACCTTGTCATTTACCCGAACGAAGAACTCCGGTTTGGCAAAGCGCTCCATCCAGTAGTTCACCTGCGCGTCCGTCAGTGAGGTAAAGCTCTCGCTGTCCGGCGGGGCCCCGCAGATAAAGAATGTGCCCGCGATAACATCGTAGATCTCCCCCTTCTCATCCCGCAGGGCACGGTTCAGGGGCAGGCCCAACAGCTTGCCCTCGTCATTGCAGATCAAGGCTGCGTCTCGTCCTCCGGGCTCGTAGACAGCCTCAATATCGCCGCCAACACAACGGCGCAAACTTTCAAGATCATGCTCCAATTCCATCTCATAGGGTCTTTTTCCTCCTTCAACAACTATAATTCGCATGGGTTATACCTCCCCACAACAGATGAGTTCCTCGATCTCCTCCGGGCACATGCCGTAGTGCAGGAATGTGTCAACATCATAGGACGTGTAACCGTAGGCAGGCGCTACGGACTTCAGATCACGAATGTACTCTGTATCCTCGGCATATACGTCCCAATGCGGCCAACTGAAGGACATTGCGCCATTCCACAGATTGCAGGTATCGAACTGCTCCACGGTATAATGGCCATGGCGGTCGATGCGCAGGATATCCCCCTCCTTCATCACCACTTCCACCGAGTGATCTGCGCGGGGCAGACCCTTCTTGAGACCTTTTCTCAAGATCGCTTCCGTGCTGGCATAGGCGTACAGCCCCAACCGCGGAAAGTGGTATAAGGTCAACGGGTTGTTACCCTTGACGATATACAGATTATCCCGACCATCCAGAATCGTCAGCGTCAGGGTACCCTCCAGGGCCTCTGCCGCGGTGCGGATGGTGGAGAAGTTCAGTTTTCCTTGCTGCTCCAGCAGCTGTACTGCGATGTAGGAATCTGTCTCGATGTTGGTTTCAGGCAATTTTCGCTCCTGCCGCAGCTCCTTGTCATTGTAAAGGATTCCGTTGTGAGCCAGAGCAAAGGGAATGCCCGCTGTGCCTATAAACGGGTGGTTATTGCAGTTCTGCCTCTCGTCACCCTGCGTCGTCATTCTGGTGTGACCCATGATGCAGCGGACGTTCTCCGGTAGGCGGAAACGCATTAGGTGAGCAGGCCACGGGCGTTTATACACCGCCAAATGTCCGTCGCAGTTGTAAGCGATGCCGGTGGCGTCTGTCCCCCGTGCCTCACTGGCGGTGGCCAGTGCGGAGATCAAGCGACGCTTTTGGGCGGCAGTCAGGCCACCCTTGTAATCATAAACACCAAATAAGCAACACATTAGATTTCTCCTTCCGCCGCAATCGGCTCATTGACATATAAGTTCCGTTCTTTCAGGTATTGAATCAGCTCCGGCTCCTTGATGCCGCTGACGAAACTACTCCAGGAGAGATCCCGCAATTCGTCATCCGACAAATAAAGAGCCACATCACAGATGTGATCGACCATCTGCAATGTGGCAAGGAGTGTATTCAGCTTCAGCGTGCCCCGGAACATACGGAACTCGATGGTATCGCAGTTGGTCAGATTCACGCAGGTGTAGCGGCTCCCCGAGCCCTTTTTGACATGCTCCAGCATCTCGTGGGGCTGGTCGCGATACCCATACCGGGCCGCCCATTGATCCATCTGGCGCTGTGTCCGACGGGAGAACCGCAGCAGCTCCCGCCAGTGACACTCCACGAAGAACAGGACTCTGGCAATGGCGCTGTCCTGGGCATCACAGGTATCCCCGAAGGCTTTGCGGGACACGTGAACATGCAGGCCGCAGGTGCCTGCCTGATGGGAGAGATAACCCATACTGACGGCCTCGTGCAGCACCTCATCCCACGGCATTTCGTGAAGCTGGTACTCCAGCGACAAGGGGTGTGTCACGATCTCAAAGCCGTCATCCAAACTGCCATCGTGCTTGCAGTAAGCAAAAGAGTGCTTCCGGTTGGCGATGTTCAGCAGCGTCGAGGCGTTCTCGTTATCCTCACCGGCCCCGTCGATCTCCAGCTCCACGCCGAAGAAGCGAGGGCCGATGCCGTAGAAGATGGGGCGGGGCTTGAAGTAATAGTCGTGGATGGGGCTGTTTTCGATGTCGGAGCAGCAGTCGCTGCAATAGGGATCATCATTGTCGTAAGGATACCAGCACTCATCGAGGGAGATGAGGCTGCCGCAGCGGGTGCAGCGGGTGTAATTGCGGTCGCAGCAGTCGGGGCAAATCGGGCCTCCGTGGTCGTTGGTCAGGCATTCACAATTCCAGAAGCGGGTGCCGCAATCGACGCAGACCTCGGTCATTTCCTCCAGACAGTCCGGGCAAAGCAGGCGGTCATGGAACTCGATCAGGTTGTCGGCGGTACAGCCGCAGCGTGAGCAGGTGCGAATAGGTGTGGTCATAGCGAAATTCCTCCAAAATATAGAAATAGGCCCCCGGGAATTACCCGGAGGCCTTCACTTTTATAATATATATTCGGAGGATAGGGGAGAATCGGATTTCATTCATCCTCTGCCATAGGTGTTGCATCTGCTATAGCCATCGTTTTTCGCGTTTTGAAGTGCTGCAGCAGGTAATACACTGTAATCCCCAACGATACCCATTGTGCCGTAGATAGGCCGAGAAAAATTCCACGGACCACATCACCGCGAAAGAATTCAATTGCAAAGCGGAACACCGCATAAGCCAGCAAGTATACTTTCAGAATATCCGTTTGGGGCCGCCTCTTTTCCACCACGAGCAGAACGGCAAAGAGAACAAATTCAAAAACTGCCTCAAATATTTGTACTGGAAGCCGGTCAAGCGTAAACATGCCAAAAAACGTTATCGGGGCAGGAAGCGGTATACCATAACAGCACCCAGCCATAAAGCAGCCGATCCGTCCAAATCCGTGGAATAGTGGGAATGCCGGTGTGACCATGTGATATATGCGGGTACGCAAATCCCGATCCTTCCGAGTATACAAGCTGATTGCCAGAATCACGCCTAGTAAGCCGCCGTAAAATACATAGCCGCTGCTCGGAATAAATAGCACTAGATTTTCAAGTGAAAAATTCTCCACAAGCCAAGGAATCTGTGTCAGCGCATACATGAGCTTGCTGCCGAGAACACATCCAATGATGCACACCACAACGATCTTCAGCAGTTGTGTAAACGCGATCTGAAACCGATCCAAGCGGAGGTAGGTAAATAGTAAGGCAGCAAAACCACCGACAAACGCTAAAACGCCATAAGACGGTAGTATTATTTGAATATATGGACACATTTTAATCAATTCCTATGCCTTGCTCGTATTTGCGCAATTCGCTGAATTGGTTATAGCCACCCTCGACGCAGCCGGTCTGACCTCCACCAACTCTCAGAATATGGCCTCCATTATCTGTATCGCCATAGAAGACAGAGGTTGTTGTTCCTGCGGCTCCCTTATTCTGAATGCAGCCGGAATAGCAGCTCTTCTCATCGGCTCCGCAGCCAAGGCAACTGGTGCCCAGATAGCGCACATCACATCCGCCGCCTTTACTGGAATGGTCATCGTCAGAAGACTCTTTGAAAGATACATATTTACAGGACTGCGCCCACAGACAGCTGTTACAGCCGCTATTGCAGCCTAAGCATCCACCGCAGCTTGGAACAGAGCAGCCCTCTGCGGTTCCACCCTCAAAGCTTACGCTGTTGCAATGAACAGTTTCACAGGAATTACCACCGCAGCCGGTCAGCGCAAACAAGGCAAGGCATGCTACGCCAATCATCACAAGAATAAATAGCTGCTCCAACTTTGATTTTTGATCCATCTTCTTCATTTCCATATCCCTTTCTCTCTCATGCAGCCTGATACAGCATCTTTTTATTGCTTCCCAGCGCATATAAGCAAATTTTTCAAGGTGTTCTCAGCAAATTCGTAAATACCCGCATTGGGATTTACACAAAAAGTCTTAAGAGTTTTTGTAGTATTTGTCTGTTCCCTTGGTGGCCAATTCCGCAACATGCAGGCCATCCTCGTCGGTATATTCGTTGACAACGCGCATGTAGTCCGGCTGGGATAGAACTTGGGCCAAGTACTGTTTTGCGTCGGTAATAATCAGAATATCAGGGTTGGACGATTTGATCGTCGCCAGATATGCGTAGACATCCTGTTCAGATATCGGCCCTGTCGACTCTCCCAAAAGGCCTTCCCCATCGCAGCCCATATAGGCATCATCCGCCGGTACGTTCATTTCGGCAGTCTGAAAGCCATACTTGATGATCTCTTTGTAATTGATATCAGCGTAGCTGTAATATACGAAGCGATCATAATACTGGTGCCCCTCGGTACAGTAAGCGTTAATTATCTCTACACTGTCAGAATAGGGACTGGCGTGCCAGTATATCTCATTTGCAGGATCATATGTATTGCGTTCCGATACGACTGTAATAGGTGATTGGCCAACCATGAGATCGCTGTTCGGAATTTGCCATGCACCGTCCACAAATGTGGCAGTCATATAGGCAGACACTTCGCCCGTGACGTGCTGCGCATCATCCCGATAGCTAAATGACGCATTCAGCTTGCAGACTTTGTCATCGGATGGCATTCCTTCCACACTCGCTTCCTGCAAAGTGCCGTTAACCTCTGACATTACCATGCCCCAGGCAGCGGATGCAAATGAATCGTCAGGAAGCTTTATATCAGAATAAGAACCATTGTCCCCTTGAAATATGCGGACAAGCACAAATCCTTGCCCCTCTACATATTCATAACTGGCAGTGAATACGCCGGTATATGTGGCGACAGAGGACTGTGCGGTCACGGAAACGCTGACCACGTCCTCCTTCTCCTCGTCCGTGAATCGCGCAAGGACAGAGACATCTGTTAAGTGGTAATCGCCGGGAGCAGCCGGTGCGACCATTTCCCAAAAGACATCACTTTGCTCCAGATCGTTTTTTATCGCTCCTTCAGACTTTAAGCCAGAAGAATAGAAAGTAGAGTCTCTGCCACATCCCGATAGTATAGCGAGGCCAAGAACGATTGCGATAAGTAGTCCCGTTTTCTTCATCTTCCGTATCCTCTCTTTTCATAGTCAGATCGCGTGTCAGCCTGCCTCTGCTAAAATAAAGGCAATACTGATGGCAATGGCCAGCAGCACGATCAACACCCATTTGGCAATTCTCTTGGGCTTCATCTCTTTGATACGGGCTACATTTTCTTCCGGCGTTTCTTCGTCAAAGTTGAACTTCGAGATAGCAAAGGGAATTGCAGCCGAAATGATGTACCCCACATAGTAGCCCAGAGTTGCCCGTTGAAAGAAAGCCAGCACAATGGTCACAAAATACCGGGCGATCGCAAGAAACATGTATTTTACCAGCTCCCAGACAATTCCCAGGAAAGCCCAAATGATATTGCCAATAAATCCGTAAGAGAATCCATCCACATAGTCATAAAAGGCGCCGACAAATATCTCGACGACCGCATGACCAAATACCAGCGCACCATTTCGCAGTCCGTCTATATAACCCAAATGGTCAGAGACCTCTTCTGCCGGCATAACGAGATTGTAGCCAAAGAGCGGAACATTTTTTGCGGCAAGGGCAGGGGTGTATTTCAACCCAAATGCGATCGTAAGACCAAGAATGGCAAGCAGCAGTACCGCGCTGACAGAAGATAGCTTTTTCGCTGTTTTCAACTCCTTGGCATTTTCATGCTGAAAGAGTGTTGCTTGCAGCGAAGCCTTCAAATCATCTGGCAATTCCGCGTTATCTATGACCTTGCGGAGCGTTTCCGCATTTTTCTTGGCGTCTGGTGATGCGACCTGTCTGCTGAGCAGCTCATACTTCTTTTTTGCGGCAGCCGCCTGCTCACGTGTGGGGTATTCCATACCAAAGGCCGTCCGGTACGTCAGGTCGATCTCATCCAGACGCCTGTCGATCTCTTGCAGATAGGCTTCTTGCAGCGGGGCTGGATAGCCGACTTTGCAAATTCTGTCCTTCAAAGACAGCAGCGCACCCTCAGCCTCCTGACCTTCCCCGCATTGCGTCAAGCGGGCATACAGAATATTTGCGTGGCCGCGTACCGCCTTCGCCTCCTCGACCGTATCACAAACGATCTTTGGTGTTCCCTCCAGTCGGGTGTCTACTGTTCGCGCTGTCAGTTCCGCTTTTTGCAGGCGGGTGTCAATACTCTTTTGGTACTCTGTGGCCACCCGCGTATGATACTGAGAAAGTTCTTCCTTTGCCCGCTCCAGCGAAGAGAGATCATCGTCCTTGGCGGTATTCATGATGCCCTGGATCGCGTTGTACTCTTTGCGGGCTTCATCCGCCTCTTCGCGGCTGCGGCACAGCACACCATCCACAGTGCGGTATTGCTCGTCAAAGCGTTGGACTGCCTGCGCGATGGCCTGTGTTTCTGGCAGCGGTTCAAAGTAAGACAGTTTCTTGCGGTAGGCAGTCACTTTTTCCTGCGCATCCAGCGCCCGCTGCTCTGTATCAAATGCCAACGATGCGGCAAACTTAGAAAGAAGAGATTTTTTCTCCTCGTCAAACGCATAAAGGCCAAAGTAATTTGCCAATCCGGAAAGTTGTCCGTCCTTATCACCATAATGCTGCAAAATATAGATGTACCACTGAGGCGAATAGGAATCCAGATCAAAAACATGCAGCAATGCTTCTTTTCGATCATCTTCCGTCGGAAGTCTTTCGATGTTGGCAACAATGGCCTCAGCGGAACGGTGGTTCTCTTCAGACACAAGGCCAGCGGCAGGAATAGGATCGACTTCCAGCACATTAAGGCAATCTACCAACGCGAAGTGCAGGTTAAAGACGGATTTCCGCAGGCCAACCGTCAGTGTATTACAGGTTTTGGGGTCGTTATAGATCTTCGACAGCTTGAAACTGGACGCGATCGAGGAAATCGTTTTGCCAACAGCGTTGAACACCATATGACCCGCGCCAGTGACCAAGTTCAGCGCACTGGCGGTCACGGCGCCGGACAGGGCGCCAGCCAAACCGAAGCCGCCGCCTTGCCACCGTGCACGTCCCTCTCTGCGGGCCACACGGTAACGATCCAGCTCTTCTTCGTTCATCACCACTTCGGCATAGCGGTCATACACCTTGTTAAAGGCCTCAGCACAAGGCTCAGCAAACACCTGATAGTGCTCTGCAAATGCCTGAATGTCGATGTCGATCACATTGTAGCGGACCAAAATATCGATGCAGTAGTCCAGCGCGGGAACAAGGCAGTCATGAGTTTGTTCCCCCAGTTTTTCAACGACCTTCTGGATGGAGCCGTCCTGTTTGTACAGCGTTTCATACTGCTCCGCCGCCTCATTGGCAAGCTTGATAAAATCCAATCGAATACGGTTATACGCAGCCCGCTCCTCTGAAATGCAAATTGGACAGTCAAATATCCGAAATTTGGTATCAACAAGTTCTCCCATAACACCCACTCCCAAAACAAGAAGTTTTCTTCCTGTAATTATGATGCAATTCTTCCTGTTTGTCAATCGTTTTAGGAAGTAAAGTTCCTATATAAGGCTATATAGGAGGAAGCGTTATGCTTATTTTTGACTTTCACAAGATCGGTGGAAAGCTGTTCAGTGCTCGAAAGCGGCTTGGGCTGACACAGATGGAGGTGGCAGAATCCGCTGGGCTTTCTGATCGGGCCTATGCCGACATTGAACGTGGAACCGTAAATATGCGTATAGAGACAGTCCTACGAATCTGTCAGGCTCTCCAGATCAGTCCCAATGATATCCTGACGGAAGATGATAACACCCCGGAACTCCAGCAGAATGAGCTCCTGGAGCAGTTAGCACACTGCACGCCAAAAGAGCAGGAAACTGCGCTTTCTCTACTGTCGGTGTATCTTCGGTCATTGAAGTGATAGTGGAATAGAGCGGTGGTCATACTTGCTGGATTATGGCCGCCGCTCTCAGCCAACGGGCGTCAATTAAAGTTGTCCCGTAAGAAGGCTTCTAAGTACTGTTTACTTATCCTCCACTCCCTTCCAATTTTCAGCGCTGGAATCAGCTGCTGGGCGATCATCTTGCGCACCTGCTGCTTCGTGGTCTTCAGCAACACAGCGGTCTCGGCTACGGTGAGGAGTTCGGTTATGCCCACGGATCGTCATCCCTTCTCGCAGCCAGGCTCTTCTCCTCTTTGTACAAGAAGTTATGCAACCGGCGCAGGTCGTGACAGGTTAACCCCCAGTCGCCGGTTTCATTACGGCTAGGCTTGACGCCGTACTTTTCGCAGCTTTTTCTCAGGTTCTCTTTGTCCATTTCCAGCAGACGGCACACCTCCTTGATACTGTAGAACTCGTTTAAGTCCGAATAAGAAATGTATTGAATCATAATATGCTCCTCCTATTGTATTTTTAGCGTGAGATAGGATTTGTGCATAGAAATCGAGATTCTTTGGCACAGCTCACGCTTCCTTATATCATTGTTAGCTAATTCGTTTTATAATTCGTCAAATACCGCCTTATTTATACCAGATCCGCACGTTCCTGTGAGCTATTCTTTCCAGCAAAACGGAAACACCCAGCATGGATTCGGCGCAAAAATTTTTCCTCAGTGGCACTGGACTGACGCCGAGCCTTGCAAACTGCGCCAAGACCGCTTCTGTGTCATAGCCTTCTTTTTCAATTTTCTTGATTCCTTTCTCCAATGTTTTCACCCGTACCATCGTCTTAACCAGCCGCACCATTCCATCTTTTAACTTCGTATCTGCCTCTGTATAGATCAAGCTTATAAGCTGTTCGGGCTGCATGAACTTTTCATCTGGATATGCCCGTCCAAAACAGCGCATAACAACCTTTTCGCTCTGTGCGACATAGTGACGCAGCAGGCTCACCACACTACCTGTACCCAGTTTTTTCTCTGCCTTCGATATTCGCTCTCTCAGCTCGTGTACCTCAAACCTCAATACCCCTTTAGGTAGTTTTTCTTCGTCTAGCAACAATCCGTTTTCCACAATTTGGTACGTTTTATCATAGACCACCAGCTCACGTGTTTTGTGCTTTAAGGTGATGTGGTGTTTGTTATACTTGTTGGCAGCCCTCCTGTCCTCGCTCTTGAACACGGTTCTTTCATATTTTGGCGGTGCTGGCAGCTTTCGTGTAACCCGCAACAATTCTTTGAATAGTGCCGTAGAATCGCACTGAATATTTACGCACAGATCAACTCTGGAAAGCTGATAGGCATCCAGCGCACATGGCAGTCCCGAGTCTTTCAGCACCGCAAAGAACATCTTAGAAACATTTTGCACACTCTCCTCGGTTGGAGGAAGGATGCCCAGATATGAGGAGCCTGGATCGATCAGCTTTCGTGGATTCACTGCAATCCGTAGATAACACGTTGAGATCTGGCCATGTACATCTTTCTCCAGACTAATTCTCAACCCATTTCGCTGAAACCAGCGGCATCGAAAGCGCTCGCCCTCCCCCTGCCAATCCCTATCCTGATACATCTCTCCCCGAGGACATCGGCAATACAGTCTGTCTCGCATTTTTTTGTAGTCTTGATTTGTCAGCTTCTTACTTATTTCAAAGGTGTGGATTGAGAATTTATCAGGCTCCAGCTTAAACATTCCGGATTTCTTTTTCATTGTTTTACCTCCAAAAACTATATCACCTATTTACCGTTAAACCAGTTTATAGTGCAGTTTATCGTATTTTTTATTCTGTGTTTTCTTTTTACCAATAGGCATTTACAAAAAAAGAACGACACCAAATGATTTCACTTGGTGTCGCCTTTCTCTAGTTCTCTTGTTTTTCTTTCAATCGCAAGCCGCATCTGCCTGAATTCTGCCTCGCTAATTGTACCCTGCTCCAGCAGCAGTTGGTTAAACCACATCAGCATCCCCCAGCGATACGCCTCGCTTCGTGTCTGTACAGACATCGCCATACGCTTGGCCTCCTTTTCATATTCACGAATCATCTCGATGACCGTGTATATGCTTGTCGGTCAATGTTTCAAAAAGAAATGACCCCCACGGCAATCTTTTCCGCAGAGGTCATTTTTTATTCAGTTCTGTGACGCTATTAGCATGGTCAGCTCCAGCAGGACATTCTGTGCCGTCTTTGGCAACCATGCCAGTTTTTCAATGGATAATACCAGCGTTGCGCAGAGTCTGCTTTCCCCGTCGACTGGCAGGCGGACATTTTTGCTCTTACCAACCAGATAGCTCGGTTGCTGTTCCCTCACCGTCTTGATGACCGTGCGCCAGTCACATTCAAGCGGCATAAGCATCGACGCTGCCGCAGTCAGCACATCCTCGCGAATCTGCAACGTCGGCACTCGGTAGCGATGGCCATCCTTTCCTGTTATTTGGAATCCCCGCACGTAGCCCCAGACGTCAGTACCGTCCGCTTTTTTCATTGGGCACTCCCCTTTGGCCTGAACTGCCATAAAGTGCTTGCAGTTCTCAGGTGCAACCATCGCGGCCAGCAGTTTTCTGAACAGCTTCTGACTGTCCGCCTCGCAGTTCAAATGGTGCTTGGGGTCATCCACGGGAAGGTTGTCCACAGGTGCTGGGTATATTGATGGCAAGAGGGCATACAGCCACCCACCTAGTATTTGCCGATAGTCTTCCGGCGTCCATAAGCCAAGCTCAACTAGGTAAAGAGCAAGTTCCTGCAATACCATCATCTGCACCTCCAGCCAAAGGCGCTGTAAGCCTCTGTATTTGAAGGTTCCGCGTTTTTGGTTGTGCTTATCGATATCCTGGCTTGCACTATGCAGCAATTTACACAGAGCATTCTCTTTCAGGCGCCTCTTTGCGGACGTGTCAGTCTCATCCTCATATAAATCTTTACGCAGCCAAATCAAGAAATCCCGGATTAGCTTTTGTACTATTGCAACATTCCATCCGTCGGACTGCCACGCCCTTGCCAACGCCTTGCCATCGATCCAAATAGGTGCCACCAATTCACACTTGCCTCCAAGTTGGATAATCGTTACCCAGCGATTTCTCCGCACGAAGTCCTCTACATCTGCACCTCTAAAGAACGTCGTATTGACACCTACAACAGTGTCCCGGTACTGCGCTGCCAGCACTTCGCCATAATATTTCTCATCGCCATTCCCATCCTGTTTACCCTTGCAGACTTGCGCATACGCACAGTCGATAATGCGCCTCTCGTTGCCAACCGATGGCAGATAAACCGGCAAGCAGCTTTCCACTGCCCCTTCATCAGCATGTGCGGTCAGTACCTTCGCCGTATCCAGTCCAATTGACCTCATGATGAGCCGCAGTGCATCCGCTGCCCCATCTGCTTTTGAGCAGATAAGCCGTGGTGCTGTCATATAAACGACAGGTTCTGACGTCGACAGGAGATCTCTCTCACTGCACAAGCGGAACAGGTATCCAGCAAGCCCTGCACTGAGGATCTGCACCATTGTGCGCCGGCCTTCTTCGCCTGTCCCACAGCTATTTAACATTCTCATTAGGGCGATATTGGCTGCTCGCTTTTCCTCGAGAGACAAGCAATCATCTATCCGCATATAAAGATGCTTCAATCCTCCCCGAAATTTGTCCACATCGCCTTTTTTAGCAGGTGCTTTTGTTTTTCGGTATAGTTCTGTCACAAACCGCATAGCTTCGCTTTTATTCGCAAGGTACTTGGTTCCGGTGTGCGTCACCTTTTTGCCATGCCATTGATTCTCGTATTTATACAGAACACCAATTTCTCCGTTATCATATTCATACTGCCGAGCCGTCACATTTCCGGCATTCTTTTCCTTCCCGCATTCCTTTTTAGCCATAATATTCTCCTATTACAAGATTGTTCCTTGCCATTTCAAAAACTAATGAGCACGCGGTTTAACACAATAAAACGAAAGATAAAAGGTGCAAAAAATCAGCAAGTGCCATTGTATTTTTCAATTTTATATTTTTACAAAAACATAATAACACAATAACATATAAAAATCCAGGATTTTTCTGCTTCTTCCCTTGCTTTCTCATTTTGCATTTGATACAATATAGAACATGATATTACGAACTCATTATGAGGTGCGGTTATGGACATTCATGACATTCGGCAGCAGCTGCGGACAAAGAGCCTATACGACATCCCCTTGCGGGTGACTTACTATGCCCGCGTGTCCTCCGAGTCTGACGAGCAATTGAACTCACTGGGCAACCAGATCCAATACTACGAGGACTTCATCCGCCGGAACGCCGCGTGGACGTTTGTCCCCGGCTACATTGATGAGGGCCTGTCCGGTATCTCCACCAAGCGCCGTGAGAACTTCAACCGCATGATCGATGACGCGGCGGATGATACCTTTGACCTTATCATCACCAAGGAGATCTCCCGTTTTGCACGTAATACACTGGACTCCATCCAGTTTACGCGGCAGCTTCTTGGCTGTGGCGTGGGCGTATTCTTCCAGAACGACAATATCAACACCTTTGACGAGGACTCCGAGCTGCGGCTGTCCATCATGTCCTCTATCGCGCAGGATGAGCTGCGTAAGCTCAGCAGCCGCGTGAAATTCGGCCATCAGCAGGCCATCAAGAATAATGTGGTGCTGGGCAACAGCCGCATCTTCGGCTACCGCAAGGAGAACCGCCGCCTTGTCATTGACGAGGAGCAGGCTCCCATGATACGAGAGCTGTTTGAGCTGTACGCCACCGATCAATACTCCATGAAGCAGATCGAAGCCCTCTTCTGGGAAAAGGGCTACCGCAACCTTAATGGCAAGAAGATCGCCCACACCACCATGTCCAACATGATCTCCAACCCCAAGTACAAGGGCTACTATGTGGGCAACAAGGTCAAGGTGGTGGACATGTTCACCAAGAAGCAAAAGTTCCTGCCGCCGGAGGAATGGGTCATGTTCAAGGACGAGACGGGTGAGATCGTACCCGCCATCGTATCTGAGGAACTGTGGGATCAGGCCAATGCCATTCTCCGCCGTCGCAGCGACGATGTAAAGAACCGGCAGGGCGTCTGCAACCACGCCAATCTGCTGACCGGAAAGCTCTTCTGCACCTGCTGCGGCACCGCCTACTACCGCCGGGAATCTCAGGACAAGCAGGGGCATAAAAACAGCAAGTGGGTCTGCTCCGGCAAGATCAAAAACGGCGCGGACTCCTGTGCTTCCTTCCCCATCTACGAGGACGAAATCAAGCCCCTGCTGCTGGACGTGTTCCGCGACACGGAGGCCAGCGCAGAGGCCCTGATTGAAGAGTATGTGGAGATG
>OLZQ01000371.1_pt1 | contig 25880 bp, 15 predicted proteins | sample 1644511 | NCBI WGS metagenome assembly OLZQ01 (sample SAMEA103958132, study PRJEB25191) | human gut metagenome | biome: human-associated habitat [ENVO:00009003]; feature: intestine environment [ENVO:2100002]; material: feces | place: Germany | collected 2013/2015 | reverse complement strand
GAAGTCGTAACAAGGTAGCCGTATCGGAAGGTGCGGCTGGATCACCTCCTTTCTAGGGAGTCAGCCGAAAGATCTAGCTGGTCTAGATGTTTCGGACAGGTTAAAGTAAGTTTCAGTTATTGTTCAATTTTGAGGGCCTTGCAAAAGGAAACCTCAGGTAAGACGAAGAAGCGACACCCGATCGCGATGGCGTGGGGGTATAGCTCAGTTGGGAGAGCACCTGCTTTGCAAGCAGGGGGTCAAGGGTTCGAATCCCTTTATCTCCACCATTTGGGCTGATAGCTCAGCTGGTTAGAGCACTCGGCTGATAACCGAGAGGTCGATGGTTCGAGTCCATTTCAGCCCACCACAGGTTGCCTGTGAGGGCAACCCACAAATCCTTTATGTGATGTACCTTGAAAACTGAATATAGAACTGCGAAATGAGATTTTATTAGCTATGTAAAATTCCTGATTTTAATTAAAATCTATAATTTCACCAAGCGGATTATTGAAGTTCAGCAATGAACAACAGTAAAATGGTAAAATCTCGTTGGCAAATGGAGAATCTGAAATAAGATATGTTTTGCGAGAGCAAGACAACGGTCAAGCTACAAAGGGCGCAAGGAGAATGCCTTGGCACTGGGAGCCGATGAAAGACGTGGTAAGCTGCGATAAGCTTCGGGGAGGAGCAAACATCCTTTGATCCGGAGATTTCTGAATGAGGAAACTCACCAGAGTTCATACTCTGGTATCCTGTACTGAATCCATAGGTACAGGAGGGGAACCGCCTGAACTGAAACATCTAAGTAGGGCGAGGAAGAGACATCAAACGAGATTCCGTAAGTAGTGGCGAGCGAACGCGGAAGAGGGCAAACCGAGAGGAGAAATCCTTTCGGGGTACGGACTGCTTTTAAGACTGGAAGAGTTAACAGAATGGCATGGGAAGGCCAACCGAAGAGTGTGAGAGTCACGTAAGTAAAAATTCTGACAGCTGCGCAGGATCCAGAGTACGGCCAGACACGTGAAACCTGGTCGGAACATGGGGGGACCACCCTCCAACCCTAAATACTACCCAGTGACCGATAGCGTATAGTACTGTGAAGGAAAGGTGAAAAGGACCCCGGGAGGGGAGTGAAAGAGAACCTGAAACCTTGTGCCTACAAGCACATAGAGCCCGTCAAAGGGTGATATGGTACTTTTTGTAGAACGGTCCGGCGAGCGATTGTACGTTGCGAGCTTAAGGTCTTAAGGACTGGAGGCGTAGCGAGAGCGAGTCTAAACAGGGCGTTTAGTAGCGTGCAATGGGCCCGAAACCGGGTGACCTACCCATGATCAGGCTGAAGTGAAAGTAAAATTTCATGGAGGGCCGAACCGACCTCCGTTGAAAAGGCGGCGGATGAATTGTGGGTAGCGGAGAAATTCCAATCGAACTCGGAGATAGCTGGTTCTCCCCGAAATAGCTTTAGGGCTAGCCTCATGTTAGATATCCGGAGGTAAAGCACTGAATGGCCTAGCGTCCGAGAGGATAGCGAAGCCTATCAAACTAAGAATGCCGGAATATTGATGCATGGGAGTCAGACAGTGTGAGATAAATCTCATTGTCAAAAGGGAAACAGCCCAGATCTACAGCTAAGGTCCCAAATTGTATCTAAGTGGAAAACGATGTGGAAATACGCAGACAACCAGGATGTTGGCTCAGAAGCAGCCACTCATTTAAAGAGTGCGTAATAGCTCACTGGTCGAGCGTCTCTGCGCGGAAAATTTAACGGGGCTAAGATACAAACCGAAGCTTAGGCTGCACTTTTAGTGCGGGGTAGGGGAGCGTTGTGTAAGCGGAGAAACAGTAGCGGAAGCGGCTGTGGAGTTTACAGAAGTGAGAATGCCGGAATGAGTAGCGCGAATGATGTGAGAATCATCATGGCCGGAAACCTCAGGTTTTTGGAGGAAGGTTCGTCCGCTCCAAGTTAGGCGGGAGCTAAGGTGAGGCCGAAAGGCGTAGCCGATGCACAGACGGTAGAGATTCCGTCCCCACCGAAAGATTTAAGCGCAGGGACACTTTTAGAAGGTCGGAGCCAGGTGTTGGTTCTGGTAGAGATCGAGGGAAGATTAGTACCGAAGTCCGGCTGGATAAGAGGCGAGAAAAGCTGCGTGTATATCTAAGGTGCCCGTACCGCAAACCGACACAGGTAGGTAGGAAGAAGATTCTAAGGCCAACGGGAGAAGGGTTGTTAAGGAACTCGGCAAGTTGACCCCGTAACTTCGGAATAAGGGGTGCTCATGAAAGTGAGCCGCAGAGAATAGGCCCAGGCAACTGTTTACCAAAAACACAGGTTTGTGCTAAATCGAAAGATGACGTATACGAGCTGACGCCTGCCCGGTGCTGGAAGGTTAAAAGGAGATGTGCAAGCATTGAATTGAAGCCCCAGTGAACGGCGGCCGTAACTATAACGGTCCTAAGGTAGCGAAATTCCTTGTCAGGTAAGTTCTGACCCGCATGAAAGGCGTAATGATCTGGGCACTGTCTCAACAGCCCGCCCGGCGAAATTGTAGTACCGGTGAAGATGCCGGTTACCCGCGACAAGACGGAAAGACCCCATGGAGCTTTACTGTAGCCTAATATTGGGTTTCGGTGTTGCATGCACAGGATAGATGGGACGCTAGGAAGTGAGTGCTTTGGCATTCATGGAGCGGCCGTTGGGATACCATCCTTGCGACATTGGAATTCTAACCTGCGCCTTTGAATCAAGGCGGGGGACATTGTTAGGTGGGCAGTTTGACTGGGGCGGTCGCCTCCTAAAGAGTAGCGGAGGCGTTCAAAGGTTGGCTCGTCCTGGACGGAAACCAGGAGAGAGAGTGCAAACGCAAAAGCCAGCCTGACTGCGAGACTGACGGGTCGAGCAGAGACGAAAGTCGGAGTTAGTGATCCGGTGGTATGTGAGTGGAAATGCCATCGCTCAACGGATAAAAGCTACCCTGGGGATAACAGGCTGATCTCCCCCAAGAGTCCACATCGACGGGGAGGTTTGGCACCTCGATGTCGGCTCATCGCATCCTGGGGCTGTATTCGGTCCCAAGGGTTTGGCTGTTCGCCAATTAAAGCGGTACGCGAGCTGGGTTCAGAACGTCGTGAGACAGTTCGGTCCCTATCTGTCGTGGGCGCAGGATATTTGAAAGGCGCTGTCCCTAGTACGAGAGGACCGGGATGGACGAACCTCTGGTGCACCAGTTGTCACGCCAGTGGCACAGCTGGGCAGCTATGTTCGGATCGGATAAACGCTGAAAGCATCTAAGCGTGAAGCCGGCCTTAAGATAAGATATCCCACTGAGATAATCAGGTAAGACCCCTTGAAGACTACAAGGTTGATAGGCACAATGTGTAAGTGGCGCGAGTCATTGAGCAAGCGTGTACTAATAGGTCGAGGGCTTGACCCCATTTTCGATTGATACTTCATTTGCTGAAAGCAGTTCGATATTCAGTTTTGAAGGTATATGCCTTCTAAGAAAGAGAAGCTGACGTTGGTCAGGGTATGGCCGGTGTCGATGACGGTGAGGAACCACCTGTTCCCATTCCGAACACAGAAGTTAAGCTCACTTGTGCCGAAGATAGTTGGCTGGAAACGGCCTGTGAAAATAGGTAGATGCCGGCTTCTCTTAAAAAGCAAGCAGCCCACGGGCCGAGCGGAAAGCCCGGTTCGTGGGTTTGCTTTATTAAGCACCATTAGCTCAGTTGGTAGCGTAATTAACTCACACTAAAGCTGTGAATGATGAACTTCGACTGAACTATTCAAATTGAGATTTCACGATGTATCGCGTAAATCTCATATATGCACCATTAGCTCAGTTGGTAGAGCAACTGACTCTTAATCAGTGGGTCCTGGGTTCGAGTCCCTGAAGGTGTACCAAGTTTAATCCCGTGTATTTTGCACGGGATTTTTTGTTGTATACAGCAACAGCCTGGCTGTATTCAGTCGGGCTGTTGCTTTTGATCATTTCGGCAGGTGCAGGAAGCCGCCGGTGAAGTCGTTGGGAAAGGCGAAATTTTTCTGACTGTCAGCAAATTTTACATATATATGTTTATCAGCGATTGACTGTACTTTTCCTTCGCCGAATTTTTTATGTATTACGGTCATTCCTACTGTTATTGACGATTCGTCAAAATCGGGGGTGTTGGTGTGTTTTCTGTCGGGAACGGGTAAAGCGGCTTTGGGAACGGGTGATTTAATGCCGAACTTTTCGGTCACAAGAGGCGGAGTGGTTGGACTTGCAGCAGTAGACTTGCCGGATGGCTGAACGGATTTTACCGCTGATGACCGTGTGACTTCTTTCTTTAACTCCGCTATATCTTCGGTGGCTTCGGTAGGCTGAGGAGCGTTCATTGATTCCTGTTGATTATAGAACAGCTTTTTGTATTCATCTTTTCTTATGGCGGTATCCCAACCGCCTATTTCCTTATCGTTACGGTGCATATCAATTCCGGTATAGGTAAGGCTTGCGTCCTCGTAGCGTTTGAACTGGAAAATGGAATGATTCATAAGGCTGGAGTTGAAAACGCCGAGTGAACACAAAAGGTCGAAATCCTTTGTATCAAGACCGGTTACTTTTTTGAAAAGACCGGGTTCAAGCTGGGTTATAACGTCCTTGAGGCAGGATTCACGGTAGTCGGTAAGGTACATAAATACGGGAATTCTTGAAGCGAATTTCATCAGCTTTTCCTGTACCTCCTTACGCTTTGACTTGAACTCCTTCTCGGCTTCGGTAAGCTCTTTCTTTTCTTTCGGGGTGAGCTTTTCAACGCCGTCTTTCTTCAGCTTCTTTACCGCCTCGGACTTGTTGATGATTACCTCAAGCTCCTTGTTGAGATTTCGGAAAGCCTCGATATTTTCAAGTGCGGTCATCGCCTCTGTGCTTGCCATAAGACGTTTTAGCGTATCGTTATCAACGTTAACAAGAAGGGCGGACTGCCAGCGCTTTGCGAGGAGGGTTGCGGAGGTTCCGGCAAGGGTAATATCAAGAATAGCCTGTGCGTTTACCTGCTCCATAGTCGAGCCGTCATAGGCTAAGACGGGCAGGAAGTTTATAAACTCGCTGACGTTCTTTTCGGGGTTTGTGTTCTCGGAATTCAGATTGCAGGCATAGTCGGATATCTGGCGGAGCGCACGGTCAAGTGCAAAGTCGAACACATAGCATTCGTGCTTGATTATCTCTACTTCGCCCTTCTCATTTTTTACCGTCCAGGGCGACTGTACACGGAAAGCCGACTGGAAATAGGTTTCCGGGCTTTTAAGATTGCGGAGCATAAATATGCCTGTCCACGGCTTTACGGTAACGCCTGTTGTCAGCTTTCCGCAGGTGAGGGTTATTGTCCTTGTAACGAGAGGATCGCCCATAGAATCAATAACGGGCTTTACCGCATCAAGACCTACGCCCGCTTTTATACCGGCGCAGACGTTTATCTTATAGCCCTGATTGTAATAGTTGTTCTGACTTTGCATAAGAAGATTGTACATCGCAAAGCAGGACGCTACGCTCGGCAAAAACCATAGGGTGTGCGACAGTACGTTAAGAAGTCTTGTGTCCGAGAAGGGCATAGGCGGACGCTTGTCAACGCCAAGACTTACCGCAATTTTAAGGTCGTCTACGCTTGCAGGCAGATATGCGCCACGGATAAGATCGAGCCATTTCTGCACCTCGTTCTCGTTTACGAAGCTGGCGTCCTCGCCTTTTCCCTTTGCGGAAAAGAACAGATTCAGATCGAAGCCGTCAAATTCTCCCTCTGAGGCTACAGAGCGTATACTTTCGGGAATTTTATAGGTCATCATCACCATACGGGGAAGCGACAGATACGGGTTGTTTTTGCCCTTCCAGTTTTCTTTTGCGCTCTGCTCATCTGAATAAGTCCAGTTGAAAATCTGTTCTTCTATGAACTCACCGCTGTGCATTGCTCTGAACGGGGTACCGGACAGATAAAGGTAGTGTGACGAGGTTATCGGCAGGAAGGTTTCGTTTACGGCATTTCCTGCTTCTTCCTTCTGATATTTTTCTGCGTCAAAGTCTATATCTTCATCGTCGGGATCGTCAAACAGCTTCTTTGCGTTTTCTCTCCACGCTCCGAAATGGTATTCGTCAAATATGACTATATCCCAGTTGGTAGTATGGATAAACTCGTTCTTGTATTTTATACCGCCGTTTTCGTTAGTACCGAGCAGATCCTGAAACGAGCCGAAAACTACTATCGGTCTTGTGCTGTCGGCGTTGTAATATGCCTCGTCGATATTCTGCTTGTTATTATGTGCGTCCTTGTTTGAAACGTACTGCCAGCCCTCAAAATCAACGTGAGTTCTTAAGTCCTCGTTCCACGCCGACTCTACGGCAGGCTTGAAGGTGAGAATAAGAATACGCTTGAAATTCATCTTCTTGCAAAGCTCATAAGCGGCAAAGGTCTTGCCGAAACGCATTTTTGCATTCCACAGGAATTTTGGTATGCGTTCAGGCTCGGTCTTTTTAATGTTTTCAAAGTATTCGATTGTGCGGTCTACCGCTTTACTCTGTTCCGGACGCATTTTAAAGTCGGCGGTGCGGTATTCATCCGTCCTTTCGCCTGTGCGAAGCTCACGCACGGCGGAGCGGACATCATTTACGGTACAGTTGTACCATTCGTTCTTGTCTGTGTTTTCGTTAAGACGGTGAAAGCCGTTACGTTTAAGAACGGCGTGTACGTCACGGTCATTGAAGCATGAGCCGTCAGGACGCATTGCCGATTCCTCGCAAAGCACGGTGTAGCTTATCGCACTTGTATGGAGCTGTTCTTTTATACGCTGCTTTACATCACGGTCGGTGTAGCCTACTTTTATGTAGCCGTCGTGAGTGGTAACGCCGTTCAGCTTGTAGGCATAGATAGTCGGGTTTACCTCGGGGCGAGGGGTCACATACTTTTCAAATACGTCAGCCATTGTTGTCACCGCCTAAATCCATCGGTCTTATCATAGACTCGATAAAGTTTATTTCTTCGTCTGTGAGATTGTATTTTTCGTAGAGTTCGGAATCTGTCCACGGTTTTGAGAAGTCTTGGAGGGGGACGAATAAAAATTTATCTTTAGAAATATTGATTGATGTCAGTGCTTGAAGCAGTAAGAACCTGAAAAATTTTGTTTTCATATAGCCACAAAGATTATTTGCTTCTGTTTCGTTTTCAAAAGAACCTATACACAAATAGGTTTCTGTACATACTTCGTTAGGTTTAAGCACACGCATTGTTGATGAAATGACCAAATACGATCCGTCATTAGACGGTTTATTGCCACCTGACATTGCTTTTGTCATTATCACTTTATATTTGTTCAATAAATTATCTCTGTCTGATATTTCATTCTTGGTGATATACGATTTGCCATTCAGCGAATACAGTACACAATCTTCTTTTTTATATTCATTATGTCCGATTTCTTTGCTGAACAAATTGAAGCAATTTCTTGAATGAACAATCATATCTAAATAATTTTTTGTAACTTTATTTACTTTCCGGATAATCTGTATCGCTATATTGTTTCTTACAAATACAGGATACTCATTCAATTTCCGAATTGAACTGGAAATTTCTTCCCCTGCATTCATATTGATTATTTTACATTCTCCATTGTATTCTAAGCCCCACAAGAAGTAACAAATACCTCCGGCAATAGTAACTCCGGGAAAACAGTCAGCACTATTTGCAAAATCAACAATTGTCGATATTTTGCTTGAGTTCAACATATTGTTTCTAAAGTCATCTAGCCCTTTACCTCCAGCATACCAACGAGAAGGTATAATCATAGATAAATAACGAGGTTTTAATTGAAGTGACTTATACACAAATTCGTGATATATAGGCACAGAACTTGAACCTGTGCCACCACCGTCATTTAACTGATACGGCGGATTTGAAATAATAACATCGAACTTCATGCCAAAAATCTCCTCGGGGTGTAATGTGTGTATCCATTCATATGCATAATATTCACGTTCTTCGCCACGGTCGTACTGCGTTTCGGACGCACCGCAGAAAATGCATCTGCCGGATTTGTTGAACGAGTGGGGGATACGCTTGAAACGGATATTTCCGTCCGAATTTTCAAAGTGTGTTACCGAAAAAGCACTGTTTGCGTACTTACTGCAATAAAGGCTTCTGCGTGAGAGCAGGCTTGTAAGCTCGGTTATCGCAATGCCGTAAAGCTGATTTTTAAAAATATGGTCTATTCGCTGCTGTCTGTCGGGGATAACGGTTTCAAGACCTTTTATAAGACGCTTTGCTATCTCACGAAGGTATACTCCCGTTTTCACGGCGGGGTCGAGAAACTTTGTATCGGGAGATGAGAAAAGCTCCTGCGGGAGCATATCGAGCATTTTGTTTACTATCTCAGGAGGTGTGAAAACCTCATCGCTTGAGAGATTGGCAAGGCAGGACAGAACATCGGGGTTGTATGCCTTTTCGTAAAGTCCGCTTAAAATTCCGGTTGAAATATTATCAGCCATTTTCCCATAACCTCCTGTAGTTGCATATATATTTCCGTAAAAAAGTACCCTCGCCTTCTGTGCTGTCGCTGAGGGTGAGCTGAGAAGCCTTTTCCTTATTGCCGTTCACCAGTTCGTCAAAGCTGTAATCGCTGCGCTGTATATTACTGCCGAAAACGAATGCCCACTCGGAAAAGACTATATCCTGTTCGGTATCGTTGCAGTTTTCGTCTACGCACTTAAGAGTAAGGGCGTTTCCGCAGACGATATTTCTTGACAGGATAAAGCGGACGGATTTTCTTGTATCATCGTTGCATTCTTTTTTGCAGACGGCTCTGTATTGCTTGTCCCACTGCTTAAACAGCCGTTCACGGCAGGTTTCGACATTATCCGCCATTATATCGACACCGTAAAGACTGCTTACCGTAAGGAGCGAGTATTTTTCATATTCAAGAGGACTGCGACCGTATTCAGACTTTACGACCGCAAGTTTTCTTGCAAGAATTTCGGTTAGGAAATTGCCTGTTCCGCAGGCGGGTTCAAGAAAACGGCTGTCGATACGCTCGGTTTCCTGTTTTACAAGGTCGCACATTGCCTTTACTTCACGCTCGGCGGTGAAAACCTCGCCGTGTTCGGTAACACGTTGTTTGGATTTTATTTGTTGTTGCACTTAATCACCTTTTGTATTTAAGCAATTTATTCGGATAAAAATTGTCCATCATACAATAATAATAGCACAAAATTGCTCAATAAGCAACGATTTTATGAGATAATTTCATAAAATGCAATCAGAGGTGTGCTGTATGAATGAATTTGGCAACAGGCTGAAGAAAATCAGAATAGAAAAGAATATGTCGCAAAAGGATTTTGCGGCACGGGCGAATATAGATAAAAGCATGATGTGCAGATATGAAAACGGAGATAAGCGTCCGACGTATGAGGCTCTTTGCTCAATTGCAAGAGAACATAATATATCGCTTGACTATCTTTGCGGCTTACAGCAATCCGGAACGGTTTCGCTTATCGGGCTTACGGACGGGCAGGCTGATTGTGTTCGATTGCTTATAGACGCTTTTCACGAATACAACAATACAGTAAGAAAAAGGCTCAGCGATGAGCAGTACAGGGTACTCGGTCAGATACTGGCGGAATTCCTGAAATAAACGCAAAACACCGCCTGCACGGGAAATGTGCAGGCGGTGCTTGAAAATCGTATAAGAAAAAGCGGTCACGGGGCTGTATCTGTCCCTGTGACCGCTTGATTGTTTAATTTATGTCTGCTCACGCTTTTTGAGTATCTTGCGGAAGGTAAGAGCGAAGATAACGGTACAGCAGATTGCCGAGGTAGCATCCGCTACCGATTCTGCGAGATATACACCCTCTACACCGAGAAAATTCGGCAGGATAAGGGCAAGAGGGATAAGCAGTATCACTTTACGCAAAAGGGCTATGAACAGTGAAATTTTAGCCTGACCGAGAGCAACAAACATACTCTGGCAGGTACGCTGAAGTCCGAATATGGTCATGCCTGTAAGGAAAAGAGGCATCATTCTGCCGACTGTTTTTATAAGTGCGGTATCGTCTGTGAACATTCCTGCGACAAATTCGGGGAAGGTAATCATAAACAGGTTTGTCAGGGCGAAGAACGAGAACATAATTATCACGGAATATTTAAAGCAGAGGCGGACACGGTCTGTGTTGCCCTTGCCGTAATTGTAGCTGACTATCGGAACGAAGCCCTGTGCAAAGCCGCTCAGAGGCACGGCGGCAAACTGCATTGCGCTCTGCATTACCGTAAGGGTGCTGACGTATATATCGCCGTAGCCGCTCAGCGAGCCGTTGAGAACGAAGCCGACAAGACTTTCCGTACTTGCCATTATAAACGGGGCGATTCCGAGTGCGAACAGCGAGCCGATTATTTTTATATCGGGCTTAAGATATTTCGGCTTTATTTTCAAAGTCGCTTTGTCGGATACAAGAAATCCGACTATTATAAAGGCGCTTACCGCCTGCGATATTACCGTTGCGAGAGCGGCGCCCGTTACGCCCATACCGAACACATAGATAAAAAGCGGATCAAGGCCTATGTTGAGGATTGCGCCGATTATTACGGCTATCATTGAAATTCCGGGTCTGCCCTGTGCATTTATGAACGAATTAAGTCCGGTTGCAAACATTACGAACAGCGTGCCTGTAAGGTATACCGAGAGGTAGTCTGTGGCATAGCCGATAGTAGCGTCGCTTGCGCCGATAAGGCGGAGCAGGGGATTCATAAAGATATAGGTTATGCCCGATGTTACTACAGCAAACAGCACGAGCAGTGAAAAGCCGTTGCCGAGTATCCTGTGCGCTCTTTCACGGTCGCCCTTGCCGAGCGCTATTGAGGCAAGCGGTGCGCCGCCACCGCCGACTATCTGTGAAAATGCTGAGATAAGAATGATTATCGAGCTTGTAACACCGATACCTGCCAGCGCATCTGTGCCGATAAGCTCTATGTGTCCGATGAAGACCCTGTCAACTATGCTGTACAGCAGGTTTATAAGCTGTGCCGCAAAGCCCGGCAGTGCCATTTTAAGTATAAGAGGCAGCATCGAGGCTGTGCCGAGCCGTTCTTCGTATTTGTTATCCATTTAAAGTATCTCCGTGTTTTGTCTTACTATTTATAAAGTATAGCACTTAACAGAAGAAAAGTCAAAGGGGGCGGGTGACTGAAAGTCACTGTAAATTTCGTCTGCGGCAATGTGCCGCTTCAAATTCCGCCTTTGGAAATGTCTGAGTTATCCGCAGGGTAGCAAAACGGCGGGTGACTGAAAGTCACTGTAAATTCCGCCTTTGGAATTGTCTGAGGTTGGCGAGGCTTGCGTTAACGGCGGGTATTAAAACGTGTATGGTTTTAATTGTTCAGATTTATATGTCAATATTACCTTTTACGAGGGAGCATTAAATTGGTTTTTAACTTTGTGCTTGTTATTATAAAAACAAAAAGGCAGCGCCGTCCGGCACTGCCTCAGTTTGTAGAAAAAGTCTGTATTTATAAGAAAAGAGCAAATTCTCTATCCCTATCCCCAAACCCCTTCCCCTCGGGAAGGGGCTGAGTGTGGGGCTGCCGCCCTCACCCCGCTTGGGGCTACGCCCCAAACCCCATTTTCAAAAATTATATAGGTTTATCGACAGTCTGAGACAGCGCCGTTCGGCACTGCCTTTAATGTTTATAAATTTATTGCAATTACGCCTGTTCGCTTGGGGCAAAGCCTGTTCTTTTCAGAGCCTTTGAAATTGCGAGAGCGGCAAAGTATGCGAGAACTACGCTTGCTATATCCTTTATAAGATAGGGTGCGGATACGAGCAGGAAGCTGGATAACAGATCCTTGCCTGCAACGAGAGCGTACTGTACAAAACCGCAGATATGGCAAGCGGCAACGCCTAAGATGCCCATTGCTATTCTAAGCGGTATACGGAACTTTTCGGGCATATTTCTGAATGCGATTCCGCTGATGGCCGCCATAGCGATAAAGCCGATTATAAATCCGCCCGTAGGACCTACTATTGAAGCGATTCCGCCCTTGAAGCCGCTGAATACGGGAACGCCTACCGCACCGAGCAGAACATAAACGACCGTTGAAACGGTTGCTCTTGCCGTGCAGAGATAAAAGCCGCAGAGGGCTATTGCAAAGGTCTGTAATGTAACCGGTACGCCGGAGGGCATCGGTATCGCTATCTGCGAAAGTACTGCCGTAATTGCCGCAAAGAGCGCACAAAGTACGATTGTTGTGATTTTCTGTCTGTTCATATTTTTTGTTTCCTTTCCATTTTGTCAAATGACTTTAACAGAATACCACCGACAGCGCCTCGTGTCAACCAAACCGCACAAATGGGTGACAATCGAGAATGGTCTGCGTTATAACTTAATAACATAATTGTACAAATTAACTAAAAGTTATGTGGTAAATGTGTGAAAAATGCAAATTGATTTTTTGGCGGGAAGAGGTTATAATAAATTTATTGAGAATGTTGTAAACTTTTAACAACACTCATAAGAATGAAACATATACAATTTGTTTGGAGGTAATTAAAATGAAGATGAGAAGATTCATCGGTGCAGCAGCTGCAATGGCAGTAGCAGGCACACTTACAGTAGGCGCAGCAGCAGAAACTTATAATGCTTATATCGGTTTCCAGACAGCACCCTACTCATTTAGAAACTCTTTTGATGACGCTTCATATGGTAAGGACGTTGCAGACGGCAAGTACTTCAACAGCGTAATCGTATGGGGCGGTAACGACCCTGAAACATTCCCTCAGTATGAAGACAAATTCGATGATGATATGCCGGATGGTAGTGGCGGCTATGTTATTCCTGCTACATACACAGATGTACAGATCGACAAGGACGGCACATACAAGGTTGGTATTACTGACTTTGACTGGGCACTTGACAGTGCATCTGCATTCAACCTTCTGTTCGTTTCAACAGATATTCCTTTCAACAAGGATGCAGGCGAAGACGGTGAATCTATCGCTAAGTTCTCTGACTGCAAGATTATCGTTGACGGTACAGTAACATCAGAAGTTGCTGATCCTATCATTGATACAGAAGACGGTAAGAAGTCAGGTCATACAAAGGTTCTGTTCGCTAACATCTGGAACGATGCTCTTAAGAAAGATGGTTATAACGGTGCATACCCCACAAAGTCTTTAGAGATTGAATTTACAGTTTCAGGTCTTGACGCTCAGCAGCCTGCTGATACAACAGCTCCCGCTGACACAACAGCTCCTGCTGATACAACAGCTCCCACAGCAGGCGATTCTACAAAGCCCAACACAAACACAGGTGTTGAAGGCGTTGCAGCAGTTGCAGGTGTTGCACTCCTCGCAACAGGTGCAGTAGTAGTTGCTAAGAAGAGAAAGTAATCTTAAAAAGATTAACGAATAACGACAGCCCTCATTCGTGAGGGCTGTTTTAATATCACGACCGAAAGAGGAAATATGAAAAAATCTATAATCAGACGTGCGATAGCCGTGTTTATTGCGGCGACTATGCTTGCAGGCTGTGCGGCGCAGGACAGCGGTGTATTATCGTCTGTCGGAAACAGCTCGGCGACCGAAAGCAATATATCGTATGTTGAGGATACGAGCAGTGTCGATGAAAATTCCGAGGTTACTTCCGTTGACAGTTCAGTAACAGAGAGCGACACATCTTCCGATACCTCCGAACAGGAAGAAAGTAATACTTCAAAGCAGGAAAATGCATCAAAGGCAGAGAACACCGAGAAGCCTGCCGATACAACAAAGGCACCGTCAACTGCCGACACGAAAAACAACAGCCAGAGCAAGCCTGCGGCTTCTTCAAGCAATTTCACTGTTCAGTGGAAGAAGTCGAGCAGCTGGGAAGAAGGCGGTAAGAAGTGCGGAGGTTATGAGATTGTTATAACCAATAACGGCGATACGGTGAACAGCTGGACGGCAAAGGTGACTGTCCCCGGCAATACAAAGCTGATGTCGCAGTGGAACGGAATATTCAGCATTTCTGGAAACACAATGACGGTCAAGAACGAGAGCTACAACGGAACTATAGAAAAGGGAAAGAGCATTTCGTTCGGATTCAATTATTCGGCTGACGCTTATATCAATGAGGGTAAAGTGACTGTGAACGGAAGTACCGCAGGAACGAGTGCCGGAAATAACAGCAACAATAATAACAATAGCAATAACAACAATAATAATAATACGTCAACAATCAAAAAGCCGGCGGCAACAGTTCCTCAGGCGCCGAGCGACCCTAAAGGCACTACGCCGGTATCACAGCACGGTCAGCTTTCGGTAAAGAACGGACAGCTTGTCGATAAGAGCGGCAAGGGTTATCAGCTCAGAGGAATGAGTACGCACGGGCTTACATGGTTCCCCGAATTCGTAAACGAGAGCGCATTCAGAACGCTCCGTGACGACTGGAATACGAATGTTGTCCGTCTTGCAATGTATGTTGACGAGTGGGGCAACGGTCAGTGCTATATGGGCAACAAGAGCGGAAGCCTTGAACTGCTTGAAAAGGGTGTTGACATCTGCATCAAGCTGGATATGTATGTTATCATCGACTGGCACGTTCTTAATCCCGGCGACCCGTCCAAGTATACAAACGAGGCGAAATCCTTCTTTGAAACGGTGTCAAAGAGATATGCAAAATATCCGAATGTAATTTACGAGATATGCAACGAGCCGAACGGCGGTGCATCGTGGAGCGGTAATATCAAGCCGTATGCTGAAAAGATAATACCCGTTATCCGCAAGAATGCGCCGAACTCGGTAATTATAGTAGGCACGCCAACATGGAGTCAGGAAATCGACAAGCCGCTTTCAGATCCGCTGAACTACAAGAATGTAATGTATGCGTTCCACTTCTATGCGGCAACTCACGCAGGACTTCGTTCAAACGTAGAAAACTGCGTGGCACAGGGATTGCCTGTATTTGTGTCGGAATTCGGTACTTGTGACGCATCGGGCGGCGGTGCAAATGACTTCAACGAAACGCAGAAGTGGCTTAGCTATTTTGACAAGCAAGGCATAAGCTACTGTAACTGGAGTATCTGCAACAAGGATGAAACCTGCTCGGTACTGCGGCCGGGAACATCGGCAAACGGTAACTGGAGCGAGAGCGATCTCACCGAAAACGGCAAGTGGATGCGTAACTGGTTGAAGAAGCACTAAGCGGCGGGTCGCCGCTGACAATTCCGACCTTTTGAAAGGTTTGCGGTTGGCTGGGCTTTGTGGGACGGTCGGGGTTAAACGATGGCTGAAACTCAATAAAACAAAGCACCCGTGGGGCACGGCAAATTCCGACCTTTGGAAATGTCGGTAGTTGGCGTGACTTTGCGGGACGGTCGGGGTTTGACGGTAGCTGAAAACAAGCTATCGAAATACTTGTTTGTTTACTCCCGCCGTCGAACAAATGTGAATATACAGCAACCGTATTTAAAGGCGGAAATGCGAGCCGAGGCACTCGGCTTCCGACCTTTTGAAATGTCGGCGGTTTGCGTGACTTTGCGGGACGGTCGGGGTTAAACGATGGCTGAAAACAAGCTGTCGAAATACTTGTTTGTTTACTCCCGCCGTCGAACAATCGTGAATATACAGCAACCGTATTTAAAGGCGAAAATGCGAGCCGAGGCACTCGGCTTCCGACCTTTTGAAATGAAGGCGGTTGGCTGGGCTTTGTGGGGCGGTCGGGAATAGACGATAGCCCGGAATAATCAGTAATAAAAAATCCGTGTCAGGCGACACGGATTTTAGACTGTCGATAAACCTATATAATTTTTGAAAATGGGGTTTGGGGCGTAGCCCCAAGCGGGGTGAGGGCGGCAGCCCCACACTCAGCCCCTTCCCGAGGGGAAGGGGTTTGGGGATAGGGATAGAGAATTTGCTCTATTTTTATAAATACAGACTTTTTCTACAAACTGAAATCCGTGTCAGGCGACACGGATTTTTTCTGTTATAGCTGTTTTAATATGTGCAAGACCGTTTGCAATAAGGCATTGACCGGGGTAATATAGGGCAAGGCAGAAATTCGAGAACGGGAAATCTATTTTTGAGAAGTACGCCATCAGGAGCATTATATCGGATATAAGGAACAGCACACTGCCGAGCGCAAGTATAAGGTTGAATCTGTTCTTTATGCAAATAAAGTTCATTATTGCTTTGCCTGTCATAATGCAGATTATAACAGCGTATGAAATGCCGATGATTTTCATCATAACCGAGCCGAAGTCAAGAAGCGGTGAGAACATCATAAACAGCACTATGGGGATAAATATTATAATTGCGGGGATAAAGTCGGTGGGTCGGGGCTTTTGCATCAGCGAATATGCTATGAAATAACAGATGTGACCTAATGCGAAAATCGCCGCTCCTGCGATGAAATTTAAGTTTATCGCTATATCTGCGCTCATTGCGAAGAATACGCCGACGGTCAGTATTACTGACGGCAGTTTCTTATCGGGGAAGTATTTCAGGGCGTATATCAGGTTTACTGCGGCGGCAAGCATAAAGAAAACGCTTGCGGTTATTTTTATCGGGTAGAGATGAGTAATTATAAGAGCTGTATCGCAAGCAAGCGATAAGCCGAGAAAAATAATGTTGAGCGGTAAAACGAGTTTTTTCATATATTTGTTTCCTCAGTCTGATCATTCAGTTCGATATTGATTTTTCTTGTGTATCGGGATAGCGGATATTCTCCGTCGTGGGATTCTCCGAAAAAGTAAGCGGACATATTTTCCGCCTGCGTAACTCTTGTAACTCCTGCACAAAGCAACAGGTCGGTAAGCTTTGCTCTGTCAGCCTTGTCGCAGATAAGCCCTGCGGTCTGCAAAAAGCCTTTTGCATTTCTCAGTGTACGCATTATGTTCTTTCTCGGAAGTCTTTTTACAAGCACATTGCACATCATAGGCGACAGTTCAAGTTCAAAGTCGTCTTTTATGATAAGGCTGCAATTCTTACCGTAAAATACGTCGGGAGAAATTTGACGTATCCCGATTGCCTGTTCAAGACGGGCGGAGTAGCTTATGAGCGTATCTCTCGCCCGTGTGCCTATAGAGGTATTCCTGTGTTTTCCGACTGCCGCTTCGAGATACGGAAGGAACATTTCGCAGAATCGGGTAAGCTCGGTTTTATCATCGGTGTCAATAAACACGGTCTGGCAGGAACTGCAGAGCAGTTGCTTTGTAGATGCTATATGCTCGGCAAGAGCCGAAAATTCATCTGTATGGTTTGCGTAATCGGAAATGTAGCAGAAGCCGAGCTTGTGTCCCCATTCAATCAGCTTAACTCCCGGCGGAGCAAGTGAACGCACTGCTTTTACGGCTTCAGTACCGCCCCATACCACTATGCCGTCGGCAAAGCCTGCAAGCGTCTGGATGGTACGCACATCGCTTGACGGGGTATAAAAGACATATATGTAGCGTGACAGCAAAGGCTCATATTTGCAAAGTCGCTTTATTATGCGGATTGACAAGCCCTTATCGGCGGACGGAAGCTTCAGTATATTGATATTGCCTGCAAGAAGTCCTTCTGCAACGCTCATCACGGGTAAGCCGTCGGCGTTTCCTGCGGCTATGTGGAACAGAACGCCGAGAGGTTTTGTCTGAATTTTTATTTTCGGAGTGATGCCGTTCGGAGAACCGATAAAGCCGTCTGAATCTCCGAGTTCGGTTTTCAGCCTGTATTCAAGATTTTCACGGCTGAGGCAGGCGAGTATAAGCTGTTTATAGTAACTCACATTTTCAACGTCAAGCGCTGAGAGCATATCGTCAAAAGCACCGTTTTCTATATCCGTGCTGATTTTTTCTGCGGCAAGCATGACCTGGTTAGCAGAAAGCCGACAGTTTCCGAGAGTGTCGCATATTCTGTCTTCAAAACGGGCTAACAGCTTGTCGCACATATCGTTTTCGTATATTTCGCCATCAAAGAAAATCATACGTTCACGCCCTTTATTATCTCTTCTGCGCCTGCCGCACAGGTCTTTATATCCTCCGGCGCAACTCTGCCGACAATTTCAAGAAACGGCGTTTTCAGTCCGCAGGAACATTCGCTTCCGTTATGAAGTATGCCGAGGTCATCTGTCATTACAGAAAGCACCGGGGTTGCTTTAACCATAGGAGTTATCAGGTTTACAAGTCCTGTCTTGCCGTTTTCAAGCGGTTTTAACGTATCGACATCTCTGATTATAACTCTGCTGTAAGCGGGAACGTGGAAGTGATGTTCCTTGCAGTCGCAGTATAAAATCGGATGCTCTACCGCTCCGAAAAATTCGATAATATCGTTTTCCTTTATGCCGAGTACCTTTTCGGCAAGGCTGTAAAAGGAATTTTTGTCGGCTTGCTCGGCATAGAACTGTTTCCAGCCGCCGCCGAGCATTATGCGTGAGCCTTTCGGCATTTTAAGATAAATTTTACGCTCGTCCATTATTCTCAGCAGAAAATAAGTATAAGCGGGAAACCCCATGAATCTTGTCGGGAAACGTGAACGTGAATGCCTGACAATAAGATCTATAATCCTGTCAAAGTCGGGGGAATAGCCGCCTTTTTTATATGTCAGGATATAATTGCGGCTCAGTGCAGGAGTGAAGAATGTCGCACCGAAAGCCGTCTTTGTTACGGCGGTCTTGTTTCCTCTGTGGTGCTTGTAACCCATAATGATATAGTGGCACGGAACGGGAGATAGCAGATTTCTCAGCTTTGATACACGCATAACCATTTTAAGTCCGCAGAGAAGGCCGCCCGTGTCAAAGGCTACCACGCTTTTCCTGCCGCTTGTGCCGGAGGAAGTCGCTTTTATAAGCGGAATACAGCCTTTATTGAAAATCTGCTTTTTCTTGAACAGCAATGTGGGTATCACGGGAAGTCCGGACGCATCCGAGGGAGAGGATATACCAAGATTTTCGCATATTCTGCGGTAATCATCGCAACGGGAAACGCAGTAGGAGAAATTTTCTTTTACGGCTTTGGTGAACAATTCGTCGGAACTATCGGAATACGGGTCTTTTACCCAAAAGAGCAATCGTCTGTATTTCATCGGTCTTCCTCCGCTGTTTAAATACTTAATATAGTAAAATGATAACATAAATAGCACGGCGTGTCAATAAACGGTAAAACAAATGCGTTTTACTTAATTACCGTGTAACCTGTTACATCGCCTTGCTGATAATTTTGTGTGAAAACGGCGTAAAATTATCGGAAATCTGTAGACAATGACGATTATTTGTGATACAATAATAATAACACCTGTCGCAGAGGTTTTTTGTTTTATGACTACAAGTAAACGATTACTCAAAACGTAATCGGTACATAACAAAAAAATGCGGCGGTATTATGACAGATTTATAAAGCAGAGAATAAACTGCACAGAAAGGAATTTTTGCTATGAAGAACATACCCGATGTAAAGCTCGGAATTGCGGCTGTAAGCCGTGACTGTTTCCCCATGAGCCTTTCAGCTTCAAGATGTGAGGCTGTTGTAAAGGCATGTAAGGAGATCGGTGTTGACGTATTTAAATGTCCCACCACTATCGAAAGCGAAACACACATGATGCAGGCTCTTGAGGAGCTTAAGGGCGCAGGCTGCAACGCACTGGTTGTATACCTCGGAAACTTTGGTCCCGAGTCGGCTGAAACACTGCTTGCAAAGTATTTTGACGGTCCTGTAATGTTCGTTGCTGCGGCAGAGGAAACACAGGATAACTTAGTAGGCGGCAGAGGCGACGCTTACTGCGGCGTGCTGAACGCAAGCTACAACTTAGCACTCAGAAACATCAAGGCATACATACCCGAGTACCCTGTAGGAACAGCTACAGAGGTTGCAGATATGATAAAGGAATTTATCCCTGTTGCAAGAGCGGTTATCGGTCTTAACAACTTAAAGGTTATCTCATTCGGTCCTCGTCCTCAGGACTTCCTTGCTTGTAACGCTCCTATAAAGCAGCTTTACAACCTCGGTATTGAGATTGAAGAGAACTCTGAGCTTGACCTTTATGCCGCATTCAACGAGCATAAGAATGACGCAAGAATCCCCGAAGTTGTTGCAGATATGGAAAAGGAACTTGGCGACGGCAACAAGATGCCCGGTATCCTGCCCAGACTTGCACAGCTTGAGATTACGCTTCTTGACTGGATGGAAGCACACAAGGGAAGCAGAAAGTACGTTGTATTCGCCAACAAGTGCTGGCCTTCATTCCAGACACAGTTCGGCTGTGTTCCCTGCTATGTAAACTCAAGACTTACAGCAAGAGGAATCCCCGTAGCGTGCGAGGTTGATATTTACGGTGCAATCAGCGAATATATCGGCGCCTGCATTTCAGAAGACGCAGTTACACTGCTCGACATCAACAACTCTGTTCCTGCAGATATGTATGTTGAATCCATCAAGGACAAGTACAACTACACACTCAAGGATACATTCATGGGCTTCCACTGCGGTAACACAGCTTCGTGCAAGCTGACAAGCAAGACTATGAAGTATCAGCTCATCATGCACAGAGGTCTTGAGCCTGACAAGGAACCTGATATCACAAGAGGTACGCTCGAGGGCGACATCGTTCCCGGCGACATCACATTCTTCCGTTTACAGAGCACAGCTGACGCTAAACTGAGAGCTTATGTTGCTGAGGGTGAAGTTCTCCCTGTTGCTACACGTTCATTCGGCGCTATCGGCGTATTTGCTATCCCCGAAATGGGCAGATTCTACCGCAACGTTCTTATCAAGAAGAACTATCCTCACCACGGTGCAGTTGCATTCGGTCACTACGGCAAGGCTATCTTCGATACACTGAAGTATCTCGGCGTTGAGGATCTTGAATTCAACCGTCCCGCAGGTATGCTGTATGACGGTGAGAATCCTTACGCTAAGTATTGATTTATCGGACGGCAATACGAAAGTAGATAAAGTTGATATAGTATAGTAAAATCCCTGAGAGCTAAGGCTTAATAGTGACAAGTAACTATTTTGTCGCAGAGAACGGTGTGACCCGAAGGTCACGACGTTTTTCTGTGTTCATAGGTTGTTTGCGTGATGATAGGCTCGGAAATAACGGGAATATCTACATCGTCCACGAAGTTGAAGAAAATCTTCACTTTCTGCTTGCGCTTGCCGCTGGATTTGTCCGGGGCATAGACGATGATTTTCTTGATATACTCGTTCACGATGGTCTGTGTCAGCTCCTCCACATCCACATATTTCTGTGTCAGGGCGATAAAGGCATCCAGACCGTCGTTCATTTCTTCCCGCTGTTCCACCCATTCTTCGATAACTTCACTTTCGAGCTTTAACCGTTCCTGCTCCGCTTCATAGTCCGCAGACATCTTTCTGTATCTGTCCTGATTGAGATTTCCAAGAACATAGTCCTCGTACAGCCGGGCGATGATGACATCCAGATCGGCAAGGCGTTTCTTTGCCTGTTCCAGCTTCTTTTTGTCATCCCGGATGCTGCGCTCCTGGTCAGTCCTGCGGCATTGCAGCCATTCCTCCTGAAAACCGTCCACATCGCTTCGGATATACTCATTGACTGCCCGGATGCGTTCCAGAACGATTTCACGAAGCACATCTTCCCGGATATAGTGGGCAGTACAAGTACCACGGTTGCTCTTGTAGTTGTTGCAGACGTAGTGATCCTGCTTGCCCTCAAAGCTTTTGCTTGTGGCAAAGTGGAGCTTGCCGCCGCAATCGGCACAAAACAGAAGCCCGGAGAACAATCCCTGCCGTTCCGCTTTTGCGGGGCGGCGTTTGTTTTTCCTCAGTTCCTGCACCCTGTCAAACTGTGCCTGAGATACAATCGCTTCCTGTGTGTCCGGCAGATAAAACATATTCTCCGGCTCATTGGGAATCCGCTTTTTCAGCTTGTAGGACTTGGAATAAGTCTTGAAGTTGCAGGTACAGCCTGTGTACTCCTGCCGTTCCAAAATCCCTACAATGGACTGGTTGCCCCAGTGGTACGGTCTTTCCGGCATCGGCTTTTTCTTTCGCTTGGCATAGAGTGCCTTTGCGGTCAGAATCTGCTTTTCTTCCAGAATCCTTGCAATCTGCTCCGGGCCTTTGCCGTCAATGCAAAGGTCGAAGATGAGCTTGACTACCGGAGCCGCTTCTTCATCCAGAATCCAGTGCTCCTTGTCCTCCGGGTCACAGCGGTATCCGTAGGGCGGTTTGCCCATGTGCTTCCCACTGGTTCCTCTCTGCCGCAAACTGACACGGACTTTCTTACTGGTATCACGGGGATACCACTCGTTGAACAGATTACGGATTGCGGCGAAGCCCTCGCTGTCTCCCCGGTTGCTGTCTACGCCATCATTTATAGCGATAAAGCGGACATCATAACTCGGAAAGATAATATCCGTATATTGTCCAACAGTCAGATAGTCACGACCAAAGCGGCTGAGGTCTTTGACCAGCCAGCAGCCCACAAGCCCCTGCTTGACAAGCTCAAAGCCTTCCTGCACACCGGGACGATTGAAGTTCGTCCCCGTATAACCGTCATCCACCAGAATTTTCAGGTTTGTATACCCGTGGTCACGGGCATATCGGGTTAAATACTCTCTCTGATTTGCGATACTGTTACTCTCGCCTTCCTGGGCATCCTCGTTGCTCAGACGGCAATAGAGAATGGTAATTTTCTGCTGATCCAACATAATATCCTCCTTCGGTGGTTGGTCAGCCGACAGTACCGTTGTGCATATTGGAATTATATCATGCTTTTGTGTCGCAGTCATTAACAAATCACCCCCTTGTCAGAAAAAATGAGCCGTTTTACCTTGTCGGTAAGTGGCTCATTTCCGTCACACTCCGTTTCAATCACATACCATGTGTTTCCGATCTTGCACTCAATGGTTTTGCAGAAAGAGGACTGTGCCGCTTCCCAACGCTTGCGGCATTCTTCCAGAAAATCAATAGGCGGCTCAAAAATCGGATCGAAGCAGGAGCAAATATCAATATAGCCGATGGCATCGTTGATTTCTTCCATCGGGGCATCTTCCATAATCATCTTGTTAATTTCATCTACGGTTTTCTTCATAGGCAAATAGTTCCTTTCTTAAATTTCCATGTCCTGTCCACGATTGCGGGCAGGGTGTTTGTGTTCATACAGTTCCTTTCCCCTGGCGAGGATGGCATTGATAAAAGCCCAGACCTTTTCAGATGCAATCTCAATCGCATCCAGGAAAGGCTGGGCTTTCTGTTTCAGTTCCTCATAGTCTTTGTTCAGTTTTTCAAAACGGTCTTTCCATATCTTTGCGTTTTTATCTGCCTGCTCGAATTTCTGCTTGTATTTCAGCTTCTCAGACTTTTCCGCAAAGCTGCTGACCGCATAATCCTTTAGCGTGCGGCACTCATCCGCCGTCATGGTAACATTTCCCGTAATGGGATTTTTCTTGCCCATCGACTCAATCTCATGTGCAGTCATAGCAACAGACTTAGCAGCCTGAGTTTCCTTTTTCAGAGCTTCCAGTTTCTTTTTCTGCTTCTCCGTGGCAGCTTTGGCATCCGCTAAGTTCTGCTCGGCCTGTGCCACCTGTCCGGTCACAGCTTCCAAACGCTGCTGTTCGGCCTGTACCTTGAACTGTGTCACCGTCAGATGTTCTTCGGTGCTGCCACGTTCTCCACGCTCTACATCGGTATAACCAGCGTTTCGCATGAAATTGAAAAAGTCATCCTGCAGCACACTGTAGGACGACTTCAAAATCTTTTTCCCTTTTGCGTTCAACATAGGATTTCCGTTTTCATCAAGAACGGGTTTGGATTCCCACTTCTTACTGCGGCTGACCTGTGTGATCGTTTCCTTTACCGTTCCCCGGAGGGATTCATCCTTGCATCGCTTCGACCACAGGATTTGTTTCTCCACCACCGGGATATAAACCACATGAAGGTGATAGTGGTACACATCCTCACCCAGAGCTTCCGACATTGCCCGGTTGCGCTCGTCGGCATGCATTACAGCGGAGAGGATATACTGCTCACCGCCCACGATCTCCACGGCGGCTTTATAGGCATCGGCATAAAACTGTTTTGCAAACTCATAGCCGCCGTGGTTGTAGAAATAAGCGGAGTTCACATCGAAAACCAACTCGCCATATTTGACGGCATCCGGTTTCAGCCCTCTGGTGGAGATGATCTTGTCCTGCTCCATCTGCTCAAACATTTTTACATAATCATCGGTGGGGGCTTTGAAGTAAACATTCAGCGGAGTGCGTTCCGGCACGATGTCCACATTGGAATAACGGTCTTTTTCACGCTCATTGTGTTCCTGTACTTTTGCCACATCATCCGGAGTTTCCAAGTCCTGATTTCTGGCTAAGGTACGGTCAATTCCATCGTTTCTTGCCATAGGTTTTTTCCTTTCTTTCGAGAGTAGCAGACGGGCGGGGCTGCGGGGATGCACTTCTGCGGAAGTGTAATAACCCACTATAACACTTTCATCCATTCTGGCTGCAAAGTGCCGTGGGCTCTCCCGAGGGGGTGTGCGGTCACTGCGGTGACCTCTGCTGACCAAGGCAAAATGTCTGCAACTTTTCCCATGGTCAGCCCGTCTGCATGAAGCTGTTCTGCGGAACGTTTCTTGCAGACGTTGGCAGCGTCTTTCACTGCCATCCATAGGCAGCACTGCGGTGTGCCTATGGGGACGGGAGATGCGAGGGGCTGTTGCCGGGGGCATCACTTCTCCCGTCTTTGCTGCCATACAATGTCGCATCCCAGCACATCGGCAAGCTCCAATACTTCCTTGTATCGGATGCTTTCCCGCTGTAATTTTGCGGACAGGTTGGAAACGCTGTCGCTCCATCCGTACTCGTCCGAGAGCAGGTCAACAACTTCCTGCATAGTCATTCCGGTACGGATGATCTGTGCCTTTATTTCGTTGCGTACATTCATATTGATAAAATCCTCCATAAATTTTGTTTGTAATGCGGCGAAAACGGTACGCCCTACGGCATACCCACTTCACCGATTAGTGAAAATCTGCAATCTCTGAAATCCGTTCAGAATTTTGCTTGTGATGTCCTGCCCATATATGACCATATCCCACTTTACTGTTCCGTGTGATTTGCTCTGGAACAGAGAAAATACCTATTGTTCCGTAAGCGGGATACATTGTTCAGAGAAGCACGATTTCGTGAAATGGTTTTGTTCTGCGGTCAAAATCTTTCCTGTTTTCATTACCATTGATTTTCAATGCCCAAAAACAGGGCATCCGCCAACAGCATTGAAAAATAATAGTGAAACGGACTGAAAAGTACGTGTACCAAGTGTACTTGCTGTACCGTGGTACACTTGGTACGGATGGTACACGTATTTTCGGGTCAATATCATTTTTACAGAAATGGTCTTTGCAGAAGCTCGATGCCGACAAATCCTCTGGCATACCTCCCGCCGCCGATATTGACCTTATTGGTGTACTCGATGTTGTACCGACTCTCATTCTGTTTGAGAAACGAGCAGAAACTCTTTTGGGAAAGGCTGCTCAAAGCGTTATCATCACACCACAGCTTGTAAACGGCGTACAGGTCTTTGGAGCTGACCTCATAATCTGCCTTGAAGCGGATATACCCCTCGGAGCTTAAAAACTCGATGATGTTGTTTCCGTCCGATACGGCAGCGTCCATGTTGTCCTGTGCCGACTGGCTGACCGTAAACTTGTAATCGTTGTCGATCAAACGGTGCAAGCCCTCCAACGCCCACAGGAAGATGCCCTCCGCTTCGGCGCACATCTTTTCAGCGATATAGGGATCGTCCTTTCTGTTCGGGTCTTTCTCCTTGGTGGAGAGGATGATCTGTCTGCGGAAAAAACCAACGCTGCGGTCATAGAGAGATTGCAGGACACCGTTACCCAAGCCGATGAAGCGTACATACAAATCACCTTGATAGCTCTGCTGTCCCTTTTTCTCCAAAT
>OLZQ01000305.1_pt1 | contig 29583 bp, 18 predicted proteins | sample 1644511 | NCBI WGS metagenome assembly OLZQ01 (sample SAMEA103958132, study PRJEB25191) | human gut metagenome | biome: human-associated habitat [ENVO:00009003]; feature: intestine environment [ENVO:2100002]; material: feces | place: Germany | collected 2013/2015 | reverse complement strand
GAGGCGGCCCGGTCGAGGTCCGTTCGAGCCGGGGCGCATACCTCTTCAGCGTCACGCCGCACGCCGTCGAGCGAGGTCCCCGGGAACTCCCGCAGGCCCCGAAACTGTTCGTCACGTCCGACCTTCACGGCGATTTCCGAAGTTTTGCGACGCTCCTCCAGGCCCACGGCGTGATCGACGACGACTGCCGGTGGAGCTACGAAAACAACCAGCTGGCGGTGATCGGCGACATTTTCGACCGCGGCTACGACGTGCTGCCGCTGTTGTGGCTGATGTACAAACTCGAACAGGAGGCCGCCGACGCGGGAGGCGCCGCCGTGTTGCTGTTGGGCAATCACGAAGGAATGGTGCTGGCCGGCGACGTGCGCTACACGCGCGGGAAGTACCTCGAAACGGCGCGGCAGCTCGGCATGGAGAATTACCGCCAACTGTTCTCGCCCGACACGGAACTCGGCCGCTGGCTCGCGACCCGCAACACGATGCTGCGCATCGGCCGCAACCTCTTCGTACACGCGGGATTGAGCGCCCGACTGCTCGAACGCGATCTGGAAATGGATACGCTCAACGCCCGGATGAGCGAAGGGCTTTACCGGACCTCGAAGGAGCGCAGGGAGGACCCGACGCTCGAATTCCTGTACCGTTCGGCCGGGCCGGTCTGGTACCGCGGGATGGTCTGCGCGGATGAAAAATACGATCCGCTGACGCCGGAACAGACCGACGCGCTGCTGCGCCGTTACGACGCCGACCGGCTCCTGGTCGGACACACGATTTTTCCCGACATTTCGACCTTCCACGACGGCCGCGTGATAGCGGTCAACGTACAGAACGAACGCAACCGGCGGAAAAACCGCGGCCGCGCCGTGCTGATCGAAGGCAGCCGCATATCGGTCGTCGGAAACCGCGGCGTGAAACGGGTGCTGGAGGAATAAGCAGGAAACTGAAAACGGGGTCAGACGATCTCCAACCCCATGATGTAATCATTCATATAATAACCGTCGCCGATCGGGAAATCGCCCTCGCGCAGGCGGCGCATGCCCATCCGTTCGTAGAAATGCAGCGCGCGGTTGCGGCGGTTGACGTTGAGTTCCATCATGCAGGGTCCGGGATGCACGCTGCGGATGTATTCCACGGCGCGGCGGAACAGAAACTCCCCGGCGCCGAGACCCTGAAAACGGGGCAGGACGTAGATTTTCTGGAGGAGGAACAGATCCTCGCCCTGCCGCTCGACCGAAACGTAGCCGCACGGCTCGCCGTCGGACGAGGCGATGAACCAGACATGCCCCGCACGGAACTGTCCTTGCAGACTCTCTTCGGAGTACATCCATTCCATCATGTAATCCAGCTGCGCGGGCGCGAGGATCTCGCGGTAGGTGGCGGGGAAGACCTCCCCGGCCAGACGGCGGATCAGCGCGCAATCGGCTTCGGAGGCCCGGCGGATCGAAAGCATAACGGCACAACAGGCATTAAACGAAAGAAGGCCGGCAAAAAGCCGACCTTAAATCTTTCCTGCAGGAAATTAAGCGTACTTGAACGTCGACTCGTCCGATACGGTCAGTTTCTTGCGGCCCTTTGCGCGGCGCGCAGCCAGCACCTTGCGACCGTTAGCCGTAGCCATACGAGCGCGGAAACCGTGCTTGTTGATACGCTTGCGACGCGAAGGCTGGTATGTTCTCTTCATTGCCATAGCTATATAGTTTTTATTGTTTCAGACATTTTTACGGATTGCAAAAGTACAACAAAAAAGTTATCCGCAAAAGTTTTTCGCGAAAATATTTTCCAAAACCCCGAAAAAAGCCCCGAATCCCACTATCTTTGGCGCCGTTAGGGCACTTTCAGGGGTCGGAAATTTTGTCGGACGGCATGCAATTCAGTTTTGTTTCCGTCCGTTCTTTTTTCTACCTTTGTAAAGTAAAGGAGGCTCCGGAAGCCGGCATGAGCGCCGACCGGTCCGGAGCGGTTTGTTTTTCAGACGGATAACACACGACAGCACATATGGCAGTTTTCAAAGTCGAAGGTGGCCACCGACTGCGGGGCGAAATCACGCCCCAGGGAGCCAAAAACGAAGCGTTGCAGATACTCTGCGCCACGCTGCTGACGCCCCAGCGGGTCGTCGTCAGGAACATACCCCGGATTCTCGATGTGATGCAGCTCATCGAACTGCTCCGCTGCATGGGCGTGGAGGTGGAGCAGCTCGCGGAGGACGCCTACGCGTTCTGCGCCCGCGACATTGATTTCGAATACCTCAAATCGGACGATTACCGCCAACGCTGCACGCGATTGAGGGGTTCGGTCATGCTGATCGGCCCAATGCTGGCGCGGTTCGGCGTGGGATACATCCCCAAGCCGGGCGGCGACAAGATCGGCCGACGCAGGCTCGACACCCATTTCCTCGGATTCCAGAAACTCGGCGCGAAGTTCAACTTCGACATCGCCGACGAGTTCTTCATGGTCGAAGGCCGGGAGCTGAAGGGGACCTACATGCTGCTGGACGAGGCGTCGGTGACCGGCACGGCCAACATCGTGATGGCAGCCGTGATGGCCAAAGGCCGGACGACGATCTACAACGCGGCCTGCGAACCTTACCTCCAGCAGTTGTGCAAAATGCTCAACAGAATGGGCGCGAAGATTTCGGGCATCGCCTCGAACCTGCTCGAAATCGAAGGCGTCGAAGCGTTGGGCGGCACGGAGCACCGGCTGCTGCCCGACATGATCGAGGTGGGCAGCTTCATCGGCATGGCCGCCATGAACCGTTCGGAGCTGACGATCAAGGATGTGTCGTTCGAAAACCTGGGCATCATCCCCGCGCAGTTCGCCCGCATGGGCATCCGTTTCGAACAGCGGGGCGACGACATCCACATCCCCCAGCAGGACCATTACAGCATCGACACGTTCCTCGACGGCTCGATCATGACCATTGCCGACGCCCCGTGGCCGGGACTGACGCCCGACCTGCTGTCGATCTTTCTGGTGGTGGCCACGCAGGCCAACGGCGCCGTGCTGATCCACCAGAAAATGTTCGAAAGCCGCCTGTTCTTCGTCGACAAGCTGATCGACATGGGGGCGCAGATCATCCTCTGCGACCCGCACCGCGCCACGGTCATCGGCCACGACCACCGGCTGTGCCTGCGCGCGACGCGCATGACCTCGCCCGACATCCGTGCGGGCGTGGCGCTGCTGATCGCGGCCATGTCGGCCGAAGGGGTCTCGACCATCCAGAACATCGACCAGATCGACCGCGGCTACAAGGACATCGACGGCCGTCTGAATGCCCTCGGGGCCAAAATCACCCGCATCGACGACTGCAAGTAAATCCCCGGCTTTCCGGAAAACAACCCCTGCCGCGCAATATTCCATCAGCCGCGCGGCAGGGGTTTTGCGACCATAGGGCAGCAAAACCGCCCGCCGAACCCCGTTTTCCGGGATTTGCGGCCGAAAGGAACAGGGTTAAAAAACGGCCGAAATGTACCATTCGGCCTATTTTTTATATCTTTGTGCGTCGACCCCGCACCCGAACGGGATGTCGGCAAAAACAAATCATACGACAAAACGATTTTTTCTTAACATTCTGAAACTTAAACACGTTATATACTTACAAAAATACGTCTATTCACCAATTTTACTTATATGCGTTCACTATCCAAACTCTGCGTCCTGCTCCTGGCGGCAGGCCTACTGATCGCCCCGGCGTCGGGGGCGGCGGCCTCGAAATCCAAAAAGAAAAAATCGAAAACCGAGGAGGTCGCCAAACCCAAAGTCGACAAGTACACCAAAATGTTCGTCAACGACAAATCGTGCCTCACCGCCAAAGGGCCTTTCCTGACGCTCCACAAGCTCAAGGGAAAGCTCTACGTGGAGGTCCCCCTCAAGACGATCGGCCGTGAAATGCTGATCGCCTCCACGATCTCGGAGGCCAGCGACACCAACCTCGGGACCATCGGCTACAAACCCACGGACCCCATCCACGTCAAGTTCACGCGCATCGACACGACGATCTACCTCTCGCAGGCCGTCGTGCCGCCCGTTCACGACACGAACGATCCCCACATGTCCAAGGCCATCGGCCGGAGCACCCTCCCGCCGATCATGCACTCCTACCCGCTGGTCTGCTACAACCGCGACAGCTCGGCAATGGTGATCGAAATGACCAAGTTCTTCTCGGGCGACAACGAACTGCTCGCCCCGATCAAAAGCACCAAGGGCGGCGTGGTGAACATCACGGGCAAGTTCAAGTCCGAAGGTTCGGTGATCGGCCAGATCAAGTCCTTCGAGGACAACGTGACCGTCAAATCCTATCTCTCCTACTCGGTGACGGCCGATCTGCTGGGCCTGATGGTCATCAAGAAGGACGAGCCGATGACCGTGAAGGTCACGCGCACGATCCTGCTGCTGCCCGAAGAGGCGATGCGGCCCCGCCTGGCCGATTCGCGCATCGGCATCTTCCTAACCGACATGTCGCGCATCAACGGCAAGAAGGACAAGATCGAGGATTTCTCGGTCATCAACCGCTGGGACCTCCAGCCCAAAGATGTGGAGGCGTGGAAACGCGGTGAACTCGTGGAGCCGGTCAAGCCGATCGTCTTCTACCTCGACGACGCGTTCCCCGCGCTGTGGCGCGAACCGATCCGCCGCGGCGTGCTGCGCTGGAACAAGGCCTTCGAGAAGATCGGATTCAAAAACGTCATGCACATCGAGGACTTCCCGAAGGACGATCCCGAATTCGATCCCGACAACCTGAAATACTCCTGCATCCGCTACGTCCCGGCCGCCGTGGCCAACGCCATGGGACCCTCGTGGGTCGACCCCCGCTCGGGCGAGATCATCAACGCCTCGGTGCTGATGTACAACGACGTGGTGAAGCTGGCCGCCAACTGGCGTTTCGTGCAGACCGCACAGGTCGACGAGCGCGTGCGCGGCAAGGAGCTGCCCGACGACGTATTCCAGGAGTCGCTGGAGTACATCCTCGCCCACGAGGTGGGACACTGCCTCGGACTGATGCACAACATGGCCGCATCGAGCGCCTTCCCCGTGGATTCGCTCCGCAGCGCATCGTTCACGCAGCAGCACGGCACGACCCCCTCGATCATGGACTACGCGCGTTTCAACTACGTGGCCCAGCCGGGCGACAAGGGCGTGAAACTCACCCCGCCGGACCTCGGACCCTATGACGACTACGTCATCAAATACGCCTACACGCCGCTGCCCGACAAGAAGGACATGTTCGACGAGGAGAAGACCATCCGCGGATGGATCGACGAGAAGGTCGGCGACCCGATCTACCGTTACGGCCGCCAGCAGGTGATCGCCCGCTACGACCCCACCGCCATCGAGGAGGACCTCGGCGACGACCACATCAAGGCCGGCGACTACGGCATCGGCAACCTCAAATACGTCCTCTCGCACATGGAGGAGTGGATCACCGACGAGGAGGACCCCGACCTGAAAATCCGCACGGAGCTTTACGAGGCCGCGGCCGGACAGTTCGCGCGCTACGTGAACGCCGTGATGCTCAACGTGGGCGGCATCTACCTCACGGACGTGAACAGCAACACGGCGGGCGGTCCGCAGGCCGTTTCCGTCCCGAAGGAGTTGCAGCGCGCATCGCTGAAATGGGTGCTTGCGCAGATGAAGGACTCGGCATGGCTCGAACAGCCCGCGCTGACCGAAAAACTGCCGCTGCACGTGGACCTCTCGTTCATCCTGCGCTTCAACTTCTGCCGCACGTTCTTCACCTATTATAAGAACGTCACGCTCTCGTCGCACATCGCCGACGATCCCTACACGCCGCAGGAGTATATGGACGACCTCTACAACATCGTCTTCGAAAGCACGATCAAGGGAGGCCCGGTGTCGCCGTCGGAGCGGCTCATCCAGCGGATGTTCGTCGACGCGGCCGCGGACGTCGCCTCCAGCGAGGCCAAGCGCATGAAGCTGGGCGGCATCACGGAGGCCTACGCACCCTCGGTGGACGAGATCGCGCTGATGGGTCTCGACCGGAGCGGCATCGTGGAGCGTTACCTCGGCCCGCTGCGCGAGGCCGAAGAGGAGCATGGCAAGGGATACGTCGCCTCGCAGCTCTGGAACAGCGACGCCCTGTCGTCGGGCTACGGCTGGCAGTACAACGTGCAGCTGCGGTCGATCGACGAGTCGCGCGCGCTGTTCGTCAACGTCAACGACCGAATCCTGAAACTGCTGCGTTCGCGCGTGAAAAGCGCTACGGGAGAGACCCGCGCCCACTACCAGGGCATGATCTACGTACTCGAACGCAGCCTGTTCCCGTCACAGAAGAACTAAAACCCGAGCAGACCGGCCGCCCCGGCCGGTCTGCCTAAAACCCAAACACATGCAAAGAATTCTACAACTTTTCAGCCGTGCGCTGCGGCTGTCGCTGGTCGTGGGCTTGTTATGCTGCACAGCCGCTACGGCCCGGGATCAACCTGAACGCGACGATCACCGTCACGCTGACGGAGAGACCCGCGACGGCGGTGCTCGACGAAATCACCCGGAAAACAGGCATCAAATTCGCCTACGACCCCGAAGACATCCGCCGGCTCCCGGCCGTGAGCGGCGAATTCAAGAAAGTCACCGTACACGAACTGCTCAACAAGTGCATCGCCGGGTCGACGTTCAAATACGCCATCGAGAACAACGTCGTGCTGGTCTACGACTCGACGGTCAAGATGCGCAAGTTCACCGTGAGCGGAACCGTGCGCGACGCCGGCAAGACGGTGCTCCCCGGCGCATCGGTCATTCTGAAAGGCGGCTCGGGACAGGGCGTCTCGACCGATGAAAAGGGCCAGTTCACCTTCACCTTCTCGACCAAGACCAGCCCTGCGGTCCTCGAAGTCGGGTTCCTGGGCATGGAGACCCAGCAGGTGATCATCACCGGCTCGGCGAAGGGCCTGAACGTCACCCTCAAGGAGGGCGGCACGCGCATCGACGACGTGGTGGTCAACGGCATGTTCACCCGCAACAAGAGCACCTACACGGGTTCGGTGACCTCGATCAAGGGCGAAGACCTCGTGGCCATCTCGAACACCAACCTGATGTCGGCCCTGAGCGCCGTGACCCCGGGCATGGTGGTCGTACAGAACAACGCCCTCGGCTCGAACCCCAACGCCATTCCCGAAATCCTGATCCGCGGCTCGAACTCCATCGCCACCTCGGCCGAGGAGAAGGCCTACAACAACCCGCTGATCATCCTCGACGGCGCCGAAATCAGCATGGAAGAGCTGTACGACCTCGACATGTACGAAATCGAGCGCATCGACGTCCTGAAGGACGCGCAGGCCTCGATCGTCTACGGCGACCGGGCGGCCAACGGCGTAATCGTCATCGAACGCCAGCAGGTGACCGACAGCAAACCCCGCCTGAGCTACAACTTCGTGCCCGAGCTGAGCATCCCGGACCTGAGTTCGATGAACCTCTGCAACGCGGCGCAGAAACTGGAACTGGAACGCCTGGCCGGGCTTTACGAATCGGACAACGGCGCGATGGACAAGGCTTACGCCTACAAATTGCAGAACGTCCGCCGGGGCGTCAACACCGACTGGATACGCGCCCCGCTGCGCGTACCGTTCAGCCACACCCACTCGCTCTCGCTGAGCGGCCGCGCACAGAAGATCGACTACCGCGCGTCGCTGCGCTTCAGCGACAAGTACGGCGTCATGAAGGGCGACAACCGCCGCAACTACACGCTCAACTTTTCGATAGGCTACCACATGCGCGACAAGCTCACGCTCCGTTACACGGCCAACTACACGCTGACCGACGCAACGGATTCGCCCTACGGCAAATTCAGCGCCTACACGAAACTCAACCCCTACGAGTCGCCCTACGACGAGTACGGCGAGCTGGTCAAAGCCTTCTATTTCGACCCCGAGGACACCTCGACGACGAGCGAAGGCTACCAGGCCAACCCGCTCTACAATGCCACGCTTTCGAGTTTCAGCACCTCGCGCAACCAGACCCTCCGCAACACGGTCGACGCCAAATGGTACGTGACCAAGGATTTCTACGTCTCGGGACAGTTCAACATCGACGTCAAGAGCAGCCAGTCGGACAAATACGTTTCGCCCGACGATGCACAGTTCCTCGGCGAGAACGACCCGGCCAAGCGCGGTCTCTACGGACTGGGCACGGGCAAGGCGTTCAACTACGACGGCAAGATCGTGCTCAACTACGGCCGCAACATCGGACAGGAAGGCTCGGGATTCGTGATCAACGCCGGAAGCGACATCCAGCACACCAACGCCACGACCTCCTACATCACGGCGATGGGTTTCCTGAAGGACAACCTCTCGGACATCAAATACGCCCTGGGATACGACTCCTCGAACCTCCCGAGCGGAACCGAGACGCTGCTGGCAAAGGTCGGCTTCTTCGCCAGCGGCAACATCTACTTCCGGAACCGGTACTTCGCCGACGTTTCCTACCGCACGTCGGGATCGTCGGCCTACGGCAAGGAGAACCGGTTCGCCCCGATGTGGTCGTTCGGCCTGGGGTGGAACCTCCACAAGGAGAAGTTCCTCGAAAACGTCGAATGGATCGACGTGATCCGCCTCAAATGGTCGTGGGGATACAACGGCCAGACCACCGGCAGCCCCTATCAGGCCATCACGACCTACAAGTACAGCAACAGCAACATCTACTACACCGGCGTGGGAACCGTGCCGATCCGCATGGGCAACCCCGAGCTGAAGTGGCAGCGCGTGCTGAAGAACAACTTCGGCATCAACCTCACGCTCTTCAAGGAACGGCTGGTGATGAGCTTCGACTACTTCCGCAACACCACCAAGGACCAGCTGATGACGATTCCCCTCCCGGCGTCGACCGGTTCAGAGGACATCGTCGTGAACTTCGGCGAGAACCAGAACGTAGGTTACGACTTCTCGGTGGCGGGGCAGGTGATCCGCAACAAGAACTGGGCGTGGACGAGCGTCATCAACGGTTCGCACGTCAAGGACCGCATCAAGCAGATCAGCGACAAGCTGAAGAACACCGCCTATCAGCTCGAAGAGGACAACCCGCTGAAACTGCGCTTCCGGGAAGGCGGCTCGCAGTACGACATCTACGCCGTGCGTTCGGCCGGCATCGACCCCGCCACGGGACAGGAAATCTTCATCAACAAAAACGGCGAATACACCTTCAAGTACGACGCCGAGGACGAGGTGGTCGTGGGCAACACGCAGCCCAAACTGCAAGGCACGTGGCTCAACACGCTGCGTTACAAGGGATGGTCGCTGAACTTCGTCTTCAGCTACACCTTCGGCGGCGACACCTACAACAAAACCCTCTGGGAGAAGGTGGAAGACATCGACCCGCGCTACAACGTCGACGAACGCGCCTTTACGGACCGCTGGAAGAACCCGGGCGACCTGTCGCGCTACCTCGCCATCAAGGAGCGGCGTTCGACGACCCCGCACAACTCGGAGCGTTTCGTGGAGCGGCTCAACGAACTGTGGCTTTCGAGCGCGACGCTCACCTACGAGTTCCAGCCGAAATTCCTCAAACGGCTCGGATTCAAGCGTCTGGCCGTAGGTGTCGGCGTATCGGACATCGTACGCTTCTCGACCGTCAAGTACGAACGCGGTACGAGCTACCCCTACTGCCGCACCATCAACCTGACATTCCGTCCCACGTTCTAATATTGCCGAGACCATGAAACGAATGAAAAAATACAGCTACATCCTGCTGGCCCTGCCGCTGCTGCTGGGCAGCTGCGAGGCGTATCTCGACGTCAATCCCAAATCGGAAGTGACCGACAAGGAGCTTTTCTCGACGGCCGAAGGCTGCGAAGACGCCATCTACGGCATCTATACCGAGATGGGAACCAACAAGAACCTCTTCGCCTACGCGCTCACGTTCGCCTATCCGGAACTGATGACCGGCAACTTCACCATCAGCCAGAGCGACAACCTGGCCTACGTCGTACAGCGCCTGTGGGAGCACGAAAACGCCATCACGGTAGCCGAAAACCTCTGGATCAACGGATACAAGGCCATCGGATACGTCAACAAGGCGCTGATGCACGTCCTGCCCAAATCCGACGACGAATTCCGCCACATCCGGCTCTACAAAGGCGAACTGCTGGCGCTGCGCGCCTACCTCCATTTCGAAATGGCCCGCATCTTCGCCGTGCCGTTCGCATCGGGCGACGCCGCGGCCAAAGCCAAGGCCATTCCCTACGTGACCACGTACGGCATCGAAGTCACCCCGTACAGTTCGCTGGACAAGGTGTTCGAACTGATCGTCGCGGACCTGACCGAGGCGGAGAAATACCTCGCGGCGGACGAGGAACTGGTGACGGCGACCCGCAACAACGCCTCCGACGGCTTCACGAGCTGCCGCATCACGCACCTGAACCTCTACGCGGTACAGGCGCTGCTGGCCCGCGCCTACTGGACGATGGGCAAACTGGACCTGGCCGAAGATTACGCCGAGAAGGTGATCGACAGCGGCAAATTCCCGCTGATGACGACCGCCGAGGCCTGGAACGCCGTGGAGACCGGCACGCTCAACATGCAGGAGACCGTCTTCGGGCTCTACTCGACGCAGTACACCTACAACTTCTACCGGAATCACATCTACCAGGGCGGAACCCTTGCGCTCTCCAGCCAGTATTCCGAAATCTACTCCACCGACCTGGCCGGCACGGACAAGCGTTACTCGACCTGGTTCGACACGGGCAATTCGTGGTGCATCAAGCACTACAACAAGATGTACGCCCAAGGAGAGAGCAACCCCACGTACAGCGGCAAATCAATCCCCGGACCGAGTCTGATCCGGATTCCCGAAATGTACTACATCGTGGCCGAAGCCAACCTCACGAAAGACCCGGACAAGGCGACGGAATACCTCGACTATGTGGTGAAGTCGCGCGACCTGACGCCTTTCGCCGAGCGCGAAACGGGCAAAATCACCGAAAACAACATCATCAACGAACGCCGGAAGGAGTTTTTCGCCGACGGCGAGGATTTCTTCAACATGAAACGATTGCAGCTGGACATCGCGATACCGGGAGGCAATTTCGCGGGAACCGACGACGCGACCTACACGATGCCCATCCCGCAGAGCGTAGAGGACAATTACAGACAATAACGCAAGACTTATGAAAAACCTCATTTTCAAAATAGCCGTCCTGGCCGGAACCGTCGCGGCATTCGCCTCCTGTTCCGACACGTGGCTGATGTACGACACGTCGCAGAAGGACAAACTCTATTTCAAATACGAGAACTATCCGAGTCTGGACCAGTATCTCTCGACCGACTTTTCGTTCGCCCTGCTCGACGAATCGGTGAAAGAGGTCAAGAAGACCGTAACCGTGACCCTGCTGGGAATGCCGGCAGACCGCGACCGGACGTTCGAGGTAAGGGCCATTCACGACACCACCTCGAATTACACCACGGGCGGCGTACAGCGCGAGCTGATCGACGCCGTCGAGAACGAAGACTACACGATCGACAGGCTCATCGTCCCGGCCGGCTCCGTGGAAGGGCAGATCGACGTGACGCTGAAGCGCACGGAGAAGATTATGACGAAAACCGCGTCGCTGGTGCTCCAGATCGCCCAGAACGAAGAGTTCGAAGGCGTGCCCCGGAACGTCTACCGGTTCCTGATCTCGGACGGAACCGCCGCCTGCCCCTACTGGTGGTACTACTCCGCCACCCAGCAGTGGTATCAGTACACGGGCGAATTCCGGCAGGACAAATACCGAAAACTGCTGGAACTCTACCACGGAATCGCGGAGAGCAACCCGACGCTCTACGCGTCGATGGTCGAACAGTACGGCGAGAACATCGACAACGATTACTACACGGGACTCAACGGACAGCAGCTGCGCATGAGCATGGGATTCATGGTCAACCGGCAGAACCCCCACAAGATGGCCTGGCTCCGCTACGTGCTCTGCCCGCTGTTCGACTACTATTCGACCAATTACCCCGACCTGGAGTATTATACGACCGGAAGCGTCAACGTAACGACAGGCGGCTGGAGAGACCCGGCAAATAACTATTAACCGAAAGCGCCATGAAACAACTTGCGAAATATCTGTTGCCGCTCTGCTGCGGAATCGCACTGGCCTCCTGCTACGGACTCGACAAAGAGGAGTACCGGGAGCTGGCCCCGATCACGGTGAGCGGTCTGGACCGGACCATCTACGCCAAGGCTACCGAAACGCTCCACCTCGACAAACTCCGCGTGGAGAGCGAAAGCGGGCAGGACCTCGTCTACGAATGGTCCTACGGAAAACCTGCGGGAGACTTCCCCGGCATGGTCGACACGACGTTCATTTCCAGTTCGCCGACGCTCGACTACGCCTTCGACAAGGCCGGCAGCTACGTGCTGCGCCTGCGGATCGACAACGGCGAAAGCATAGGATTCCATTACTACGACCTGCGCGTGCAGGCCGGGTTCGACGAAGGTTTCCTGATCCTCTGCAACGACGACGAGGGCGTCGGATCGCTCGCCTTCGTCAAGAAACGCTCTCCGCAGGAGGAGGCCGAAGGCGCCCAGGAGATCTGGGACAATCTGCTGACGATCAACCCGGAATACGACTTCCGAAGCCTGCGCGACGTCTACGTATTCTCCTCGCCGGGATACGCTTCGGGAATTCTGATCTCCTCGGGCGACGACGAAGGCTCGATCTACCGCCTCGACCCCGTGACGCTGAGCGTCACCTATCGCATGAAGGGGATGGACGAATACGGAGTCCGCACCGGAGAGATTCTGGGCGAAAGAACGTCGGGAACCGCTCACTGGGCCTATCTGATCGGCGACGACGAGAGGGCCTACCGCTACGAATTCTCGACCGACATGCTCATCGTGCGGGAAACGCCCTTCCCCGCACGATACGGCCGGCAGGGACTGTTCGCCTCGAAAACCGCCGGAGTGCGCGACATCCTCATGTTCTCCGAGGCCGGAATCACCGGATTCCCCAATTCGAAGATCGCGGGATACGCCGCACCCGACGGGTATGAATTCATCAACATGGCAGCGGGCCGCATCGGAGCGGGACAGTACGACGCTTCCAAATACTACTGCATCGCCCGTACGATCGAAGGGGCGCCGAAAACCGTCAAAATCATCAGCACCAGTTCATCGCTTTCGAGTCCGACCGAAATCAAGACCTACGACGAGGTGCAGCCGATGCTGATGAATGCGAACACCCGGATCGTCACGACGAAGCTCAACGGAAACGCCTACTACGATTACGACAACAAGATCTATCACTGGGCGATGACAGGCGTCGACCCGGTCGTTCCCGCCGAAGGGGCCAAGCCCGACATCACGCTGCCCGACGGCGAACAGATCATGGACATCTGCACGAACGCCGTACCGTCGACCTCTTCCGCGGTGGTCGACGACGACCAGCTGCTGATCGCCACCTACAACCCGACGGCGACCGGCCGCAAGCCCGGCAGCCTCTACGTTTACAGTCTGAAGACGATGGAAAAGGTGAAGGAGTATGTCGGCATCTGCGAAAAACCCGTGGCCGTGGCCTACAAGTTCCCCGCATCGAACTGACGATCCGCCCGGCACGGCACGTTCCGCATCCGGCCTTCCCCTCGCGGGAGGGCCGGATCGTTTTTCGGGAACCGCCGGGGCGTCATAGCCCCGGTTTCGCTTTGCAGAAAAGAAAAAACCGGTTATCTTTGTATGCCGGCCCCACAAGACAGCCCTGCGGAGGCTCCCGGACAGGACACCCTCGGGCCAAAGTCACCCCTTTTCAAGGGGAGGAGGGGGAGGCAGGGGAATTATCTGCGCCGAAACATAAGCCGCGGAAACCGACTCCTTCGGAGCTGCGGCGAACCTGATAAACAAAAAAAGAGTTATTTACACTTATGTTTTTAGAAAATGCCAGCCGCAAGGGCTGGATCGAAGTCGTATGCGGTTCGATGTTCTCGGGTAAGACCGAGGAGCTGATCCGCCGCCTGAAACGAGCCAAATTCGCCCACCAGCGGGTCGAGATTTTCAAACCCCGGATCGACGTGCGCTATTCCGAGGAGGAGGTCGTGTCGCACGACGCGAACGCCATCCGCTCCACCCCCGTCGAGTCGCCGCAGAACATCCTGCTGATGACCGCCGACGTCGACGTGGTGGGCATCGACGAGGCGCAGTTCTTCGACGAAAGCATCGTCGACGTGTGCCGCCGGCTGGCCAACAACGGCGTGCGCGTGATCGTCGCGGGTCTGGACATGGACTACACCGGAAAGCCGTTCGGCCCGATGCCCGCGCTGATGGCAACGGCGGAGTACGTCACCAAGGTTCACGCCATCTGCGTCCGCTGCGGCAACCTCGCCCACCATTCGCACCGCCTCACGAGCGACGAAAAGCAGGTGATGCTGGGCGCACAGGACAGCTATGAACCGATCTGCCGCCATTGCTTCAACAAGCTGATGAACGGAGAGAAAGCGTAGGTCCCCGGCCGCAGGGAGGAGGGTACGACAAAAAACCGCAGTCCGGAAATCCGGGCTGCGGTTCTGTTTTGCGGGACAGGGGCTTCGCCCTCCGGCACGCGGGCGCCCGTCAGCGGGCGGCGCGCAGGGCGTCGATGAAGCCGGGCCAGAGCACCCAGAGATTCTCGGTCTGGAGCCACAGTTCGCGGGCCTGCGCGGCAGGCGAGGGTCGTTCGCTCCCGATGTCGCGCAGATACGCTTCGTCGGCCGGATGCTCGTCGGCGGTAAATTCGGCGAAGAAGGGCGCAAAATGCGTCCGGAATCGCTGCAACTCCCCTTCGGGCAATCGTCCGTCACGGCGGAAGGCCGACCACAGCAGCAGCACCTCACGCCCCGGATGCTTGTCCGACACGTCGTTGATCACCTCGTCGAACAGCTCCTGCTCGTCCAAGGCCAGGTAGTCGAAGGCCAGCAGTTCGCTCCCTTCCAGATGGTCCTCGGGGTCGAGTTCCAGCAGCATTTCCAAGAGCGCCGCCGACATTTCGAAATTGTTGATCAGGAAGTGGTCGATGGCCGAGGCGAAGATCAGTTCGAGCGCCGCGCGCGAATTGCGGTGGTTCCATTCGAGATTGATCTCCTCGTCCTCGGGAATCAGCTCCGCAAGACGCTGGAAGGCCTGAAAACGCTCGTTGCAGGCTCCTTCTATATCGCCGGCGGCCTGCATCTCGCGGGACCGGGCGAGGACTTTCACGAAATTACAGGGTCCTTCGCCGACCACCTCGAAAGTCTGGTCGGGCGTAGGTTCAAGATATGCCTTTTGCATCGTTGTCTTTGAGTTTGAAAATCATGGCGACAAGGACCGCTAACGTCACGCCCCCGCCCAGCAGGTAAGCCGCCGTACGGTTCTGCATGCCCAGCATCAGCGGTGAAACGAAGATATAGCTGGCGCAGACATACGTCATAACGAGAGCCGGAATCAGCCCCACCCACACGGCGCGCCCCCGGTGGCGGAGGTAGGCGACGATCATCCAGAGCGTCACCGCCGCGAGGGTCTGGTTCATCCACGCGAAATAGCTCCACATGGTCTGAAACGGCAGTCCGAAGATGATCAGAAGTCCCAACGCGAAGAGCGGAATACAGATATAGATGCGTTTGCGCAGCGTGCGCTGCTCGACGCCCATGAAGTCGGCGACGATCAGCCGCGCGGAACGGAAGGCCGTGTCGCCCGAGGTGATGGCGCAGGCCACCACGCCGAAGATCACGAAGACGGCCAGCGCCGGGCCCAGCGTCTTGTTGGCGATCACGTCGATCATCACGGCCGCCTGGCCGCCGTATTCGGCGATGGCGCCGTTCAGCCCCGCGACATCGCCCCAGAAGGCCATGGCAATGGCGGCCCAGACGAGGGCGATGATCGACTCGGAGATCATCGCGCCGTAGAAGACCGAGCGGCTCTCGCGTTCGTTGCGCATGCAGCGGGCCATCAGCGGCGACTGCGTGGCGTGGAAGCCCGAAATGGCGCCGCAGGCAATGGTCGTGAAGAGCATCGGGACGATCGGGAAGGCCTTCGCATCGGCGATGCAGTTTTCGAAGGAGGTGAATTCCGGAATGGTGTATTCGCCGCCGAAAAGCAGCACGACGAGGATGCCGACGGCCATGAACAGCAGCGCGAAGCCGAAGACCGGGTAGATGCGGCCGATGATCTTGTCGACGGGCAGCAGCGTGGCGGCGATGTAGTAGACGAGAATCACGCCCAGCACGATCAGCAGCAGCCACGAGAATCCGCCGAAAGCGATGCCTTCGAGCGACGGGACGTCGAGGCGGGCCGCGACGAGCGATGCGGGCTGCGAGAGGAACACCGCACCGACGAAGATCATCAGCCCGGCGGAAAAGAGCCGCATGACGATCTTCATGCCGCCGCCGAGGTAGACCCCGGCCGTCTCGGGAAGACTCGCGCCGTCGTGGCGCAGCGAGATGACCCCGGCGATGAAGTCATGCGCCGCACCCATGAAGATGCCGCCGAAGGTGATCCACAGAAACGCCACCGGCCCGTAGGCCGCACCGAGCACGGCGCCGAAAATCGGGCCGAGCCCCGCAATGTTGAGCAGTTGGATCAGGAAAATGCGCCACCTCGGCAGGGGCACGTAATCCACGCCGTCGTAAAGACGGCTGCAAGGCGTCCGGGCCGCCGGGTCGATGCCGACGAGCCGTTCCAGATAGCGTCCATACGTGAAATATGCGGTCACCAGCAACGCCAGGCACACCAGAAAAGTAATCATCGTAAAACAGTTTCGGGTCAGTTTTAGCGCGAATATAGCAAGAAAAGCGAGAATTTTCGCAAAATTGTTGCGAGAAAAAAATATTTTTCAGATATTTGCAGTCCCAAAGGGAACCTCGGTGTTCCCGAAAGGCTGAATTAGCTCAGCGGTAGAGCACTTCACTCGTAATGAAGGGGTCCCGAGTTCAAATCTCGGATTCAGCTCCAGGAGGCGTGAGAGAGAAGGAACGGATTACGCCGTCCACTGCAAAAAGTCTTATGTGTCAACGACATGTAAGACTTTTTCGTTTTCAGGCGTCAGGAGAGAGCAACTGCGCGCAGGCGTCCGCCTCCCGGCCGGCGCAGCTGTTCCGTCCCCGGAAACGACCGGAAATGACCCCCGGGCGGCGGGACCTTCGGCAGGCCGCCGGCATAAAATTCGGCCGGCGCGTCTTCTTTTTCATCTTTTTTCCATACCTTTGCTGCGCAACGGTTCGCCGAACGAGGCCCCCGGCCCCGGGCGATTAAAAGGGAATGCCGTGAAAATCGGCAACAGTTCCCTCTGCTGTAAGTTCCTGCCGCCGAAGCGGCACATCAGACCCCGACAATCTCTTGCCACTGGTTTTCACGCGACCGGGAAGGCGTCGGGACCGGAACGAGTCAGAAGACCTGCCGCTGCAATGGTTTTACAATCCAGGGGGAAATGGATCGTGATCGGCAGGAAAAACGATTTCCGGCATATCCCCGAATGTAAAATCAGGCTACTGCGAAATTCCGGCCGGACGCATGCCGTGCGCCCGGCACGAATGCGGATCTCCGGAACATCCGCAAAGATTGGTTGAACGATTTAAACGAAGAGGATATGAGCTGTTTTTTCAGTCATGCCGGACGGACGGCGATACCGGTGCTGCTCTCGGTAGCGCTGGCTGCCGCAGCCTGCAACAAGGACGGAGAGATTACGCTGCCGGACAGCAAACCCCGAATCACCCTCGACAGCGAGACAGGCGTCTACGCGGCCAAGATCGGCCGCGCGGTGACGATCACGCCGACCGTGGAAAACGAGGGAGAGGCCGCTTACAGCTGGACGATCGACGACGAGGTCGTTTCTACGGCGCGCGTGTTCGAATACGTATTCAACGAGGAAGGCCGCGTCTATGTGACCCTGCGGGTCGAAAACCGGGCGGGATACGACGAGAAGGAGGCGCGCATCGACGTGAACCGGCTCGCTCCCCCCGTCATCTCGCTCATCGTGCCGCAGACGGGGCTATACGTGCTCACGGGACGGGAATACACGTTCGCACCGGAGGTGCAGAACGGCGAAAACGCCCGTTACGAATGGTATCTGGACGACTCGTCCGTACCGGTCTCCACCGAAAAGGACTACATCTTCATGCCCACCCAACCGGGAGACTGCTCCCTGCGGCTGACGGTGACCAACGAGGACGGCACGGCCGAGAAAACGGTTGCCGTGCACGTCGTGGACGTCATTCCGGTCCGCATCGCGTTCATCCCCTCCTCCTACCTGGCCGACCCGCTGGTGCGGAGCGTATCGCTCGGACGGACGCTGTTCCTGCGGCCGCAGGTGAGCGACGCCGTCGGGCCGGAATATGCATGGTACGTGAACGGCGTCTTGCAGGAGGACGCAACCCAACGCATGTTCGCCTTCACGCCGGAGAAAGAAGGCGAATACGAAGTCACCTTCCGGGTGACGGACACGGACGAAAGCCCGGCCGCACCCCTCTCGCGCCACATCACGCGCGCATCGTCGAAGCGAATCACCGAAAAAACGCTCCGGGTGACCTGCTACGAACGCGAATCGGAGCGCGTCATCACGACGACGGGACAGCCCGCGTCGAACCGGGTGCTCGAATTCCTGCCCGCGCCCGGACAGTTCGTCAACGAAACGGGCATGGCCGGATACACCGGCCAGAAGAGCTTCGAAGAGGCCCGTCTCTACGCCGAGAACCGGCTAAAAAAGGGTGAGTTCGTCTCGCTCGGCAACTTCGGCGGCTACGTGATCCTCGCCTTCGACCACAGCGTGGAGAACAAGGGCAAATACGACTTTTCGATCCCCGGCAACCAGTTCGAAGGGAGCAACGAGCCGGGCGTCGTGTGGGTGATGCAGGATGTCAACGGCAACGGCAAGCCCGACGACGAATGGTACGAACTCCGGGGCAGCGAAACGGGCGGCGAATGGACCGTCCAGGAGTATGCGGTGACCTATTACAGACCCGCCGGGCCTCGCCAGGGGGTGAAATGGACCGACAATCTGGGCCGGAGCGGGCAGGTAGCCTATCTGGGACAGTTCCATGCGCAGGACTACTACTATCCCCTGTGGCTCGAAGAGGAGTCCCATACCTATTACGGCACGGGCCTGCGGCAGAACACCACGCAGACCCCAGGCGGAGACTGGTCGAACAACTCGTTCGAATGGGGGTACGTCGACAACGCGGGCAGCGACAATCTGGAATCTTCGTCCAAAACCGGCAAGACCTGGTTCAAGATCAGCAACGCCATGACGCCCGACGGACAGCCCGCCGGATTGCGCTACATTGATTTCATCAAGGTGCAGAGCGCCATCAACGGCAGCGCCGGAGGACTGGGCGAACTCTCGACCGAAGTCGCCGGAATGGCCGTCGACGAGAACCTCAACCGATAACCCCATTCCCGACCGCAACGCATGAAACGATTCTTACGACAGATTCTGCCCGCGGCTTTATGCCTCTCCGCCCTCGGCGGCTGCATGAAGTGGGACTACGGCCGCACGGAGGATTTCTCGGCGACGGAACGGGGGCTGTTCATCGTCAACGAGGGCATGTTCCAGTACGGAAACGCCACGCTGTCGTATTACGACCCGGAAACGAAAACCGTCGAAAACGAAGTTTTCCACCGGGCCAACGCCTTCAAGCTGGGCGACGTGGCGCAGTCGATGACCCTGCACAACGGCGTGGGATGGATCGCGGTGAACAATTCGCATGTCGTTTTCGCCGTCGACCCCGACACCTTCCGCGAGGTGGGACGCATCACCAACCTCACCTCGCCGCGGTACATCCATTTCGTTTCGGACGAAAAGGCCTACGTCACGCAGATCTGGGACAACCGCATCTTCATCGTCAACCCCAAACGCTACGAAATCACGGGATATATCGAGTGCCCGGACATGACGGCAGAATCCGGCTCCACGGAGCAGATGGTGCAGTACGGCAAATACGTCTTCGTGAACTGCTGGTCCTACCAGAACCGTATCCTCAAAATCGACACCGAGACCGACCGGGTCGTCGGTCAGCTGACCGTCGGCATCCAGCCCGCGTCGCTGGCGATGGACCGGAACAACAAGCTGTGGACCGTCACCGACGGCGGCTACGAGGGCAGCCCCTACGGATATGAAGCCCCGTCGCTGTACCGCATCGACGCCGAAACGTTCTCCGTGGAGAAGCAGTTCCGGTTCCGGAAGGGGGACTCCCCGTCGGAGATGCAGCTCAACGGCACGCGCGACACGCTCTACTGGATCGACCGGGACGTCTGGCGCATGCCCGTCGCCGGGGAGCAGCTTCCGGTGCGCCCGTTCCTCGAATACAAGGAGACCAAATATTACGGACTGACGGTCGATCCGGCCAACGGCGACGTGTACGTTGCCGACGCCGTCGACTACCAGCAGCAGGGAGTCGTCTACCGCTATACGGCCAAGGGCGAGCCTGTCGACGAATTTCACGTGGGCGTCGCGCCCGGAGCGTTTTGCTGGAAATAACCGGAGAGCATGAAAACAACCGCCTTGTTTCTTTGGATGCTGCTGTTTCCGGCGCTGCTGCGGGCGCAGGGCGAGCCGGCGCCGTCCGACGTGCCGGAAACCCCGCAGAACGCCGGCGCGGGGGAGTGGCGCGGGAAAGGCGCCATCGCCATCCGGGAGGTTCCGGTCTGGGGCCGGCGTCCGATGAAAAGCATCGGCGTCGAGGAGACGAAACTCGACTCGGCGATCCTCAAGGAGAACATCGCCCTCTCGATGGCCGACGCGCTGACGTTCAACACACCGGTTTTCGTCAAGCAGTACGGCCGCGCGACCCTCTCCACGGTATCGTTCCGCGGCACGGGTCCGTCGCATACGCAGGTGACGTGGAACGGCATGCGCATCAACAACCCGATGCTGGGCATGACCGACTTTTCGATGATCCCCTCCTATTTCATCGACGACGCCTCGCTGCTCCACGGAACCTCGTCGGTCAGCGAGACGGGCGGCGGACTGGGCGGACTGGTGAAGCTCTCGACTGCGCCGGCGGCGGCCGACGGATTCGGGCTGCAATATATCCAGGGCATCGGCATGTTCCGTACTTTCGACGAATTCCTGCGCCTGACATGGGGCGACGAGCGCTGGCAGGTATCAACCCGCGCCGTCTACCAGTCCTCGGCCAACGACTACAAGTACCGCAACCGCGACAAGAAGGAGAACATCTACGACGACGAGATGAACATCGTCGGGTCGTACTATCCCACCGAACGCAACAAGAGCGGCGCGTTCGACGACGTGCACGTGTTGCAGGAGGTCTACTACAACACCGGGAAAGGCGACCGCTTCGGACTGAACGCCTGGTACATCAACTCGAACCGCGAACTGCCGCTGCTGACGACCGACTACGCCGACGACACGCAGTTCGAAAACCGCCAGCGCGAACACACCCTGCGCAGCGTCCTCTCGTGGGACCACTACCGCCGGAACTGGAAGGCGGCGGCGAAAGCCGGATACGTGCATTCGTGGACGGCCTACGACTACCGGCGCGACAAGGGCAACGGCATCCTGGAGGCCATGACCCGTTCGCGGAGCAGGATCAACACCCTCTACGGGCAGGCCGACGGGGAGTATTCCGTCGGCGGCAAATGGTTCTTCACGGCCGGACTGTCGGCACACCAGCACTTCGTCGAAAGCGCCGACAAGAACATCATCCGCCAGCAGGGCGACAAGGCCGTCGTCGGCTATGACAAGGGACGCATCGAACTCGACGGCTCCCTGTCGGCCAAGTGGCGTCCCACGGAGCGGCTGGGCTTGTCGGTCGTCGTGCGCGAAGCCATGTACGGAACCTCCTGGTCGCCAGTCATCCCTGCCTTCTTCGCCGACTGCCTGCTTTCCAGGCGCGGCAACGTCGTGGCGAAGGCCTCCGTCTCGCGCAACTACCGCTTCCCGACGCTCAACGACCTCTACTTCCTGCCGGGCGGCAACCCCGGCCTGAACAGCGAACAGGGCGTCGCTTACGAAGCCGGACTGTCGTTCGCCGTGGGAAAGGAGGGCGCGTACACGCTGTCGGGGTCGGCGTCGTGGTACGACCAGCACATCGACGACTGGATTCTGTGGCTGCCGACGGCAAAGGGATTTTTCTCGCCGGTGAACATCAAAAAGGTCCACGCCTACGGCGTGGAGATCCGGGCCGACCTGGCCGCAGCGCTCACCAGAGAACTGAAAATCAACCTGAACGGCACCTTCTCATGGGCGCCGTCGATCAACGAGGGGGAGCCGATGTCCCCGGCCGACCGGTCGGTCGGCAAACAGCTGCCCTACGAACCGGAATATTCGGCCACGGCGACCGGAAGGCTCTCCTGGCGCAGCTGGGGCCTGCTCTATCAGTTCTGCTATTACAGCGAACGCTACACCATGTCGAGCAACGACATCACGCTCACCGGACGCCTTACGCCCTATCTGATGAGCAACCTCTCGCTCGAAAAGGGTCTCTCGCTCCGGTGGGCGGACCTGACGCTCAAAGGCACGGTCAACAACCTGTTCAACGAGGAGTACCTCTCGGTGCTCTCCCGGCCCATGCCGCGCATGAACGCCGAATTCTTCATCGGCATAAAGCCCAAATGGGGGACGAAAAAGAGGTGATCCGGCGCGAAGGAGCCTTTCTCCGCGTCTTATTTCCCTTCGGGGACCAGCTGGCCGGCATCGTTCACAAAGAGGGACTTGCGCTGTTCAGAGGGTAGAAATCCCCCCCCCTCGCGGTTCTCTCCACCGGGGTCGATACCGATGGGATGCGCGAAGACGAAACGCGTGCCGCCCGTGTAAGCGGAATCGACCCAGATGCGGCCCCCGACGATCATGGCGATCTGGCGGCAGATGGCAAGGCCCAGCCCCGTGCCCTTCTTCTTGTTGCCGTCGAGCTTCTCGAAGCGGTTGAAAACCAGATCCTGCTTGTCGGGCGGAATGCCCGGTCCGGTGTCGGCCACCGAGAAAAGCACCTCGCCCCGCTCCTCGTCAATCTCCACCCCCAGCGTGATGCTGCCCTCGGAGGTGAACTTGCCGGCGTTGGTCAGCAGGTTGATCAGGATTTGCGAAAGACGGTGGGCGTCGGTGGTGAGCATGAACGATCCGACGGGACACGCGAAACGCCCCTCAACCCCTCTCTGCCGCGTATGGGCCGTGGTCATCATCACGTGCTGGCAAATCTGCACGATGTCCTCCGAAGCGTAGTTGAACCTGATCTTGCCGCACTCGAGCGACGAAATGTCGAGGATGTCGTTCAGCAGCGTGAGCAGCATCTCGGAGTTGCTGACCACGATGGCGCAGTACTCGGCGCGCTCCTCCTGCGAAAGTTGCTCGTTCTGCATCAGCGAAGAGAAGCCCACGATGGCGTTGAGCGGCGTGCGGATTTCGTGGCTCATGTTGGCCAGGAAGGCCGATTTGAGGCGGTTCGACTCCTCGGCGCGGTCGCGTGCCGAACGGAGGTCCTGCTCCAGCCGCTTGCGCGGCGTGATGACGAGCGACGATCCGATGAGGTTCAGCGGGCGCCCGTCGTCGTCGCGCTGGTCCACGGTGGCCTGTGCCTCCACCCAGTCCAGATGCCAGCGTCCTCCGGCGTCGGAGGCTACGCGGTACTCCTCGCGCACCTTGTCCTTCCGTCCGGCGATCAGGTCGTCGTAGGCGCGGCGCACCCGCTCGCGGTCTTCCTTGTGGATCTTGGCGAAATAGCTTTCCGAGGGGACTTCCAGCTGCTGGTCGGCGTTCGCCTCGGCGAGCATTTGGCCGTGCACCGATTTGTTCACGTCGCACAGGATCGACCCTTTGCGCAGGTCCCATTTCCAGGGCACGATGTCCGCCACGTCGAGCGCCATCGCCAGCTTGTGGTTGATCGAATCGAGTTTCTGCTGCGTTTTGTAGAGCGCCGTGCCGTCGAGGCAGAAGATGTCGATGTGTTCTTCGAGGTACGAGCGGCTGATCACCACTTCGTAGAAGATGTCGCGCGGTTCGTAATAATAGGGGTAGGTGATGGTCCGGTTCTCGGTCTGTGCGATTTTTATCAGCCGCATGAATTCGGTCATCGGGAAGGGGAACAGTTCGCTGACCCGTCGTCCGATCGCCTGCTCGCGGGGGATGAATATGCGTTCGTAACGGGAGTTCACGTCGCAGTAGAGGGCGTCTGCGGGGTTGCCGTTTTCGTCGTAAATCACCTTCATCTGGATGTAGACGATCGGCATGGCGTTGAACAGGTTCGAATATTTCGCCAGACTTTCCGATTCCCGCTGCCGGGCCGATTCCACGCGGTACATCATGCGAATGCGCCACTGTTGGATGCCGATGAAGGCCAGCAGCAGCAGCACGATGCCTCCGATCGCCCATTTGTACTGTTCGAGCGTCGATACCGGTTTGTTGTAGAAGAGCGTGTTGGCCGGGCAGGTGTGCGGCGAGAGGTCCTTGCGTTCGAGGGCTGCGTAATTGAAGACCGGGCGGGCGTCCTGCGGGGTGTAGAACGGAATGTCGCGTGGCTGGTGTCCGGCCAGAACGGCGTCGATGGTCGAAATGACGTGTGCGTTCACCTCGGCGTCGTCGTATACATAGCCTCCGACCAGTCCGCCGTCGCGGATGTCTGCGGGCATCAGCGCGAACATCGGGGCCTGCACGCTGGCGATGACGCGGTAGGAGTCGGTGACGGAGACGATGTTGTCGCCGATTTTTTTGGTGTAATGCCACGACGAGAAGAGTATGCCCGTGCGGTGGATGTCGATGCGGTTGAGCGAGTCCAGCAGCGCTTCGGTCGACATTTCGTGTGCCGAGTAGAACCGGTAGTCGATCTGCGGGAATTCGCGGTCCAGCAGCTCGCGCAGGTCGCTGTCGGCCTGCTGGTTGATATAGCGGCCGTCGCCGACGAAGATCAGCGAATCCATCCCCGGGATCATCCGGCGCATCAGCTCGACGTTCTCGCGCAGGTAGAGCGGCGTGCGGATGAGCGTGATGTTGTCGGACACGGCTTTGTCGCACAGCGGCAGCCGCTCCTCGGGGCGCAGCGGGCGGCGGTCGAGGTAGGCGTTTTCAGGACCTATGTAGTCCATTTCCGAGCAGAGGATCAACGGCACGCCGGGCCAGGTCTGTTTCACGAAGTCGCGCAGCACGGCGATCGGAGCGCCCAGCAGCACCAGCATCCGGGGCGGATTCTTGCCGTATTCCCGCAGCAGGTTGTTTTTGAAGGATTCGATCTCGCCGGTTTTGTGTTTTTTGAACGTCATCAACAGCGAGTTCATGTTTTCGGTGTAGACTTCGAAGTTGTCCACTTGGTCGATATGCGCGACGATGCTGTTGATAATGTGGCTGCTCCAGGGCGCCGATTCGGTGTAGGTGTTCAGCACCAGCATGTAGTCGCGCTTGTCGCCCGGGGGGGGGCTGCTCGCGGCTTCGGAGAAGGGATGTGCCAGCAGGCAGCTGAAAATCAGAACTCCCGCCAGGGCCTGGAGGGAAATGCTGAACGGTTTCTTCAGAAGATTCATTTGTTTGCAGTGAAGGAGCCGGATGACCGGCTGTGACGCTAAATGCAATGACGCATGTAAATTGAAAAAGAGAGGCCCGGAGTTGTGTTCCTGACCTCTCTTTCGAAGACGGAGACTACCTGTTCAGAACGGGTTTGATGTCCTTGATCCGGAGCTGGGTGGTCACAGTTCCCCGGTAGTGGTTTTCGACGATCTGGTAGCAGACGTCGATCGGGCGTCCCGAGCGCACCCATTCGTAATGCGTGGGCTGCTGGAAGGCGATGGCCTGGATCTTGGTGTTGGGCTTCTGCCGCTGCATCAGGTCCATGCGCAGGTGCTCGCACTCCATGCCGACGAGCTTGGCGTCGCCGTGGTTGCTCACGCCGCAGGTGGCGAAGACCGGCGCCGTGTTGCCCGGCCCGAAGGGCTGAAAGCGGTTGAGGTCCTTGCGGAAAGCCGGCGTGATGTCCGAGAAGAGCAGTTCGCTGTCGATGTCCACCTGCGGGACGAGCATCTGCGGGTCGATGTTCTCCTCCACGTATGCGTTGAACCGCCGCGTGAACTCGCCGACGTTTTCCGGACGCATCGTCAGCCCTGCGGCGTACATGTGTCCGCCGAAGTTTTCCAACAGGTCCGAGCACGACTCGACGGCCTGGTAAAGGTCGAATCCGGGAACCGAACGCGCCGATCCGGTCACGAATCCGTTGCTCATCGTCAGCACCACCGTCGGGCGGTAGTAGGTTTCGATCAGGCGGGAGGCCACGATGCCCACGATGCCCTTCATCCAGCGGGGGTTGTAGATCACCGTACTCTTGGCGGCCTTCAGCTCCGCGTGGGCCTCGATGAAGTCGTGGGCTTCCTGCGTGACGCTGCGGTCGATACACTTGCGGTCCTGGTTGAAGCCGTCGATCACCGAGCCGAACTCTTCGGCCAGGCTTTCGTTGCCTTCGATCAGCAGATTGACCGCCGCATAGCCGCCCGAAGGAGCGGCGTTTTCGTCGTTTTCATCCATCCGCATACGGCCTGCGGCGTTGATGCGGGGGCCGATTTTGAAGACGATGTCGTCGATGGTGATGTTGTGTCGATCCAGGCCGCAGATCTTGATGATCGAAAGCAGCCCCTTCGAGGGGGAGGCGTTGAGCCGCAGAAGCCCGTAGTGGGCTAAAATCCGGTTTTCATCCACCAGAGGAACGATGTCCGAGGCGATGCTGACGGCCAGCAGGTCGAGCAACGGCTCGATTTGCTGGAACGGAATTCCGTTTTTCTGGCAGTAGGCCTGCACTAGCTTGAATCCCACGCCGCACCCCGACAGTTCGTCGAACGGATAGGAACAGTCGGCGCGTTTGGGGTCGAGAACGGCTACGGCGCGGGGAATTTCCTCGGCGGGGAGGTGATGGTCGCAGATGATGAAATCCACGCCCTTGCGTTTGGCATAGTCCACTTTCTCTATGGCTTTGATGCCACAGTCCAGGGCGATGATCAGCGTCGCACCCTTGCGTGCGGCGTGGTCGATGCCCTTGGTCGAGATACCGTAACCTTCGGTATAACGATCCGGGATGTAGAACAACAGGTCCTTGTGACCTATCTGGCGCAGAAATTTATAAACCAGCGCGACGGCGGTCGTGCCATCGACGTCGTAGTCGCCGTACACCATGATCTTCTCACGGTTGCGGACGGCCCGCTCCACCCGTTCGACCGCCTTGTCCATATCCTTCATCAGGAACGGGTCGTGCAGGTCCGAAAGCTGGGGGTTGAAAAATTTCTTAGCCTTCTCTAACGTGTCTATGCCTCTCTGTACGAGTAGATTGGCCAGGACCGGGGAGATGCCCGTCGCGGCAGCCATCGCGGCAACCGCCTCCGGATTCCCCTGAGGCTTCACTACCCATCGTTTTTCTATGGGCATATTTGTTATTATTTATATATTTTAACATTCAAATTCTCGCATAAATCTTCGACGAGGCGTCGTTTGACCTCCTCCATCGGAACCGGGCGACCGATCTCCTTTTCGATCGACGTGGCACCCCGGTCCGTAAACCCGCAGGGGTTGATATGGGTGAAATAACGCAAATCGGTTGCCACATTGAGTGCGAAGCCGTGCATGGTCACGTAACGCGACGCCCGCACACCGATCGCGCAGATCTTACGCGCCGGCTGCGCTCCTTCGATCCAGACGCCCGAGGCGCCGGCGATGCGTCCGGCCCGGATGCCGTAACGGGCTACCGTCCGGATGACTGCGCCCTCGAGCGCGTCGATGTAGTCGCGCAGCGAAAGTCCGATGCGCTCCAGGTCGAGGATCGGGTAGCCCACGATCTGTCCCGGCCCGTGGAAGGTGATGTCGCCGCCCCGGTCGATGTGGTAAAATTCAGCGCCGATGCCGCGCAGATACTCTTCGCCGACCAGCAGGTTCTCCGCATGGCCGCTCTTGCCGAGGGTATAGACCGCCGGATGCTCCACCAGGAGCAAATAGCCCGCGCCCTCCGCCGGGGTTCCCTTGGCCCGCAGGAGGGTGTCGAAAAGCCTCTGCTGGTACTCCCAGCAGGCTTTGTAGTCCATTTGTCCGAGGTCCCGGTATTCGACAAACATCGTAAATTACGTTACGACACCTCTCCGTCCGGCTCCGTACGGATACCGTAAATCCGGAAAGCGTCGGTTCAACACTTTCTTTGTCGCAGACCTTTTCCCGCGCGGCGGGAAGACTCAGGCTTTCGCGGAAACCTGTCGCTTCAGACGCACCGAGCCGAGCGCTTCGTCCGCCAGGTACGACGAACGCACCATCGGACCGCTCGCGCAGTAGCTGAAGCCCATGTCGAGCGCCTGCTGCCGGTACCAGTCGAATTTTTCGGGAGTAATGTACGCCGCAACGGGGTGATGCTCCAGAGTGGGACGAAGGTACTGGCCGAGGGTCACGATCTCCACGCCGGCGGCGTGCAGGTCGCGCAAGGTCTGTAAAACTTCTTCATCGCTCTCACCGAGTCCGACCATCAGGCCGCTCTTGGCGACGGCGCCCTTTTCGCTTAAATAGCGCAGCACGTCGAGGCTCGTACGGTAACGGGCCCGCGAACGCACCAGGGGGGTCAGCCGTTCGGTGGTTTCGATGTTGTGCCCGATGATATCGGGCCCGGAGGCGATCACCGTGTCCAGCAGGTCGGGTTTCGCATCCAGATCGGGAATAAGGAGCTCAATTGTGACGTCGGGATTTTCCGCCCGGATCGCGCGGACGCATTCGGCCCAGTGGGCCGCGCCGCCGTCGGGCAGGTCATCGCGTGTAACGGAGGTTACCACCACATGCCGCAATCCCATCAAACGGACGCTTTCGGCGAGTTTGGCGGGTTCTGAAGGATCGGGCGGCAGAGGCCGGCCCGAAAGGGTGGCGCAGAATCGACAGTTGCGCGTACAGATTTCACCCAATATCATGAAGGTCGCTGTCCTGCGGCTCCAGCATTCGGCTTTGTTCGGGCATAGACCGCTGCTGCAGATCGTGTGCAGGGAGTGGTCCCTGACGATGCGTTGCACGTCCGCGTATTCTGCGGTGCGGTGAAGCCGGATTTTCAGCCATTCCGGTTTTTTCAGGACGTTTACCTTCTCTTCATGCAATTTCGGCATTTTAAGTTCATTATTTTCCCAATTGATGCAAAAATACAAAAAATATCAATCGCTTCTCCTTTCTGTTGCGAAAAAGATGAAAAAAGCCTTTGCAGGTGCAGGGGAGGCGGTCGGTCCGGTGCGAAGGACCAGCCGGGGCCGGATGTCGGAACGGGAGGGAGGAGTATGCGGAGAGCGCATCCGGAACGGCTCCGGATGCGCTCTCCGCAATATCTTCTGTTTCTGTCTGAGGGAAGGTTATCTCTGCCCGAGGTGCAGCTGCCATTGCCAGGCCGTGCGGAGCGTTTCTTCGAGCGGCCGCTCGGCACGCCAGCCCAGGAGGGTGTTCGCCAGCGTGGGATCGGCCCAGATCGCCGTGATGTCTCCGGCGCGGCGCGGCGCAAAGCGGTAGTTGAGTTTCAGTCCGTTGGCCCGTTCGAATCCGCGGACCAGCTCCAGCACCGAAACGCCCCGTCCGGTGCCGACGTTGAAGACCTCGTAAGGGGCGGCGCCGCGCTCTTCGATCAGGCGGTGCAGGGCAGCTACGTGGGCGCGGGCCAGATCGACGATGTCGATGTAGTCGCGGATGCAGGTGCCGTCGGGCGTCGGATAGTCGTTGCCGAAGATGCTCAG
>OLZQ01000295.1_pt1 | contig 30124 bp, 29 predicted proteins | sample 1644511 | NCBI WGS metagenome assembly OLZQ01 (sample SAMEA103958132, study PRJEB25191) | human gut metagenome | biome: human-associated habitat [ENVO:00009003]; feature: intestine environment [ENVO:2100002]; material: feces | place: Germany | collected 2013/2015 | reverse complement strand
TCCCGCGTGAATAGCAGCAACGTTATTAAATGGAATAGCGAACCCGAGAAGTGCTATCCGACAAAAAGAACTATCGGTAGCTTGCCTTCGTAGACTAAACTGAATGATATAATAGAAGTACATCAAATAAAAGACTTTTTATACAAGCTCAGTACCGCAATTATTATGTTGCGGTACTTGATTTTTCCACAAAAAAGTAGTACAATTATTGTGTGAAACTCTATCCCCGTTTAAATGCGGATATTTACATAAAGAAAGGACTACCGTATGACTATAAAGACATACTTCCTCAGCGAAGATAAAACCGTCTATCTAAAGGCATATATGCTTGATAACGTTGAAGGACTTCCCTTCTGCGAAAAACGTCCGGGCATACTTATTCTTCCCGGCGGCGGATACGAATTCTGCTCCGCAAGAGAGGGAGAGCCTGTTGCAATGCACTATCTTGCCGAGGGCTATAACGCTTTCGTGCTTATATACAGCTGTAACGCAAGACACCCTGCCCCGCTCCTGAACGCTTCTTATGCTATTCTGAAGCTCCGTCAGAGATGCGAGGAGTTCGGCATAGACCCGAACAAGCTCGCAGTATGGGGAGCAAGCGCAGGCGGTCACCTTGCCGCTTGTACAGCTACAATGTGGCAGGATCCGTCGATATACAAGGCGCTCGGCTGCAAGCCCGAGGACATCCGTCCCGATGCGGCAATACTCAGCTACCCTGTTATCAGCGGAACGACAAATCCGCACAAGGGCTCGTTTGACGTACTGCTCGGCAAGGACGCAACGAGGGATGAACTTTCAAAGCTGTCTATTGAAAACCGTGTAACACCCAAAACACCGCCCATATTCTTATGGTGCACCGCAAACGATGACTGCGTTCCTGCGCAGAACAGTCTTGTTATGGCTAAAGCGTGCGTATCAAATAAAGTACCCGTTGAACTGCATATGTTCGACTGCGGACCGCACGGACTTTCGACCTGCGACAAGGTAACAGGCTGGAACGAGGCATTCTATCTTGATAACTGCAAGCAGTGGATAAAGATGTCCGTTGACTTCCTTGCGAAGTATCTCGGAGTCTGAGTAAAAGCAAACTATAAACCAAGCCGTGAACGGCAGAATATAAACAAAAGAAAGAGGCATAAAAATGAGCAAAGTACCTTTCACCACTAAGGAAAAGCTGGAGGAGATAATCAAGCAGATCCCCACACCTTTCCACATTTACGATGAAAAAGGAATAAGAGAAACAGCAAGAAAGCTGTATGACGCATTCTCGTGGAACAAGGGTTTCAGAGAGTATTTTGCCGTTAAGGCAACACCTAACCCCTACATTATGGAGATACTTAAGGAGGAGGGATGCGGCTTTGACTGCTCAAGCTATACAGAGCTTATGCTGTCCGATAAGGTCGGCGCTAAACAGCACGACATTATGTTCAGTTCAAACGCTACTCCCGACGAGGATTTCAAGCTTGCTTACAAGCTCGGCGCTATAATAAACCTTGATGATTTCACTCACATAGATGTACTCGACAAGCTGACAGGTATCCCCGAAACCATCTGCTGTCGTTACAATCCCGGCGGTGAATTCAAGACAAGTGAAAAGGGCAACGTAATGGACACCCCCAAGGACGCAAAGTACGGTATGACCCACGAGCAGATAATCGAAGCATACAAGATACTTAAGGAAAAGGGCGCAAAGCGTTTCGGTATGCACGCATTCCTTGCAAGCAACACGCTGACAAACGAGTATTACCCCGTACTCGCAGGTATTCTGTTCAGAACGGCTGTTGAGATAAAGGAAAAGACAGGCGTACAGCTCAGCTTCATCAATCTGTCCGGCGGTGTGGGCGTTCCTTATAAGCCTGACCAGCCCGCAAACGATATAAAGGTTATCGGCGAGGGTGTTCGCAAGGCTTATGAAGAGATACTCGTTCCCGCAGGTATGGGCGATATAGCTATCTTCACAGAGCTTGGCAGATATATGCTTGCACCCAACGGCGCACTTGTTGCAAAGGCTATCCGTGAAAAGCATATCTACAAGGAATATATCGGTCTTGACGCTTGTGCCGCTAACCTTATGCGTCCTGCCATCTACGGCGCATATCATCATATTACGGTTATGGGCAAGGAAAATCAGCCCTGCGACCACAAATACGATATAACAGGCGGCCTTTGCGAAAACTGCGACAAGTTCGCAGTTGACCGTATGCTTCCTAAGATTGATATAGGCGATATAATCTATATCCACGATACAGGCGCACACGGTTTCTCGATGGGCTACAATTACAACGGCAAGCTCCGCAGTGCAGAGGTTCTTTTGAAAGAGGACGGCTCATTCAAACTCATCCGCCGAGCAGAAACTCCGAAGGATTATTTCGCTACTTTTGATTTTTCGGATAAGTACAGCTTCTCCAAGTAATTGTTTTATATAATATCGTGATGTGAGGCTTATTGTAAAATTCTCATATTTATATTATCGCATATTTATCAACTTAATATCGGGGCAGACAAGGTGACAGTCTGCCCTTTTTCTTCATCATAAAACTACATTTGGCGGTTTAAGTGATGATTTACCATAATTATACAAATGTGCAAACAAAAACGCATGGGAACAGGAGGAAATTTATGAACGTAACATTCAAACAAACCGGCATTTACTCCCCGTCACAGATAATGACCAATCAGCAAAAACCGCTCAACAAAGCCGATTCCGACAAATCAGAGAATAAAGAAAAAATTTCAGCGAACTTGGATAAGCACGCCGAAGAAAAAACAAGACTTGAGCAACTGAGGGAGCAAAAACAGCAGGAGTACGACAGCGTAATTCAGCAGCTTGAGAAACAGCGTGAGGCAGAAAAACAAGCCGAAAAAAGCGGCAAGAAATTTACAGATTACGGTAAATTATTGAAGATAGCAATGCGTATAATGAACGGCGATAAGGTGCCTATGACGGACAGGAAAAAGCTCGCCGAGGAGATGCCCGACTTATATAAGCAGGCTATTCTTATGCGCCGCCTTGACAATGACAAGCCCAGAAAATACAAGAGCGAATATGAGGACGACAAGGACAAGACCACGGTCGAAAAAATGCTCGACGGAATGGACGGCTCCGACGATCCCTCAGACATTATGACCGATTTGCTCGGCTCAACCGACAAATAATTCCAAAGGCAAGGACTATAAAATGAAAGACAGAAGAGAAATCAACATAGAAGTATTTGAAGACACAACGAAGCACTATAAGAGCAATCCCACGCTTAAAGCGGCTGTAAGCAATTCGGTTGCAAAACAGAAGTTTACGGCGGCTGACGAAACGGTGGAGCTGCCGCAGTGCGCCGGATACACGCCGACCGTTACGGTAAGCGGAAAACGCTCTCTTGAGGCGGCTGTTGAGTATGCGAAGCAAGGCATGAAGACCTGCGTACTGAACTTTGCCTCTGCGAGCAATCCCGGCGGCGGTGTTACTCACGGCTCATCGGCACAGGAAGAATCAATCTGCCGTTGCTCGACGCTGTACCCCTGCCTTAACACAGGCGATATGTGGAGCTGTTTCTACACTCCGCACCGACAAGCTGAAAATCCGCTCTACAACAACGATTGCATCTACACCCCCGATGTATATGTGATAAAGAGCGACACAAACGTACCGAAGCTGCTGCCCGAAAGCGAATGGCAGAAGGTGAACATAATCACCTGTGCCGCACCGAATCTGCGACACAAGCCGAGCAACTGTATGAATCCCGGAGCCGGCGACAAACGGGCTGATATAAACGATAAAGAGCTTGCACAGCTTCTGACATCGAGGATACGCAGAATATTCGAAATTGCGGCGGCAAACGGCAACGAGGCTCTGATACTCGGTGCTTTCGGCTGCGGTGCGTTCAAAAATCCGCCGATAGTTGTGGCAAAGGTTTTCGCAGAGCAGCTTCAGGCGTTCAGAGGCTGTTTCAAGGCTATCGAATTTGCTGTATTCCATACCGAGCGTGAGGCAGGCAACTATAACGCTTTCAAGGCGGCAATAAGATAACGGCAATATCCCGAAAGGGTTTTAATTCAGGAGGTATAACTATGAAAACTTTACTTGATGTGTGCAAATTTCTGAAAGCCGCAGGTACATATTACCTTGCGACCGTAGACTGTGACAAGCCGAGAGTAAGACCTTTCGGTACGGCTCACATCTACAACGGAAAGCTGTATATCCAGACAGGAAAGAAAAAGGCGGTATCGCATCAGATAGCCGCAAATCCCAATGTTGAGATATGCGCTATGGCAGACGGCGACTGGCTGAGAATCGAGGGGGAGCTTGTCGAGGACGATGACCGTGCGGCAAGAGTTTCGATGCTTGATGCCTACCCTGAGCTTAAGGCTCTGTATGATGCGGATGACGGCAACACGCAGGTGTTTTACTTTAAAAATGCCACCGCTACCCTGTCATCGTTCACAAAGCCGCAGGAAACATTGAACTTCTGATAAACAAAACGTAAAACAAGCCCCGTTCTTAGTCGGAACGGGGCTTGTTGCTTCATATTACGGGTGAAAATCAAAAACGTTTTACAGCATAATAGTACATCCCCATACCGATAGATCCGGTAATTACCTCTGTCAGAGGGAATGCAAGCCATGCGTAATCAAGTCCGATAAACGAGAATATCCAGAATAACGGCACCAGACAGATAAGCTGACGTAATACGGAAAGGAACGTACTGGTCTTTGAATAACCGATAGATTGAAAGAAAACCGGCGTCATAAACGAAAATACAGCAGGAATAAAGCTGGCTCCTATCAGTCGGAAACCCACTGCGCCTATGCTTTTTACCGTTTCGCTCTGAGTGAACAGCCCTATAAGCTGAGTGGGGATAAACTCAAAGGACAGCACACCGAGTATCATAAACACGCCGGATATTATCAGTGAGCTGCGGAAGATTCTTCTGCACCTTAAGTAATCTCCCGATGTATAATTGTAGCTGAGTACAGGTACGATACACGTCTGCAATCCCAGAAGCGGTATGAAGAAGAATGATTGCAGCTTATAGTAAAGACCGAGTACGGTCACCGCCTCATCGCAGAATCCCGCAAGGATAATGTTCAGAATTGCTATGTAGACAGTGTAAAGAGCTTGCATACATATTGACGGATAGCCAAGCTTGTATATGCTTTTGGCGATACACGGGATACGCTTTATTTCAGGAGGCTTTCGTGCGCCTTTTACACCTACGATAACTGCGGCGGTTATCTGACCTATAACGGTAGCTATTGCCGCACCCTTTATTCCAAGTCCTGCGGTAAAAATCAGCAACGGGTCAAGAACGATATTTGTTACCGCTCCGACAATCTGAGCAATCATCGGCAGCTTCATATTGCCTTCCGATTGAAGTACCTTTGTCCAGTTTCCTTCAAGGAAAAGTCCTATGCTTCCTATGCTTACTATCATACCGTATTCGTTTGCGTACTGCATTGCAACGGGCGACTGAGCCGATATTGCAACGTACGGTCCCATAAACGCTATTGATATTACGGAAATCAGCGCCCACATTATAACTGCAAGAACAGTTCCGACACCTGCCGTATGGTTGGCGCCTTTTTCATCTTTCAGCGCATACTGCTTTGCCATAAGCGTATTGGTTCCTACCCCCGTGCCGACCGCAAGAGCTATTATAATAAGCTGAACGGGATAGATAGCCGACAGGGCGGTAAGTCCGTCATCGGAATACTGTCCGACAAAAAGGCTGTCGATTATATTGTACATTGCCTGTATCAACTGAGCCAGCATTATAGGCGGAGCGATACGGAGCATTATCTTCCACACGCTTTCTGTTCCGAAAAATTCCGGAGAAACGGATCTTGCTTTTTCTGCCAAAAAATAACCTTCTTTTCTTAATCACTCGACGTATGATTATAACACTTTATCGGGAAGATTGCAAGACAAAAATACAGAATTACAAAAAAGTCCACCGTATGCCTAAACATACGGTGGTAACCCAAGATCAACAAGGAGATTATACTCTTTCTAAAACTGTGAAGCCTGCGTTAAAACGGATAGTTCCGTCCTCAGCTTCCTTTATTTCAGCGAATGAAGAAACAGGCTCATCCATAACGGTACCGTTTATCTTTGTATCATAGAAGATCTTACCGTCTTCTTCCTTCCACACGGTAGTGTCAATCACACCGTAGTTACCCTTTATCTTAGCTCCCTGCTCCTTTGCCTTTTCCATCATTTCTTCCGGAATAGGCATCATTGTTTCAACCGTGCCGTCTTCGCAAAATTCGTAAATAAAAGATGCCTGCTGCATATAATCGTTAAGCAGATCCTCGTCAGTGATATACTTCGGGAAGTCTTCAACCGCTACGAAAATCATTTTACCGGGTTCGGGATAAACCGGCAATTCTTTAACTTTCCATTTACCGATAAGATTCATACTATTCATCCTTTCATACTCTGAATTTTCCTGATTTATGCGTAAATAAGCCGTTACAGCTTATGCCCAAGGGTCTGCGGATTTGGGTGTGCGTATACCTGTAAGCAGGTACTGCTCCCATAAGAACCATTTGCCGTCGCCCTTCATACGCAGTTTTATGGGTCTGGGGCTGTCAGCGCCGCCACAGGGAATGAACAGCTTCATGTAACCCTGTTCCTCGCCTGAAACGTGCGTACTTTGTACCGTTACTCTGAACGGCTCTGAAGGTGTATAATCATTATCGGGTGTTGCTCCCTCAAAATATGAGAACGGAATATAGGTCTTTCCATCACGGAAACGGTCGTTAAGGAACGATATTTCCGTACCGTTGAGCGGACGGGGACCTCTCAGCCAGTTGAGCATTTCCGTACCGATATTTTTGTCTGCCGCATAAGCGCACAGTGCGCATACAGTAAGTGCAGCCGCCTTGAACGGCGAATCAAGACTTGCCTCAGGCAGTGCCTGCATCTGTGCAAGACTTTCGGGGAGTGCTGTGAATGTAAATGTTTCGCTCTTGTTGCCTATAGACATTGCGGCATTATTTACCGCACCTCCTACAGCGCTTGCCGCTGTGTTTTTAAGTTTGTCAAAAAGTCCCATTGTGTTCCTCCTGTATCATCTGTATTTAAGCTGATTAGCTTATTACCGGGTAATTAATTTCAGCTTGTAGAAAAAGTCTGTTTTTTATAAAAATAGAGCTAATTCTCTATCCCTATCCCCTTTAGGACACTCTGATGGCTTTGCCTCGTGCAAAGCTTGGTGTGTCCTTATTTCGGCATCCTTGCCGAAAACCCCTTTCCCCGGGAAAGGGGCTATATTACTGGGGCTACCGCCCCAAGTCCAAGCAAGGATGCTTGCAGTCAGCCACACAAAGCCACTGCACGATGCAGTGGTACAAATGGCTGACGACCTGTATGGGGGGCTACGCCCCTCAACCCCATTTTTTAATAACGAAAAAGTTTTTCTACAGACTGTTAATTTATGTTTTCTATCGCAATATCATTTATCAATGCGGCGGTATGGAGCTATTACTGCTCCGCTCAGGAATCCTCTTCCTCGCCGTACTTTTCTGCCAGTGCGTAAAACAAATCCTTTACGTTTTCGCTTACCTCACAATTTGCATTAAGATTAGTGCCGTCTGCAAACTTCAGACTACTCGAATACATCGTTTCATCGCATACAAAAACCACACGGCTTAACGGTCTTGGCCGGTATTTCTTAATTTTATCCGCAAGATCGCTTTCCTTTGCCGCTTTGATTACATTTTCGGCTTCTTCCTGAGTTATCTCACGGTTATCCGATTTGACTCTTTCTTCTTTGTCGCTTACCGAGCAATTACAGCTGAACAGCCATTTATCGTCGCTTTTATTAAGATCGAAGTTATAGCTAAAGGTGTAACACATATGACCGCAGGAAGCATAAATCTCAATTACATCATTATAATTGTATTTTTTCATTCTTTCGAAAAAGCCCATGTGTTCCCTCCCCTTTTTCAGCTCATTTCTGCGTACAGATCTTGCCTTTAGTGTATTTCTCAGCCAGCTTTATAAAAGCACTCTTTATCTCATTGTCAATCTCAAAAGGCGCACTCTTTACTGAACCGTCCGAATAATATAACAAGCAACTTCTTACCGGTTTGTCGTGCGGCTGCATACCCGCAGGACAACTGTTATTCCGGGTTTTGTATTCCTCTATTCTTTTTATAAGCCCCGTTGTATCTGCAAGACGCAGCACAGCTAAAGCATCTTCGTCTTCTATTGCGGTATATCCCATATCTATCCGCTTTGTTTCGAAGCCGTCAGCACAATTACAGAATGCGTCCATAACATATTTACCGTTCTTTGCGTGATACAGCGAAAAAGAATAGCAATTGCGGCTTGACATAGCGCTGTGTACAACGGATAAGCCGGATACTTTTACGGTACCGTCCGATTTATTTTCTTCACGAACCATACCGTTGCAGTAATCCTCAAAGCTCAATGAGTGATACATAATAATTCTCCGTCATAATCAGATAAACTAAGGTTTAGAGTGAAATCGTTACGATGATGTGATTTAAGTTCTACGGTTTATCTGTCTGGGGTTATTATATCACAAATCAAATCGGCGTAAGCCGACACGGCGGTACGCCGTGCTTTTGTCTTTTGACAAAAGGATTTGATGATAAAATGTCCTCAGACAGGCGGGTAACCGCCTACCGTGCTTATGCACGGGATAATCCGCTTATGCGGTTTATCTGTCTGAGGTTATTATACCATACCGTTCCAATTAAACCATTACCCAAATGGGTAAAATAAAAGCAAATGCAAGAAATTTCTGTCAAAATCCGTTAACAATCAGTTTTTTTGATGTTACAACTGCGGCGAGCTTTGTTTTTGATGAATAACCGGTTTTGGAAAGCATACTGCTGACGTGTGCCTTTACGCAATCGGGAGTAACGCAAAGCTCCTGTGCCATCTCCTTATACGTCATACCTTCGACCAGCAGTCGCAGAACTCTGATTTCCGCATCGGAAAACTCGTAGCTGGTAGCGTTTCCTACGGGTATTTCGGGCATTTTATCGGGATATACGCTTTCTCCGTCTATCGTCCTCTTTATAACGCTGAGTAACTCCTCTGCGCTTACATCCTTGAACCAGATGCTCTCCGCACCTGCTTTTCTCGCCTTATCAAGATAGCTGTAATCAAGCATTGAGGTTATGATGATAATTTTTATCGAGGGGAAGCGTTTTTTTATTTTTTCCGCAGCGACAAATCCGCTCTCATCATTTTCCGTACATACGTCCATTAATATCAGGTCGATATTTCCACGCATACAGTATTGCTCGGCAAGCGCCGCACAAGAAAGCGAGCCTGCCGGAGAAAGATCATCTGCCTGGGCTACAAGATTTTCTAGGCTTTCCCTTATCATTTTCTGGTCTTCTACAATCAGTACCTGCGTCATAGTGTTACCTCCTTATTGAGCGGAAATGAAATTACAAGCTCGAAATACGGATATGAATTAATGCTCATAGTTCCGCCGCTTTTTTCTACTCTGTCGTGCAGTGACGAAAGACCGCCGCCTTCAGTGACGGCGCTGATTGGTGCCTTTCCGTCATTAGACAAGGCTATCCATTGTCTGCCGCCGCTTTTACTGCATTTAACGTTCAATTTTGTCGCACCTGCGTGACGTACCGCATTCGTAGCGCACTCTCTGACAGCCGTTATGAATATTTTATAATAAAACGGGTCGGGAATATCTCCTTCAACGTTTATTTTGATTCCGAGAACGGAAGATGTTTCCTTTAACTGACCGGATATATCATAGCTGTTTGCTCCGTAGCTTTTTTCGTTATCCCTCATAAGAAGTCTTACAGCATTCTTCCACGCTGTAAGATCCAGCTCGCTTGTCGGTCTGTTATTTGACAGCAGATTACGGGTCGCAATTACGCTCCTGCCTATATCATCGTGTACACGAATCTTCATACTGAGTATTTCTTCTTCACGGATAACCGTTCTTATATTCTCTGTCAGCTTTCGCATTCGTCTGCCTGCACGCTCGAGTTTTCTGCTGCTTTCTTCAAGCTGAAGCTGACGTTTGTACAGCTCATCTACATCCGTTGCAGTTACCTGCGTATAGTAGCCGACACCGTTAAGAGAAACCACATCAAGTCTGAAGCGCCATGCTTTTCCCTTTACAAGTACGACCGAGCCGCTGTTATGCTCCGAAAATATATCCTGCAGTTCGCTGAGGCACTGTACGTCAAAGCCTTTCAATTCATATATCAGCCTGTCCATTTGCCTGTTGCACAGGACTGCTATTCCGTTGCTGTCGAAAAAGCATATACCCGACGGGAGATTATCAAATGCGTCTTTTACCGTTCTGCGCAGCAGATAGCGTCTGCCTAAGCCTTGCATCTTCCGGCCTCCCTTCTGTATACGAGCTGCCATTCGCCGTCATCATCACATACCGCCGTTACAAAATCACCGTTCATTACATTAAAATCCGTACAGCTTTCAGCAGTGACCGTCATTGTGAATATACCGCCGTTTAGCGTCACGGATATATTCACAGCCGATAAATTATCCAGTGACAGCTCAATCATTTTTTCGAATGTATCGAACATCTCCATTACTGCCACAGCCGGCACGGACTTATTTAATCTGATATTAAGTCCGCAGGTCACGCCGTACAGCTCAAGATTATCCGTAAGCTCAAGGAACGCAAGGTACAGTTCTTTTTCGCTTATCATACTGCTTCTTTCCGATATGAATATGAGATTGTTCCTGCGCTTAAGATAAGCGCCGATTACCACCATCTTACCCAATAGCTTTCTGCGCTCATCTTCATCCTCCGACAGCTCGAAGCGGTCTGTAAGGCTGTTCAATACAGCTATCTGACCTGACGTTTCACGGCTGATCCTGTCATATATCCTGTCACGCTCAAGTATGTGAGCCTCTCTGTTTCTGAGATCGTATTCTTCGCAAATCAGATCGTAATCATCCTTGAGATCGTCCTTAGCCTCTGCCAGCTTGTCGTTTACCTCTATCAGCTCAGAAAGATCGTCCAGCCACAAGACATAGCCTCCTTTTATCTTGGCGGAGGAAAGACGTTTTCCGTTGCTGAGCATTACGGGAGAGGACTTTGCCATCTGCATTATTTCACGGTCTATCTTTTCGGCACAATCGGACGAGAGAAGTATATTGTAATCATTGTCGGTAATCAAAGCAGGAACTGTACACGGCTGCAAAAGCTGTATGTAATAAGTATTCGAGCGTATAAGTCCGCATTGTATGCAGCATTCAAAAGAAAGCGCAGTAAGAAGGCTTACGGTAACGGTCATATCGCCTGCCAGCCTGTGAATGAACGTACCGCCCGTGATTTCTCCTGACACATAGAGCAACGTGTAGATAACCATTGCGACAACAGGCAGTAACGGCATAATGAACGTTTTTCTTTCCTTTGGTATACGGCACTTGGATATTAAAGTCACAAATGCGCCGATTGTGCATAAAAGCATATATCCTGCCACTATGTAATATCCGCCTGCATAGCTGTAATCTCTGTCGTCCCACATTTCCCTTTCTCCCGGAAATCTGAACACAAGGCAATGCAGATCGTTTGTAAGCACGAATATTACCATCAGGACAGAAGCGACATACAGTAAGGATGTAACTGCGGGCAGGCGGTAGTTTTCGGGCTTTCCGAGTGAAAGAGCGACTAACAGTGCAAACATAGGGATAAGTATCATCGGGATATAATACATATACCACAGCATTCGGACAGCGAACGGACTCTGGGCTATAACGAACTTCACCGAACGGATAGCTACCCAGAACACAATAAGCCCTGCTATAGATGTCATAAAGCGTTTTGCCTGTATCTGCACTATCCTGTTTCTCAAGGTGATTCCCCATATCAGAAACATAAAAATATATATCAGACTTCTGATAATGCCGAATATTTGCATAGTACCGATCCTGTCAAGCTGTCTGCAGAGCATTGCGGCGGCTATGGCGGTTATTATCAATATTATATGTAAAACGGACGACCGTGCTATTCTTTTTTTCATCTGCTCACCTCTTTTCTACCAGTATAACATGGCTGAAAGCGTTTTGCAATAAGTGTAAAAAATAAAGCTGTGGGTCAATGCCCACAGCTCAGACGGTTCGTTATATATTATCTATTTTATCACATTGCTCAAGCGCACGTTTTAACGCCTGATCCATATTGTAATATCTGAAATCGGCAAGTCTTCCGCAACAGATAAGATTATCAATCTGCGACGCCAGAGCCTCGTACTTTGCGTATTGCTCCATGCTCTCCTTTGTGAGAACGGGATAATACGGCTCAAGCTTTTCGCCCGACTTATACGGGAGAGGATATTCTACCGCATAGGTACTGCCTTTTACATCCTGGACGGGAATTTTCTTGTACTCGGTGATTCTGGTAAAGCCCTTTTCCTGAGGATATGCGACAACAGGAGCGTCTTGAAAGCTGTCCTTGTCGGTATACTTATACTCAAAACGCAGTGAACGGTAAGGAAGTCTGCCGTACTTTTCACCGAATAACTCATCAAGCGCACCTGTATATACAAGAATGTTATTATACGGCTCGCCGTCAACATACAGCTTATTATCCTTTACAGCAATCCGCTCAAGCGCCTCGACACCGGTTCTGACCGTGATATTCTCGTGGTTCAGCAGATTTCTGAAGAACTCCGTGAATGAATGCACCGGCATTACCTGATAAGCGTCATCGAAATATCCCTCGTCATACGAAAAACGCAGAGGTACTCTTTTAAGCACGGACGGGTCAATTTCAGAGGGAGATACGCCCCACTGCTTAGCGGTATACGGCGCATAGTCGTTATCGAAAAGATACTGAGCGTATGCTCTTATATCATCGTCCTCGTTTTCGAGAACTTCAACCACGGTAGCGGTCGGTCTGCCCTCGTAAGCCTTAGTCAGCTTTGCCTTGAGCGTTTCTGCCTTTTGCTTATCAAAGAACTTATCAATCGTGGTAAAGTTGAAGGGGGTGGGGGTATATGTATCGTTCCATACCGCACCGCAGGTCAGCTTGTAATCCGACCACTGCTCATAGCGGCACATATAATCAAAAAGACATTTCTCTTTCGTGTGGAATGTGTGCGGACCGTAATCCTGTACGAGTATTCCGTGATCGTCAACGTGGTCGTACATATTGCCGCCGATATGATCCCTGCGTTCCCATATCTCGACCTTCTCGCCTTTTTCCGCTAAATGACGGGCGATTACCGCTCCGGAAAGTCCACAGCCGACTATAAGGGTGTCAAAATCAAAACTGCACATCAAAAGCCACCGTACTTGCTCATGAATTCTTTAAAGGTCTGCAGATTCTTGTCCTTATCGGCAAGTATAACCTTATCAATTCCGCCAACTCTGTCAAGCTTCCAGTCTACTGCAATGTCGGGATCGTTCCACATAATGCCGTCATCATATTCGCCATAGAATTTTTCTCCGCACTTGTAGGATACTATGCTGTCCTCAAGTACAAGATAACCGTGAGCGCAACCTGCGGGAACGAGTATTTCATTGTGCTTTTCACCGATAAGCTCAAATGCAAGCCACTTCTTGAACGTGGGGCTGTCCTTGCGTAAATCGACTACTACATCGTAAACGTGTCCGTGTATGCAACGTACCAGCTTGGGCTGCTGTTTCTCACGCTGAAAATGAAGTGCACGGATAACGCCCTTGTAGCTTGTCGTATAGAAAACCTCGGCAAGATCGTGCTTTATGCCGTTTGCCTCGAACACTTCCTTCGAGTAATCCTTTGTGAAACAGCCTCTTATATCATCGGCATTGAAGGGAGTTACTTCTATAAGTCCCTTAATCTCTGTTTCCTTGAATTCAAACTTCTGTATCATTTCTGCTCCTTAATCCAATCCATTGTTTTTTTGACGCCTTCACCAAAAGGTATTGTAGCTCTGAAGCCTGTATCCTTTTCCGTAATCGAACAATCAAAATCCGACAGCGGCATATTTACGCCTGTGAACGGAACATCTCCGAACACAAACTCCTTGTCGGGAGCCAGTGCAGCCTTCATCTCAAGAACAAATTCTCTGAGCGGCTTTGCATCCGAGCTGCCTATAAGATAATGGCAGAAAGGCTTGCCGTTCTCTCCGATGAGATAGAACGCTCTTGCAACATCGTCTATATATACAAAGTCATAATTCTGTGCGCCGCTTGTGAACTGTAAAGGCTCATCGTTTATAATCTTTCTGATGGTCGTATTTACAAAACGGGGTGAAAGCTCACCTGCACCGTATGCGTTGGTTATCTTTGCCCAGCAAAGATCTATACCTATCTGTGCGGCAACGCTCATGCACATTGTATGAGCAACAAGTTTACCGCTTCCGTATATGTAGCCGGCACCGGGCTTATTACCCTGTCTGAATGCAGCTGATATTGTTTCATGCTCCATTATAGAGCCGGCACATACAAACTTCTTGCAGTCCATATCCTTTGCCACACGCAGACAATCTACCGTCCACTGAGCATTATTGAGCTGTAAAGCGGTGTCTGCTCTCGCAGGGCCTGCCGAGCCTACCCATGCAAAGTGATAGAATACATCAATATCACGGTCAGGAATAATATCGGCGAGCTTTGACGATTCGGAAAGCTCGTGAGCCACAAATCTTACATTTTTGGGTATGTTGTTATTGCAACCGTCACGGTCAAGTGCGATTACCTCAACATTATTCTTTACCAATTCACGCACAAGCGCACTTCCGACAAAGCCGTTTGCACCTGTAACAAGAGCTTTTTTCATTACTTTACCTCCAGATATTCGTTTATCTGCTTTTCCATAACGGCGCTAATGTCGCCGCCTGAAAGATATACCTTGCTCCACTCTGTCACCTTTTCGATAGCGTCGGAAATATGCCAGCGGGGACTCCATCCGAGTACACGCTTTATTCTTGAGCAATCAAGCTTGAGGAAATTTGCCTCGTGGGGAGCGTTCTTGTCCGCAACGTTTTTCCACGAAGCGCCGTCGCCCCAGTGTGAACAGAACAGATCGACAAGCTCGCCTGTAGCGGCGCAGTCGCAGTCATCCGGACCGATATTATAATTACCGGCAAGGCTCTTGTCCTCATACTGCTTCATTGCAAGTACAAGATATGTAACGACCGGCTCGAGAACGTGCTGATAGGGACGTGTCGAATAAGGATTTCTTACTGTTATCTCCTGCTTAGCCTCCATTGCTCTTACGCAATCGGGGATGATTCTGTCCTTTGCAAAGTCGCCGCCTCCGATAACGTTACCTGCACGGCAGGTCGAAACCGCAATGTCACGGTTATAGAAGAACGACTTAATATAAGAGCTTGTTACAAGCTCCGAGCAGCTCTTTGAGTTGGAATAAGGATCATAGCCGTCAAGTGCGTCATTTTCACGGTATCCCCACTCCCATTCGTTGTTCTTGTAAACCTTATCGGTGGTTACGTTTACGAATGATTTTACGCTGTCGCACAGCCTTACAGCCTCGCATATATTGACAGTACCCATAACATTTGTTTCGTATGTGTAGACAGGCTCTGCGTAGCTTTCTCTTACTATGGGCTGTGCCGCCATATGAATTACTATTTCGGGGCGGTACTTCTGCATTGTTTCGTTCAGCTTTGCAAGATCCCTTATATCGCCGATAACCGAAACTATTTCCTTTTCTACTCCGGAAAGCTCAAAAAGAGAGGGTGTTGTGGGGGGATTGAGAGAATAACCGATAACTTTTGCTCCTGCCATAGAAAGCAATTTGCACATCCAGCTTCCCTTGAAGCCTGTGTGACCTGTTATCAGTACAGTTTTACCCTTGTAAAATGACATATCCATATTGATTTTTCCTTTACGAATTAATGATATTTTCGCCACTTTCATCTCTGACCTCGGCTAACAGTATTGTTTCAATAACAATAGCCGAATTGGCGGGTTTAATTATTCTGAAGGTGTATTTGTCGCACATTTTCTCTATCATAGGCTTAATCTCAAAGAAATCGTTTGCCGAATGATAAATGCTGATGAGAAGTATCGGGTGCTGAGTGCGGATGGTTTCGACAGCGCCCTTGAGCAGCAGCTGCTCACCTCCCTCGATGTCAACCTTTATAAGACCGACCTCGAGATTGTTTTCCCGTACATAATCATCAAGAGTAATAACGGGAACTTCGATATGATTCGGATAATTATAACCGGGACGTTCAACAAGGGAATTGCAGGAATTGCGCTCGCCCAGACTGAATGTTGCCGTGCCGCTGTTCTCGCCCAGCGCCTTGCTTACAGGCACTATGTTCTCTAGCTGATTCAGCCTTATCGTTTCACGGATAATATCCATATTTGAGGGAGAAGCCTCAAATACATGAATGCTCTTATCCGTATATGACGAGAACAGAAGCGCCGTATCACCGACATATCCGCCTGCGTCGATTATATCCTTATTTCTCACACTGTCCAGTGTGGTCAGCTCGTCAATAGCGTATTTCGAATAGAAAACACTGCTGTCAAACTGATTCACAGGAAGATAATAACCGTTATAATAATAAAGATTATCGTTTAGCTTTACTATCTTTGAGCTGAATTCATCATTCATACGAACGAATTCTTCCTGCTCACGCTGTGTATAGACATCCTGCAAGGACTTGTTGCCGTCCGCTATCATTCCCATACGATGAATTATATCGGAAACGGTATTTTTGCTCTCGTTGTCAAGTCCGCTTATAAGTGCGCTGAACCGTTGTGCGCTGTCCTCTCTGTTCATAGCGTCACTGAACAATTTTGCCAGAGCTTCACGTTCACTGGGATGAAAATACAATTTTCTGAGATATGACTGCCTTTTGAACAGATTCATCTCACGGCGGATTGTATTTGCCGTATTCTCTGCATCAAGCAGAGATTGTGCATACTCGCCCGTCTTTGAGGTTTTATCAAAGCCTGCGGCAACGCTGTCCGAAAGTGACTTAATATCAGCCGAAATGCTTTCGTTATCTGTCGATAAGCCGTCAAGCACAGACACATATTCGCCCGTCTTTGAGGTTTTATCAAAGCCTGCGGCAACGCTGTCTGAAAGCGACTTAATATCATCCAAAAGACTTTCGTTATCTGCCGATAAGCCGTTAAGCGCATCCGCATACTCGCCCGTCTTTGAGGTCTTGTCAAAGCCTGCGGCAACGCTGTCGGAAAGCGACTTAAGCTCAGCCGAGATGCTTTTGTTATCTGACGATAAGCCGTTAAGCGCATCCGCATACTCGCCCGTCTTTGAGGTCTTGTCGAAGCCTGCGGTAACGCTGTCCGAAAGTGACTTAATATCATCGGAAAGCGAGTTGTTGAACGCTTTTATTTCTCCTGCGTGCTTATTGTTTTCAGATATGCCGTTTTCAATAAGTTCGACAATGTGCTTATCGCTATCGGAAAAACGCTTGTCGCTGTCGGTTATAAAACCGAGTATTTCCTCTGCGTGATGTGAAATACAGCCGATAAGTTCACCGGATATTCCGGCAGATTTCTCTGATATTTCGTTACTCAGTTTTTCGCCGATACACTCATTTTGCTTTTTCAGATTTTCAATATCAAATTTTATTTCTTTGAGTTTTGATGCGGTAGACTCACCGAATTTAACCTGATTATCTTCCAATGTACGCAACGATTGACGGCACAGTTTTATCTGCTCCGCATTATCACGGCATATATCCGTGCAAGTATTCAGGCTGTTTTCAAGAAAACCGAGCATTTCACAAAGCTGTGCAAAATGCTCGCTTTCTGTCTGCCTTATCTCGTTGTTGAGCTTTATAGTCTTGTTGCGTGACATCGGAAATAATCTTCCGAAAAATCCCGCAAGTTTATCGGATAATTTACCCATTATTTCCAAATCTTCCAGGGAGCATTGTTGTTGTTCCACATTTTCTCAAGCTGTTCTTTTTCTCTTACAGTATCCATGCACTGCCAGAAGCCTGTATGCTTATATGCCATAAGCTCTCCGAGCTTTGCTACTGTTTCAAGGGGCTTCTTTTCAAGAACGGTTTCGTCGCCGTCTATGTAATCGATGAATTCGGGCTGACATACCATATAGCCGATATTGATAAGGCTTCCGTCGCCGGATGTCTTTTCACGGAATTCATTTATTCTTCCGCTTTCATCAATATCAAGAACGCCGAATCTCTGTCCGGGGTTGTAAGCCGACATTGTTACCAGCTTTCCGTGTTTTTTATGGAACTCGACAAGCTCAGCTATATTTACATCGGAAACACCATCGCCGTATGTCAGCATAAAAGGCTCGTTGCCGACATAGTCCTTTATACGCTTTACACGTCCGCCGGTCATTGTGTTAAGACCTGTGTCCACAACGGTCACCTTCCAGTGTTCCGAGCTGTTGCGGTGAACAATCATCTCGTTTTTACCGCTTGTGAAGTCAAATGTAATATCGGATGTATGCAGGAAGTAGTCTGCAAAATATTCCTTTATAACGTGCTGTTTGTAGCCTGCGCAGATAATGAACTCATTGAAGCCGTAAGAAGAATAGAGCTTCATTATGTGCCATATTATCGGCATACCGCCAAGCTCAACCATAGGCTTTGGCTTGAACTGGCTTTCTTCGCTGATTCTTGTGCCGAAACCTCCGGCGAGTATTACAACTTTCATTTTTCCTCCTGTGTGCTGTTAAGACGTGTTACTTTACTGCTATCTATTTCAGGATGATCTGCTATGAAGTCATCCGTATAAACGTCTGAATAAAGTCCTCTGAGACCCATAGGATTAACGGATATAATCTCTGTATCCGGATAGAAGCGTTCAACAAACGCCTTGACCTTCTGATAACCGTCTAACCAGTGTGGAACACTTGTCTTTGCTACAAGATCCGACAATCTCTGCTTGCTGCCGTCAAAATATCCCGCATTGGTGCAGTCGCAACCAACAAGATAAATTCTTTTCGCATTGGTAAAGAGTGCAAAGTGGATAGCCTGGAACGCAATTGAATAGAATGCCATAAGGGGATAGAATTCTATATTAATATGTATATCCTCACTGGGAGCCGCCTGGAAGAATCTTCTACCGTTATTCTCTCTGATAATCTTCTCTGATACCTGGAATTTATCTCTGTATTCACCGGTAGAATACTGACCGAAGAACTTGACAAAATCGTATTCCTTCAGCTTTTCAAACCACGGAGCACGGCTTTCGTAATCGGTAGTAAAATAGTAATCAATATCAACATCAGGATTTAAGAATGAAGCATTCATACCTATATGTACAGCACCGGGAATGGGTTTGTAGTATCTCATCGAAGGTCCTGATGCCATTACAACAACATCTCTGCCGGTATTGATATTTCTGAACTCGCCGAATGACTTCTTATGAGTTTCGTGTATCTCATTTGCAAGGCAGGCAATATTGAGATTAATATTTGAAGTGAGCGTTTTTGCATCCCATATATCCTTGCGAAGACTGGTAGCGATGATAGGAGACTTAGCAACCGCTGCCTGTACGCTCTTGGGAGCAGCACTCTGACAAACCTTTACGGTTCTTGCAAGCAGCACGCTGTGTTCTGTAGACTTTTTCTGAAGATCGTTAACAGAAGCAACCAGTGCGCCGAGTCTTTCCTCGTTTCGTAAAGCAACACGATATGCAGGGAAGGCGTTTCTCATTATCTTCTTTAAAACGCTTTCGACTTTTTGGGGCTTTTTGGGAGCAGCCGCTGTTTTTGCAGGAGCAAGCTTGCACTTTGCGGCATTGGTTTCTCTGAAGAATACAAGCTGATTTTCCTTTACCTTGTACTTTCTCTGCTTTAATACCCAGTATATGAAGATACCGTAAAGAACCTCAGACATATAGCCTGGCGTTCTCATTTTGGTACCCTGATATTTTGACAAATCAAATCTTTTTATGAATTCGAACAGTACGCCGAATTCAAATGTACAGAAGCGGTTGAACAGCTCTTTTGACATTACAAAGCAGTTATACGCATAGTACTTCTTTGAAGCCATATATTCCTCGGCAGCCTTAGAATATTCGGGGTAAAGCTCATCAACCAGCTTAAGTGTAAGCTCAGGTGCGCTTTTATCAAATAAATGCTCCTGAATCATGAATATATCTTTGATGCAATGTGCACGTTTTCCGCCAAAAAGGAAATCCATCTCATCAACATCCATGCTTCCGCCTGTGATAAGATCGTATTTCTTTATCTGCTTTGCCATATTGTCATAATCATTCAGACCATACTTTTCGATGCTCTCTTCATTGAGCATATTTTCGATTATGTAGCCTCTTGAGCATTGGTCAAACTTCTTATTGCTGAATGAAAGATAACGTCTGTAGTGGCAAAGGCCGTAGTAATTTACATCGGCATTCTTCCACGCCCAATACTGAACACTCAGCTCCGAGAAATACTTTGCAAGATCGGAGATATTGTCGCCGGTGTCATCGCCGTTCATCTTAAGGAAGCATCTTGCCGAGCCTGCATTACACTTATAGTTTTCGAATATACGGTTACCTATCACAGCGCTGTCAAGATCCATCCTGTGCGAAACGAAAATCTTGATGTCATCATTGGGTTTCTTGTATGACAGGGTACGTTGTGCAAGGGTATTTGCATCGGGATCTGCTTCGGTGTTCTTGAAGTATACAATCTGGCGCTCAAGGAACTTGCAGTCGGTGTGATGCTGAAGATACCACATATAAACGCCGTATACAATCTCACCCATATAACCTGTGGCTCTGAGCTTGTTACCCTCATAGCCGGTGGTGTCAAACTGTTTATCAAACTCAAATAGTATGTCAAAAAGCACCTTGTTGTATTCGTTGAATATCTTCTTTGACATTACAAAGCAGTTATAGCCTCTGTAATACTTTGAGGCAAAATACTCATTCATAGATTCAACAAGCTCGGGGTGCCTGTCTTCTATTATCTTTATCAATGTATCAATAGCTATAGGATCGACAAGATTTCTTGATGCGTACCATAACTCCTTTACACTGTTTCTGGGACGTACTCTGGTGATCTTTGTCGTATCGAAAGCCTTGCCGACAATAACGTCATATGATGAGATTTCCTTCTCCATCTTTGACTTATTAAAAAGCTGATATAACTCTGCGGTGCGTACCGAAAGGTTGTTTTCCATTCGTACATCGTAGTCATTGCCCGGCATAAAGGAATCCATAAACGAAAGATACCTTCTGTAGTGACAAAGTCCGTAATAATCCGCATCATAATTTTTCCACGCCCAGTACTGAACTGTGTACTCACAAAAAGAAATTCTTTTCTCGGATATGTTATCGCCTGTATTGTCGCCCATTATGACATTGCCTTCATCGTTCTCGTCAAGTGCCGCACCGCATCTTACGGGTACATATAAAGGATTGTCAATCACCATACTTTTAAGATCGATTCTGTGTGAAACGAAAATTGCGATTTTTTTGCTGTTGTTTTCACCGCTGTTCATTGAAAATAAAATTCCTTTCTTTTATCTCTTTACTCTTCCCGACGAATTTCCACCGGCAAGATCAAACACATCATTAATTCCGAACAGACAGAAATCACCTTCAAGCGTCTGATCAAGACAGCCTGCCGCAGCTGCTGTTTCTATAGCGTTTTCAGGCAATATATTGTTATGCAGAGCATAAATAAGTCCTGACGCAAATGCATCGCCGCCGCCTATTCTGTCTGTAATTCTTATATCATATTGTGCAGATGTATAAACCTGCTTTTTTTCGTCATCATAAATGATTCCCGACCAGCCGTTATCACTTGCGGAATAACTCTTTCTCTGTGAGTATGCAACTATTTTACAGCCGAATGTTTCCGCGACGGTCTGAAGGCTCTTTTTATAGCCGTCTGTATCAAGCTGTCCCTTTGTGACATCCGTAGCGCCTGCTTTTATTCCGAACACTATCTCAGCGTCTTCTTCATTTCCTATGCAGACATCAACATATTGCATTATCTCGGTCATTACGGGTCGTGCCTTTTCTGCGCTCCACAGCTTGCTTCTGTAGTTTATATCGCAGCTTACGGTAAGACCCGCTTTTTTGGCGGCTTTTACGGCGTCGACAGAAATTTTTGCAAGGCTGTCGGAAAGCGCCGGAGTGATTCCCGTAATATGAAACCAATCCGCACCGTCAAATATCTTTTCCCAGTCAAACGACGAAGGGTCAGCCGACGCTATCGCACTGTTCTTTCTGTCATATATCACCTTTGACGGACGCTGACTTGCGCCTTTCTCGGCAAAGAATATCCCGAGCCTGTCGCCCGTATAAACTATATTATCCGTCTTTACGCCGTATCTCATAAGCTCTCTGCAAGCCGCTCTGCCTATATCATTATCGGGAAGTGCGGTCACGAATTCAGCCTCATCTCCGAAGTTGCTGAGGGCAACGGCTACATTAGCTTCAGCACCGCAAAACGATGTATTAAGCTCCGGCTTCTGAAACAATTTGTAATATCCGTCGGGCGATAGTCTGAGCATTATTTCTCCAAAAGAAACTACCTTCATTATGAACGGTTTTCCTCTCTTTCAAGAAGTGATTTTGTTATAAATGAAACGGGTATCCGCTGTGATAGCTGAGCGATTGCGGCTGATATACCGTTGTTCTGCTCTTTGGCAACTTGCTCGTCTTCATACGTTTCCATATCTCTGTACGCAAAGTTGCGTTCCTTGAATGAATATCCGTCAACTCCGGCAAGATAAACGGAGCTTGCTCCGGATTTTATAAGCAGTGCTATAAGCATAAGTGTAACGTTGTCACGGACAGCTTCTATAGAACACAGCAAAGGCTCGTAGCCTACTGTGTAGCCCGCTTGTGCGTTTATATTAGATGTTATTATCAGCTTGTCTGTTTCTATTCCGCTTAGCTTTTCATAACGTCTTATATTGCTTACAAACACATAATCGCATTTGATCCATTCGGGGCAGTGGTTTACGGAAATCACTATCGCATCGGTAGCTTTGACCTTATCAAAGACCTTCTGCCTTTCAGATTCTACCGATGTTGTCCTGCCGGGTGCGATAATAACAACATTACGTCCTTCGAAAAGTCTGCTGAGATCTGCCTCGGGCGTTTTTTCGCCGCCTGCAGACATATGAGCAGTGTACAGCTTATCTATATATTCTCGGTCATAATTGTCACGCTTTTCAGGCTCTATTTTCGAGAAAATAGCGTTCATACCTTCGTATGTGAGGGTGTTTTTGTTACTGAGGAATCGTGCGTAATTCTGGTGGCATCTGTATTTTGCGGACAGATAGCCGGATAAGGAATAACCCCACGAAGTAGTCAAATAAATAGGTGCTATGGTATTGTCAATCGAACAGAGTATAGGCTCTGTACTGTAATCGGCGTCTGCGGTTTCGTTCAGATATTCCACAAACAGCTCGGTATTGAGATTTCCCGCACCTCTGCCCATACCCATAATACTGCTGTCTATTATCAGATTATGATCGGTATGCAAAGCGGCTAAATACTGAGCGTTTGAGTACGAAAGCTGAAGGTTGTTATGGGAGTGGAAGCCGACAGCTATCTCCTTATCGAGATTATTCTCTATAAGATAAAAGAAACGTGCAACATCCTTCTGTTTCATAGAACCGTGAGAATCAACGATATAAAAAACGTCGGGGCGGAATTTGTTCGCCATACCTATAAGACCGAGGTATTCGGCATCGGAATAGCTGAGAGCTACCATAGGCTGAAAATATACCTTATAGCCCTTGTCCTTGATCTTTCTGCAAAGCTCAACTGCCTGCAATGCCTGCGACTTATGGAAGCAAACCCTTATGCAGTCGGGTCCTGTACCGTCATACTGCGGCAGCAGTTCTGCATCATAATCGCCGCAGTTTATCATTACGGCAATCAGAGTATTTTTTCTGTCGGCAGGAAGGATTCTTTTTATAGCGTCAACCGAGGAATACTGCGACTCATCCTCAGAAAAGTCTCCCTTTGACGATAAATAGCCCACCTCGATTATATCAATACCTGCCTGTATAAGACGTTTCACGGTGTCTTTTATGTTTTCGAAACCGAATTTCCAGTTATTTACATATCCGCCGTCACGCAGAGTGCAATCAAGTATCCGTATTTTTTTCATACCCACCTGTAATAATTAATTCTTTTCCCGTTCGAGCTTTGCAGCTATCAGCCTGTTAACCTTTTCAAGATCGTTCTGTGTGTCAACGGCTACTGTTTCGGAATCAACCTCTATGTACTGAACTCTGTAGCCGGCTTCGATAAATCTGAGTATTTCAATATCCTCTATAGATTCGATTTTTCCTCTGGGAGAAGAACAATAGAACTGAAGCGCCTCAGGCTTGAAGCCGTATACGCACACCTGCTTATAATAGCTGTAGTCTATGCTTCCCTTAGGATAAGGAGCGGTGCTTCTGGTAAGATATACGCCTATATTGTCGGCATTCGTTATGACTTTAGGCACTGTGAAGTTTACTACATCAACAGGATCCTTTATCTTAGTCATAAGATTCGTGATCTGCAGATCGGGATTCTCGAAGAAAGGATATACCGCCTTGTTTATTGTTTCCGGCTCGATCATAGGCTCATCGCCCTGTATATTGACATATAAATCCGCAGGAATTTTTCTTGCGACCTCACCTATACGGTCTGTTCCTGTCTTGTGAGTATCGGAGGTCATTATTACATTAATGTCGTTTTCCTTGCAGGCATTGTAAATGCGTTCATCATCGGTGGCAACATACACCTCTGTCAGAGTTTCGGCTTTTATGGCTCTGTTGTATACCCACCATATCATCGGCTTTCCGCATATATCCGCAAGGGGCTTGCCGGGGAAACGGCTCGACTTGTATCTTGCGGGAATTATTCCTAACACTTTCATTGCTATTTATCCTCTCATTTCCTGATGATGTTGAAAAATGTCAAAACTCGGGCATTTTTCATACTAATATCAAAATAATTATAACACAAAAAGCATTTTTGTCAATGCGAACAGATTCAATTGGTTAATTTTTTACAAAAAACAGATAAAACCACGCACTTCTTTAACTAAATCATTAGCTAAATTATTAAAGCGCTATTTTAGTCTTAACAGCTTTTTAACCTTTTCACGTCGTGGCGAGTACATCGGGAATATCTTGTCGGCAACGCTCCGCACTGCTTTATCGGCAATGGAATGAATTCTGTACTTATAATACTCTTTTGCGGAATTTATCTTTTCCGTATTTACAAAAAACACAAGCTGAGTTTCCTTGGCCGATCTGTTTTCAACCGTCAGCATATGGTGGATGAAAATACCGTTTAGTATTTCGCCTATGTACCCGGGAGCACGTTCATAGGTTTTGCAATCGGTGATTTCCGTAATTCTTTTCATAATAGGAAACTGGAACTCGCACATACGGACAAACAGCTCTTTTTTCATTATATAGCAATTGAACGCCCTGTGATATTTTCCGGAAAAGTATTCGCAGGCAGAATTGTAATATTCGGGCGAATACTCTTTTATAAGGGAGAACATCTTGTCTATTATCCCCTGCTCAAAATACACGCCGTTATAGCTTTCCCACATTTCACGAAGCGTTTTGACCTCTGCCCTGTTATAACTCATTTCGGACGCTTTTGCAACCACGGGAATTATCATATCATATTGTTTTACAGTTTTTTCGATTTTTTTTGTATCATCAAGATGATATTTTTTCTTTTCGTGAGGTGTCAATTTTAACTCACGCACCATATTGAACACCGTATTTTTATAGCGTTTATCCGAAAAAGAAAGATACCGCCGGTAATGACACAGTCCGTAATAATCGGCATCAACATTCTTCCACGCCCAATACTGAACCGTAAACTCACAAAATGACATACGGAGCTTTGAAATATTGTCGCCCGTGTCATCGCCCTGAATCTCACTGTTGCCTTCTTCATCATAAACCGCACCGCATCTGACCGGAAAATAAACGGGAGTGTCTACTGTTTCACTGTCAATATCTATCCTGTGCGATACAAAAATACGGATATTACTCATCTTTTCCCCTGCCTTAAATGTTTTATCACCAATCCAACCTATTATTTAATTATAGTACAGTGCAATTTTTTTGTCAACCAAAAAGAGAAATTGTAATAATGCAAAGAAAGAAAAACGTGTCAACCTTCGCAGATTGACACGTTTTTGCTACAGTGCTTTTTTAATTTTTCCCGGAGCGCCTTTTTCAAGCCGTGATACCTGTGCCTGACTAATTCCTATTTCCTGTGCGACTTCTACCTGAGTTTTCCTCTGAAAAAAACGCAGCTTGAGAATATTCTTCTCTCTGTCGTCAAGTCCGATTATTGCCTCTTTCAAAGCTATTTCATCGAGCCAGTTTCTGTCATCGTTATTATCGCCTATCTGGTCCATCTTCAGTTTATAGAAAAAGTATGTTTTTTCAAAAAAGTGCGCTTTTTTTGGCTAGAAATAACCTTCTTTATATAAAACTCATTCGCTGTATGCCTATATCGCTTTATCTGCGAATTTCAATAGTTATAATCAGCATTTTTTGGCAACATAAAAAAGTGTGCCAACCACAACAAGTCAACACACTGAATTATAGCATTTTATTCAATATAATTTCACTGCACAGGCTCTTTTCTTGAACATATATAAACAATAACAGCACTTATAACATCTATACAAAAAACAAACTGACATACAGAATTCAAAGCCGCAAAGCTTCCGGAACACTTACGTTCCTTATAAAGCCTGAGATTTGCCGTTAATCCGACAAGTCCTGTAAGGAATATCGTTATACAATCGAACAGCACGAAAAAAACAGAAAAAGCATAAGTGAAAATTGTAAGGAAAAATAATACACCAAGCACAAATATAGCAAGATATGCCGGTATCTGAACAAGCTTTATAAGCATATTGAAAAAGGCTGTCTGTCTTGCTCCCCACCCCTTTGCAAGGCAAAACGGCATATACACAAGCGTGCATATAAATGAAACGACAATTGTCACAAATATCACAAATAACAGCCAAAGCGCATTACTGCCGAAAAAACGCTCTACAATATATTGATTTATAAATATGGAGTAGAGAGCAAACAGTAAAATATATGGCTGAATCATCACCGGTATGAGTAAAAGAAAGCGTTTCATATTTCTACTATTATCCTTAATTGAATATTTGTAGTAAGTATACCACAATATACTGTATAAGTCAAGCAGGAATATCTGATTGCAAAGTTATAATGCTTTTTTTATCTTACCGAGAGCGCCTTTTTCAAGCCGTGATACCTGTGCCTGACTAATCCCTATTTCCTGTGCGACTTCTACCTGAGTTTTTCCTCTGAAAAAACGCAGCTTGAGAATATTCTTCTCTCTGTCGTCAAGCCCGATTATCGCCTCTTTCAAAGCTATTTCATCGAGCCAGTTTCTGTCATCGTTATTATCGCCAATCTGATCCATCATATATATGGTATCGCCCGACTCAGAAAACACCGGTTCGTACAGCGAAATAGGGTCGCTGACTGCCTCAAGCGCTATTACCACATCCTCACGTTTTGCGTCTATTTCTTTTGCTATCTGCTCGATTGTAGGTTCTTTTGAGTTATCATTGGTAAGTTTTTCTCTTGCCTGCATAGCTTTATAAGCCAGATCACGCATAGAACGGCTGACACGGATCGAGCCTGAGTCCCTCAGGTAGCGCCGCAATTCGCCCATTATCATAGGCACGGCATAAGTGCTGAATCTCACATTAAAATCCGTAGAAAAATTGTCGATAGCTTTCATCAGGCCGATACATCCGACCTGAAAAAGATCGTCGGGGTTTTCTCCCCTGCCCGAAAAACGCTGTATCACACTGAGAACAAGACGCAGATTGCCGTTTATCAGCTTCTCTCTGGCTGTAGGGTCGCCGCTGCGCATTTGCCTTAGTAATTCGGTTTTTTCCGACTCCTTGAGGACCTTCAGCTTTGCTGTGTTGACACCGCTTATTTCAACCTTGTTATAATACAAAAAAACACCGCCCATACTTTCATTTTCCAATAAAAGTATGGACGGAATAACGTTTTTTATTCTGTCAATTTACTGTCAACGACAAATCAAGCCGTAACATAAATATCGTCTTCGACATCAGGCGCTATGCTGTGCTTTACTCTGTCTTCGACCTCAGCCTTTTTCGCATTATTGAATCTGTCAAGCGTACCTACAAGGTAACCTGTGATACGGCGTATACGGTCAAACGGTATCTCTCCGAAATGATAGGTGAGATTTGCAAAATCTCCGTCAATGTCTATGTCAAGCTCGGTGACCAGTTTTCCGGGGTTAGCTTCGATAGCATACTGAACGTAAGCGTCGATCTCTTTCTGATCGAGTGTGCCGTTTTTTACATTTACTTTTACCATAACAATCTTCCTTTCAATTTACTGTATATAAAAGCAGTAAAGTACATTTCGTTGTTTTCTCATTGTACCACAACATATTGTGCTTGTCAAGAGGATTGGACACAATTTTTCAAAAAATTAAAGCCAACGCATGAAGGAATAAGAAAACATTTGAAAAAAGTTCTTGACAATTCTTCGGGGATATGATAAAATATTAAAGTCGTGGAAAGATGGCTGAGCTGGTCTAAGGCGCACGATTGGAAATCGTGTAACGGCTAATACCCGTTCGAGGGTTCGAATCCCTCTCTTTCCGCCACACGACGCTGAGTTTTTCAGCGTCGTTTTTATATACGGGTATGGTGGAATTGGCAGACACGCCAGATTTAGGTTCTGGTGCGAAAGCGTGCAGGTTCAAGTCCTGTTACCCGTACCAGCTACAAACCGCACAACAATGCGGTTTGTTTGATTTTTATGACATATTGACCGTTGATAAAACCGTTACGGTATATCGAAGTTAAAAATTCGAAAATTTTCCTTGACAAAGTCGATATGGTATGATATAATTAATAACCGTCAGGAGTTTGCTAATATGGCTCAGTCGGCAGAGCACATCCTTGGTAAGGATGAGGTCCCCGGTTCGAATCCGGGTATTAGCTCCAGATAGAAAGCCCCATTGCATTTATTTGCGGTGGGGTGTTTTTTTATGTTCAAAGAATCTTGATACAAAGCCGTACCCGTCGGCACAGCTTTGTATTTTCGCTATCAGAAAAAGAAAATCACGGCGATAGCCGGTTTTCTATCGTCGTGATTTAATTTCTGTTTTATGATTTTAAAAAGTGCGGTATTATCGGTTATGTGGTTACGCAGCTGCACCGAATATCCCTTCCAGCTTATCCATTATGCCCGGCTTGCTAAGACAGTCTTTGTAATTAACCTCAACAACCTTATCATTTACTATGACCGAATAACTCTTACGCAACTGCGGAATCAGGAGAGTATCCGACAAGTACGAGAAATATTCATAATGAATATTCTTATATTCCGAAACAATTTCTGCTTTATCATAAGAAGTCGCATCAGCAACGTGAATGCTGAATTTATCATCATCTGCGTATGTACCTGTTTCGCCGTCACAGTCAAAACCTTTTGATTTTAACAAGTCGCTGTCATGCCAATTGATTTGACTGATATAATCCAATATTCTGTCATTCTGAGGCTCTGAACGAACAAAAAATTCAAAAGCCGGAATAAAAATGTTTGCGCAAATAGCCACAATCAAAACAAATACAAATAAAGCACGTTTTTTAAAGTGCTTTCTGAATGCAATAACAGCACATAGCGACATTAGAACAATTATTTTGATTATCATTTATTTTTCTCCTTATTTTTTAAGTCGTGATGAATCAGTCATGAATGTTTTTCTTTGCCTTATTTGATAGACAGGACTTATATAATCCAAGTGAACTGTAGATACTTAGATTAGCAGGCTTTAACCGCAAGCTCCATATTGCCGATCATTGATACCAATCTGCCCCACGCATTGTAGGAGTAGTTTACAACTTCCGTTCCCGATCTGTTGACAATGGCGATAATATCGCCCTGCAGGTTCTTGCGATAGTAATATGTAGTGCCTTTGTATGTCAGTCCTACCGGTGAACCGCTTTCGTCATAGAGATAGTAGGTAGTGTTGCTTCCGCTACTCTCACTGAGTATCTGCGTACCGGAAACGGTATATGTTACGGTTTTTGCTCCGCTCTTACCTATCCTTACTCCATCGGCATTGTATGTATAGTCTACCACACTGCTACCGTTTTGTAAAGAGGCAAGCTGTCTGCCGTTCTTCCAGGTAAATGACAGCGAGTCACGG
>OLZQ01000294.1_pt1 | contig 30124 bp, 22 predicted proteins | sample 1644511 | NCBI WGS metagenome assembly OLZQ01 (sample SAMEA103958132, study PRJEB25191) | human gut metagenome | biome: human-associated habitat [ENVO:00009003]; feature: intestine environment [ENVO:2100002]; material: feces | place: Germany | collected 2013/2015 | reverse complement strand
ATGGGTACAAGGCCGCCAAGTACAGCCGGAAATACCTTGCCGAGCATGAGGCGGAACTGGCCGACTACCGGGCGGCCAAGGCGACAATGGCCGAGCTGCTGGGCGGCGAGAAGCTCCCCAAAATGGACGTGCTAAAAGAAAAACGCCGCCAACTGGCAGCGCGGAAAAAGGCTCTTTATTTGGAATACCGCAAGGCCCAGCAGGATATGCGGGAGCTGGTGGCGGTCAAGGGCAGCGTGGATCATCTGCGCGGACTGACGGACAACCAGCGCAATAAGGAGCAGGCCCGTTAGGGACGGCGACGCAGACAATGTTTTTTCTGGTCACGGTGGCCAGAAGTCCAGCGGGTTTGGGGGCACCCCAACAAGCATTTCCGCAGCGCGGAAATTGCAAGTGTCAATACACTTGCCTTGCTTGCCGCTACCGCGCTCCCCCGTAGGCCCTACGAAAAACGGAGGCCGCGTTTTTACGCTTCCTCCGTTTCCCTTGTTTCTTTAATGGTTCGGATCAGGGCTTCCACCAGCCGCAGGTCTTTTTCGTCCAGAGAATTGAGCAGTATATCAATGCGCTTCTTACAAGCGGCGTCCGCGCTCATATCGGGATAAAAGAACTGATCCACCGAAATATCAAACATGGTGATCATCTGATAAAAGGTGTTGAGGCTGGGGTGCTGGCCGTCGTTCTCGTTATACATGACGGTGCGGGGATCGCGGTCAATGACATAGGCCAGTTGCTCCTGCGTCATCCCCTTGGCTTCTCTTTTGCGCTTGATCTCCATCCCTATGTCGTGAAAATCAAACTTGCGTTCATCGCGTTCAAACTTCATTTCATCACCCTACCTCATTCTACATTTCGGGTAATAGTATTTGAACGATGTGTAATTTTATGTTACTGACTGTTTAATTTCGTGTTCGCGCAGTTGAAGCGATTGGGGCGGTAGGGTATAATAAATTTGGCAGTTTCATATCCACTCCATATTGTGGTGATAGGATAAAATCAAGGAGGTGCTTTGATATGGCTACATTACTGATCGTAGAAGATGATAAACAGACAAATGAAGCAATCTGCGAATACTTAAAATCAGCGGGGCATAAGATTGTTCCCGCTTATGATGGCGCGGAGGCAATACAAATCTTCAATCGGGGAAATATTGACCTCGTTGTGCTGGATATTATGCTCCCTAAAATCACAGGGCTTGCCGTACTCCACGAAATACGGCAAAAGAGTTCCGTTCCCGTTCTTATGCTCACAGCCATTGAAGATGAATATACACAGGTGACGAGCTTTGACGAACAGGCCGACGACTATATCACAAAGCCGTTTTCAATGGTTTTGGTGGGTAGGCGCATTACAGCCCTTTTACGTAGAACCGGAAAAAATGTGATTTCAGATACAATGGCTTTCGGTGATGTGGTTGTTGATTTCTCCGGCTACACGGCAAAGGACACAGGCGGAAAAATCGACATTACCCCTAAAGAAATTGATTTGCTAAGGCTGCTTGTGGAGCATAGAGGGCTGGTGCTTACCCGTTCCCAAATACTTGATGATTTATGGGGAATTGATAGTCCGATTATCGACAGAACGATTGATACTTACATCAAAAATCTGCGGAAGAAACTTCGGCTTGACTGCATCGTGACAGTCAAAGGCATCGGTTACAAATATGAGGTGGTACAATGAAAAACTTAAAGCTGTTTCCTAAAATATTTCTCTACACCTTAATACTCATGCTTTTAATTGCCTTTTTTGCAAGTGGAATGATTTATTTGCTTGCTCCTATCATAGCGAGTAGCGACCCTCTCTCGCCCGGACTGGCTCAAGATATACCAGGAATAGCGGCTGCAACAATCCCAAGAAATGAAGTAATAACAAAGGCTATTCTTGGCTCTTTGCCCTACACCATTGGTTTGTGCGTTATTCTTTCTTTGCTCTGTGCGTTCTTTTTTTCACGAGCAATAACAAAGCCTATCAAAAATATGTTGTTGGTAACACAGCAGATGGCTACTCTCGAAAAAAATGCCGCTTGTAGCATTCAGTCTGGTGACGAAATCGGGATTTTATCAAGAAGTATCAATGAGCTTTATCAAAAGTTGTTGTTTACCATCGAGCATTTAAGAGAGGAAAAGGACAAGGTAAGCGAGGTTGAGCGGCAAAAGGTAGACTTTCTTCGTGCAGCTTCCCATGAACTAAAAACACCTGTAACAGCACTTAATGCTACGCTTGAAAATATGATTATGGAGGTTGGGAAATACAAAGATTACAATACCTATTTACCTCTTTGCAAAGAACAGACCGAACAAATCGGAAAAATGGTGACTGAAATCTTAGATGCTTCTAAACTAAGTGCCAGCATAAGTAGTGAGGAAACTCAATCCTTTGATATTGCTAATTATCTGAAAGAGTTATGTGGTCAGTATCAGTTGATTTCCAATGCGAATGGTCAACAATTCAAAATTAATATAGCTTCGGAAATGCAGGTATGCTTACCGCCGAAAACATTTGCAAAGGCGATTTCAAATATCCTTGCGAATGCAGTTGCTTATACTGAACAGGGAAAGGCGATTGTAGTTACCCTAAACGGTCACAACATCATTGTTGAAAATGAATGTCAGCCAATACCAACTGAACATCTAAAACGTATTTTTGAACCCTTTTACCGCCCCGACTACGCTCGTAACCGTGCCGATGGCGGAAACGGTCTTGGCTTATATATTGTTGCATCCATTTTGGATACGTTACACTGTTCCTATTCTTTTTCCCCGATGGACAAACCGCTTGGTATGCGATTTGTGATAACATTGCCATAGCTTTTCTTGAAAACCCCTCCAATTCGGAGGGGTTTTTGCAATTCCACATACGTTTCATATCAGCTCCACACAGGGGTGTTATTCTGTAGTTGCACTTAAAGATAGTGTAAAAAAATGATTGGAGGCTATTCTATGAAACTGAAAAAAACAATTATTCCGCTACTGTCTATTCTTACTTTTTCAACCGTGCTGACAGCCTGCGGAGCAACGGCGGCATCGAACTTGACCCCAAACCTCGCAAACAGTGATGTACCCTCTGCACAAGTTATGTCTGTAAAAAACACTGTCACGCCAACATCAAATGACAACGGCAAAGGAAATGATGTTGTCCAAGATGCACTCTCCGGCGGTGAATGTTCTGACCCCCTTGAGTTTTGGGAAATCAGCGAATATGAAAACTGGATGAAAACAGAGCTTGAGAAAAATCAAAAACTTGCCGATAGCGGCGATGTGTCCTTTTATGCTAAAGATGCCAACGATAACTATATTTGCAGGGCATGGACACAGGCTGATGTGGATTTGCTTTATGAGCAGTGGCAGGAACAGCTTTTGCTTATGAAGCAAGGTTATCATTTCGCAAAAACAATTACCTTGCCCGATGGTGGTCTTTTGACAGGCGCTTTTGACCCCGAAACATGGAACGCAAAACCCAGCGTTGCTCTTGGCTCTACAATTATCACCATGCCGGACAAATCAACAGTCGATTTAGGGCATTTTGATACAGCAGAAGAAGCAACGCAAGCTGTTAAAAAATACTTGGCGCAACAAGTCAAGGCAGAATTGCTGACACAGGCAGAAGCAGACAAGATACTTTCAAATGCCGCTGTGGAATGATTTTCTGTTAAGCTAAACGAAAACTATACGGGCGGCTCTCTATGGATCGATAGGGAGCTGCCCGTTTTAGTATGTGCCCGACAATTTATCATTCCATCCCCGTTCCTCTTGCGTTCCATACTGTTTCCATATTGGGGAGATATTATTTTCCTGTCAGATAAACAGTTGGCAAATCAAGTATAAAATTATCTGCCGCACGACGGCGAAAGAAAAAAAGCCGTCGTACAGCAGACACATTTTCACGCGCCTTTGAAGCGGCGGCTCGATTTTCAGAGCCGCCGCTTCTTTTTATCCATGAGAAACTAACGATGACCCTAACACTGTAAAAGCTACGGCGGCATATAGGAGGATGTCGCCGTGTTCATTTTTGCTTTTCACAGTACCCATGATCTGCATCAGTTAAAAAAGCGTAGCTCCCCCTCCGGGTTATTCCGGCTATGGATGCGAAATATGGCAGTATATTAAGAAAAACGTATTTTCATGCGCTCGTATGGCTTTATGCTGTGCGGGCGCTTTTATATATCCTCCCCCTCGCTTCTGGTCACGGTGGCCAGAGGCTCCCCGGTGCCGGGGGCCGCCTGTTCTCCATTTCAATCTGCTCCAACCAACAATTTTGAAATGGAGGACATAGCTATGACCATTATCAACCTGAAACGATATTACCCATACATGACCGAAGATGTGACGCTGGAGGTTTCAGACGAGATCGCCGCCGCCCTCTCTATGGGAGGCCGCCTGTGCGACAGCTACAAGCGCCAAAAGCGCAGAAATGCCGAATGCTCTTTGGATAGCACCCCCGGCTTTGAGGACGATGTACTCCGCAGCCCCATGACCCCGGAGGAGTATATGGATGCGCAGGAGGAAAGGCTGGCGCTGTATGATGCCCTCGCCCAACTCCCGCCTGTTCAGGCCCGGCGCGTCTACCGGCACTACATTCTCGGTATGAGCAAGGCTGAAATCGCCGCCGCTGAGGGCGCGGATAAAGGCCGCGTTTGCCATTCCATCAATAAGGGGCTGCAAAATCTGAAAAAGATTTTGGAAAATACCATCTGAGGGGAGCAACCTTTGCCCTCTAAACCTCCTAATTGGTGAGAGGGATTTTTCCTACTCGCTGACAACTGAATAGACAGTATTTCAGATACGAAAACCGCGTGATAGCGACGTAAGGTGCGCCGCCACGACAGCCAGTTCAGGAGGTGATGGACAAGCTGGCCGAGCGATCAACGCAGCCTTTGACCCGGTGTTGGCAAACCGGGCGCGAGGACAGCGCGGAGGATAATGAAACTTGCTCACGCCCTCCCACAGACTTGAGGGGGAGTTCCTGCGGTATGCGCCAGCCCTCCACGGGCAGCGATGCTGTGGGGCTATGCAGCCGAAGCCATCGGCGGTCTGGAATACTCCCCGTGCCGGGGATGCGTGGCAAATACGGCACACAACAATCATACAGGGAGCCGTCAAACCGGGTCTTTCTGTCTTATGACAGCCCAAACCATTTCGGCGCGGCGGCTCCCTCTTTTGTGGATTGAAACGGAAAACAACTGTCCCGCTGCTTCTGGTCATCGTGGCCAGAGGTGGGGCAAGGTCAAAGGACGGCGCTTTTGTGCCGTCCTTTCACGTTTCCCCACGGACAACGGGAAACCATCAAATCTATTCACACCGCTGATTGTTATAGGAGGTTTTCAGATGACGGAGGCAAGAGTCGGCTACCACAAGGAAGTCAAAACCGCGTCTTTTCAGGGCAAATCCATCACCGTGGAAAACCTGACCCCGATGCTCTCTCCCCGAGCACGGGATAAGCGCAAGCGTGAAATTGAAAGCTGTCTGTATGAGGTCTTTGTGAAGTATGCGCCGGGACGGGCGCAGATGCACTAATGCGGGACATCCTTGAGATACGGGGCTGCCAGAGGTATAATATAGGTGTAAGGTTTGGTAGCTCCTACACGGAAAGGAGCACCAAATGATTATTCGTGAAGATGCCATTTATGGCAGACAGTCCGTTGACCGCAAGGACAGTATCAGCATTGAAAGCCAGATCGAGTTTTGCAAGTATGAATTGAGAGGAGGCAATTTCCGCAAGTACACAGACAAGGGTTATTCCGGCAAGAATACCGATAGACCCAAGTTCCAAGAAATGATGGCCGATATTCGCCGGGGCCTGATCAAGCGCGTGGTGGTCTACAAGCTGGATCGTATCAGCCGTTCCATTCTGGACTTCGCAACCATGATGGAAACTTTTCAGGAATACAATGTCGAGTTCGTTTCTTCCACGGAAAAGTTTGACACGTCCACCCCGATGGGGCGGGCCATGCTGAATATCTGCATCGTGTTCGCCCAGCTCGAACGTGAAACCATCCAGAAGCGCGTGACCGATGCCTACTATTCCCGCTGCCAGCACGGTTTTCACATGAGCGGCGCGGCCCCCTACGGCTTCCAACTGGAGCCGACCACCATTGAGGGCATCCGCACAAAAATGATGAAGCCTGACCCGGAAACGGCAGATATTGCAAAGCTGATGTTTGAAATGTACTCTCAGCCCGGAATTTCTTTCGGGGACATTGCCCGTTACTTTGCCGACGAGGGCATCCTGATCTACGGCAAGGAAATGAAACGGGGCTTTATCTCTCAGCTTTTAAGAAACCCCATTTACGCACAGGCTGACCTCGATATGTACGAGTTCTTCAAAAGCCAGGGTACGGTGGTAGTCAATGAAGCCACAGATTTTGCCGGGACAAACGGCTGCTATCTCTATCAGGGCCGGGACGTGCAGGAAAGAAAAAACAAGCACCTGAAAGATCAGATACTTGTTCTGGCTCCCAGCGAGGGGCTGGTATCGTCTGATACATGGCTGCGCTGCCGGAAAAAGCTCATGGCAAACAAGACGTTCCAAGGCGGGCGCAAGGCAAAGAACACATGGCTTGCCGGAAAGGTCAAGTGTGGCCGCTGCGGGTACGCGCTTATGAGCGTCGGCAATCCAACAGGTGTTCAGTATCTCCGCTGCTCCAAGCGGGCTGACAGTAAAAGCTGTGACGGCTGCGGGACGCTCCGCACACGGGAATTTGAAAGGTTTCTGTACGGCGAGATGGTCAAGAAGCTGTCTGAGTTCCAGACGCTGACGGCAAAGCGAGAAACGGTCAATCCCAAATTGACCGCGCTGAACATGGAGCTTGCCCGCGTGGAGGACGAGATTGAAAAGCTGCTGAATACTTTGACCGGGGCTAATGCGGTGCTGCTGTCCTATGCCAACAGCAAAATCGAGGAGCTGGACACACGCCGCCAAGCCCTGACAAAAGAGATCGCGGCGCTGTCAGCGGAAACCATGTCCCCGGAACAGATTGAGCGGTTGTCGGTCTACCTGAACCAATGGGAAGAAATTGACTTCGAGGACAGGCGGCAGGTTGCCGACGGCCTGATCTCACAGATCCGCGCAACCGATGAACACGTTTCGATTGAGTGGAAAATTTGACTTTTACTTATCCATCGCACACGACAAAGGGCTGTGTGCCCTTGTCAAGCGATGTAATCTTCGATAGAAAGTGTCCGACCAACTTCACCAGCACGGTCATTCCAGAGACGCGGTGCGCGCAGACCAAAGCCGGAGTCCGCAACATTAAATTGGTGCCGATAGCCCCACGGCCCGCCCTGTTCGACTTCGACACCCTCAAAGCGGATGTTCCGCGCGCGAAGCTGCCGCTTGATGAAATCCGCAACGGGGCTGCCCTTGACGAATTTCGTAAGTGCAAGGCACTCGTGGCCAAGGCTAGACGCAACGTTCAGCACGTTCGTCTCCGCGCTGGTCGCCTGCATATAAAACAGGTTGCTGTTCTGTACCGCCATCCGCTCCGGCGGCGTGATGCGCACACCCATGCTCGTCGGGCACGCAATGGCATATTGATAGGTTTTCTTCATAGAGTCCTTTCTTTGATTCGGTTGAACCATCAAAGGCCGGGTGCACGCATCCGGCCTTTGTGTATGTTGGGTGTTCGGACTTATTTAGCGTCCGGCTTGCTAATGGTGGCTTTCGATTTAACTGCGATAATACCGAAATAGAATTCCTCGCCCACAAAATCACTGTTTGTGAGTTCTTTCTCAAAATAGGTCTTGTCATTGATTTTCAGAAGTACCTTGACGGTGCTCTCATTCACATCAATGATGCCAAATTCGATATTGTATGACTGTCCATCGTTCAGACTTGGTACTTCGGACGTTACAAAAACCGCCTGTTTATCCTTGCCGATGCAGCGCAGAACGGCACTTTCTTTGTTGAAATCCACATAAATGCCTCCGGCACCCCAATACACATTGTCCGGCCCGGAACCAAGCGTGAATCCGTCATAACCATCGTCAGCATAGCGCGTCCGCGTATATTTGAAGCGGAAAATCGTGTTTTTGTAGGTCTTTCCGTTGTAGCCGCCGACAGAGTAGGTAGAACTCAGGTCACCGTCTGCTGTGACACTGCCATTCTCAAATGTAAGCGCCTTATTCCAGCCGGTCGTCCAATTCTTCGTATCCGCCAGCAGTTCCGTCACATCGACCACGTCGTATGTGGGTTCGGGTTCGGGATCCGGAACGACGGCCTTGCCGGTCTTTTCAATGGTCACGGACGCGGTGTTGACGCTGCCAAAGCAGAAGTAGCCCGCAGTATTCGCCAGCTTGGAGTCGGTGTAGACCTCATTGAACCATTCCGCGCCGTCTACCTTGACGATAACGCGAAGCTGGTTTGCTGCGATCTGGCAGACGCTGAGCGAAATGTCATACGTTTTGCCATTGTCCAGCGTCAGACCGCTTGTTGTCTTTGCAATCAATCCCGCATCGCCGCGCGCATAAAGCGTAGCTTTTCCATTTTCAAAGGCAATCATCACGCCGCCGCTGTTCCATGGGAGATTTGTGACACTGTTTTCAAAGCTCCAAATGATCGCGCCGTAGTCGTTGCCCTCGCCCGTCGTTTGGGTGTATTTGAGTTGGAATTCCGTGTTGCGGTATTTTTCCTTCTTGTATCCGGCCAGCGCATAGGCCGTCTCGGTCGTACCGGCAATGGAGACTGTGCCGTCGCCGAACGTCGGAGCAGTCTTAAACCCGGCCCACGAGAAGTCCGTCCAGTTTGCCGTGTCTGCGATCAGCGTGTCCAGCGGAAGCTCCGTTGTCTTGTTATAGTGCTTGTCGTTGCCGGACAGGTCGTTCAGCGTGACCTGCACACCGCCGGGGCAGGCAATCGCGCCGAAATATCCGCCTGCACCGCGGAGCGTTGCGTCGGTGATTGTCTCGTCAAACAGCGTCTTGCCGTCCACGGTCACGAAAATGCGCACATCGGTGGAGTTCACGGCCACAATGCCGAAGCTCACGTCATAGATCATGTCGGAGCGGAAAATTTCGCCGGAGGCAATTACACTTTCATAGTTCTTGTCGCCGCGAATCTGAAGCTCCACCTGCTTTTCCTTGATAACGACCAGAACGCCCTTGTCTGCCCACGGCATTGCGACCGGATCGTTCAGATTGAAGTAGAAGCCGCCCCATTTGCCAGCCGTTTCGGGAAGCACCTGCTTATACTTGAAGTTGAACACCTTGCCGGAGAATTTTTCTCCGGTGTAAGCGGCCAGCTCATAGCCTGCGTCGCTGCTCGTGATGGAAAGGCTTCCGTCCTTGAATTCCGGAGCATTTCCCGTGTAGGTCTTCCAGCTGCCTTCGCTGCGGACGAGCGTTGCCACGTTAATCTTGTTGCCGAGGCTGCCGAGCTCCACATGGACGCCCTCACCGCTGGCAACCGCGCCGTAATAGCCCTGCATACCAAGAAGCTTGGCGTTCGTGACCGTCTCATCGAACAGCGTCACATCGTCTGCCGTCATGACGATGCGTACATCCGTCGAATTCACGTCATACATACCGAACGTCATCCGATAGGTCTTGCCGTTTTCAATCAGGTTCGTCTTGTTCTCCAGAACCGTTGTACTGCTGCCGTCGCGGATCTGCAATTCGATCACGTTCGACTTGATGCAGACAAGCAGGCTGGGATTTTGCCATGGAATCGTGCCCGCGCTCTGGGTATTGAAGAACAGGCCGCCCCATTTATCCGACTCGCCAACCGTTGCGGAGAGCTCCTGCTTGTAGTTAAAGTGCAGCACACGGTTGGTATATGCTTCACCTGCGTATCCTGCCTGCGTGTGGCTGCTGCCTTCAAGGATCATCTTGCCCGCGATGAACTTCGGCGCGGCGGAGCCGTTGGAGGTCTGCCAGTGTTCTTCGTCTTCAATCAGACTGTCGATTACAAGCTTTGTACCGACGCTGCCGAGCACCAGACTGTACCCGCTTATCGGCGCAGTCAGCACGCCGAAGTGCCCCTCAGCAGTGTGCAGATATTGATTGTCCATCTCGTGGCTGAATACCGCAGTCCCATCCACGGTCAGGATAAAGCGCACATCGGTGCTGTTGAGATCGTATACGCCGAAGTCAACGCGATACGTTTTGCCGCTCTCAAATACAAAGTTGCTGTCCAGTTGAAGCGCCTCGTTGACGCCGTCGCGGATCTGAAGTTCCGTACCGGTCGTCTTAGTCACGACAAGAACACCCTTTGTTGTCTGATTGAACGGAAGTGCCTCTGCGTCGCCCATGTTGAAGTAGAAGCCGCCCCAGCCACTGCCGGACTGCTGATAGGTAAAGCGGAAGGTCTTATTGGTATACGCCTTGCCGGTGTAGCAGGCCGTCTGGTAGGCGGAAGCCGCGGTCAGAGTCAGCTTGCCTCCGGTAAAGGTAGGCTTTCCTGCCTTATTTTCTGCATGCGGCGTCCAGTTTTCCGTATCCTCGATCAATGCGTCGATCTCGATCACATCGGTCGCGGTACCGGCGTTCTGGTTGTTGCAGAAGCGGGTGTACGCCTTCTGGAACGCAGCCACGCCGAGATCAAAGTCGTACTGGCTGATCGGGTCCTTTGCCAATACGGCCTCCGCGTCGGCAATGGCCGCCGTGATGAGGTCAATTTCCTTCTGTGTCCACTGGCCGGGCTCGTCGCCGATCTGTGCGGCTTCGACCTTAGCTTTGGCCTCGTCTACCAGCGCGCGGAATTCCGTCTTATCTACCGTGCTGGTGAACGCCACGAAAACAGGCTCAGACCAGACAGGCTCGCCCTGTGCGCCGCGGCTGTCCACGGGCGTCAGCTTGCAGCGGATCCACCTGCCCTCGCAGATGGGGGTCACGGTGAACTCGGTGCAGGTCATGTTGTCGCTGACCTTTTTCCAGTTCAGATAGAACAGGTCGTCGCGGCTTTCGGAAATGTAGTAGTTCGCAATGGTCGCGCCCTCGCTGTCGCCGTCCGCGTCAGAGAAGGTATATGCCGCCGTGATGGTCTGGCCGACCTCCGCCGTGCCGGAAACGGAAACGCCGGAAGCAGTCGGCTTCTGGTTGCCGGGGAAGCTCTTCACGCCGATTTTGCTCTGGTCGATCTGCTCGAAACCGGGCAGCTGCGCCAGAACAGAGTCGACCAGCGCATAATTACCGCTTGCGTAACCGGCAAACAGCTGGCGGTTGTCGCCCTCACCCTTCAGAATCGCCAGATTTTCCTCGATGCCGGTGATCTTGCTGTTCTGATGATCGTTTGTTTCGACCCAATTACTCTCGCCCTTTTCGCTGCCGCGCGGCGAAGCGTCGGTATAAATCAGGATATTGTTCTCGAAGGTATTCTGGATGTAGAAATCCGCCGCGCCCTCTCTCGCCGCAGCCATCCACGGCCAGCGTTCCGTATACCGTTCGTTGTTCCAGACCTGCTTTAGTGTGTCCGCTGTTCCGTAGCCGCTGTCGCTGGTCATGCGCGTTTCAAAATTGCTGTCGATATACGCATAAAGCGCGCACGGCATATCAATAAAGAGGTTATTTGTGATTACATTGTCATGGCCGCAGTTGATCTTGATCGCTTCGATATAATTTCCAGAAGCACCCGGGCCAAAGATATTGCCGGTGATCGCTGCGCCGCTCAGACCGTCGTCCATGTAAACGGCGCTGCCCGCGAAGTTGGGATAGGATGCGTCGTTGTTGCCCAGGTTGTAGAAATGATTGTTCCGGATAATCAGTCCCTGGCAGCGCGCGTCACGCCCGCCGTAGACTGCAGCCATATCCTTGCCGTTCAGGATCACGTCATGGAACGAGTTGTTCTCGATCACGCAGTCCAGCGAGGTCTCCGCATCGCCAGCAATGGCGAAGTTCAGCGCGATGTCCGTGATGTTATAGACCTCATTGCTGGAGAAGGTATTCTTCACACCGCGAAGCTTCACACCGCCTTCGTTGAACGTGCGGTGCTGGTTCGTATCGTGGATGCGGCAGTTTGAGATGAAGTTGCAGCCCGGCGTCATGGTCTGGAAGTCGCCGCCGTCCAGATACATGGCCGTGACGGACGTATAGGCGATTTCAGAGTTCTGAATGCCGGAGTTCGTGGCGTTGTCGATGCTGATGGCTCGTTCTTCAAAATCCGTCAGCGTACAGCTGTCGATGACACAGTGGTCGACGCCGTCCATGACGATGCCGTTCTTTTTGGAGGACGTGACCGTCAGGCCCTCAAGATTGAGATATGCGGCGTTTTTGACCGAGATCAAGTCAAAATTGCTGCTTGTCATGCGGAGCGTCGAAGCTGCCGTTGCATTTGCGAACGGATAGATATAGAGCTTGCCGCTCGTCTGGTCATAGTACCACTCGCCCGGCTCGTCCAGCGATTCATACGCATTGTAGAGCAGCATAGGCTTCAGTCCGGCGGCGCTGCCATAATGGGACGCATCCGTCGCCGTTACAATGCCGGTTTCCGGATCAAGCGTGCCGTGGAAGCCATGCAGCGCCCAGCCGTAGGAGAAATAGCCAAAATAAATGCGGTCAGCGGCGTTATGATCCCAACCGAGAACTGTTTCGTCTGTAAGCTTGATCTTGGGATAGGTGCCTGCCGTCTGCGTGGGATCGACCGTCTCCACGTGCATCCAATCCTCAGTTGAGTTAGAGTTCGGGTAGCGCGTCAGGCGCATATGCTGTCCATCCAGCGAGAAAAGCGGTGCGTCGATGCAGAAGTTGCTCTGCGTCAGACCAACGCTGATCGTGCCCAAACCAAGTGCGCTGGCATCGGCCACCATGACATGTTCCTGCGCGTCCGGCGAAAGCTTTTCCTTCATTTCACCGGAAACCGGCTCAAAGGCAGACAAAGAGGCTCCGGCGCTGCCGGTAATGATGACCGTCTCGCCCGGATAGGCGCGCCACGTCACGGGCAGTTCTTCCGTACCGCCGTCTTCCGCAGTCAGCTCGAACGTCTTATTCAGCACATAGGTGCCGCCGCGCAGGTAGACCGTTGTGGGCAGCTCCGTCGAGCGGTTCTCACGCAGATAGTCGCGCACAGCCTCCAACGAGCCGAACGGCGCGTCCTTGCTGCCGTCGCCGTCACTGCCGCCGCTCGGAGACACATAGACCGGCTGTTCCGTGGGTTCCGGATCGGGATCGGGGTCAGGATCGGGCTTCGGATCGGGGTCCGGCTTCGGGTCAGGATCGGGTTTCGGGTCGGGATCAGGTCTCAGAATGGGAAGAATCGCGCCGATATTGGAGCTATCCTCTCCCAGCGCTTCTCGGTAAGCCTTTTCCGTAAACACGCCCTTCTCGATCAGCGTCTGTGCCAGCGTCTTACCGCCGGATTTGAATTTCGTCTCCAGCAGCGCCCAGATTACGTCAACGGCGTTGCCGCGCGTATACTCGCCGCTGTCTGCGGGCACGACCGGCAGGCCGAGCTTTTCCGCCAGCTCTGCCGACTTGTTCCATGTAAAGTCCGTGTCGTCCTCATATTGCAGCAGACGCAGAACCATCGTCAGGAACTGTGCTTCCGTCACGAGCTTGCCGTAGCCAAAGAGCGTTTCGCTGACGCCCTTGACAAGCGCATTCTGATAGCCGTAGCCGACATAGGGACTGGCCCAGGCCAGAACGTCCGTAAACGGATGCGCCGGGTTCTTTTCCTTCGCTTCCGCTTCCGCGCCGAGCAGGCGGACGATCAAGGTGATCGCCTGTTCGCGCGTCAGCGTCTTTTCCAGCTCGAAGCCCTTGTTTGTGCCCTGAAACAGGCCAAGGGTCTTCAGCGCTTCGGCCTTCTGCAGCGTCGTGTAGCTATGGCTGCTTCCGGCGGCCAGCGCCGGAACACAGCTCAGGAGCATCGCAAGCAGCAGCAGGACTGCAACGCAGGATTTATAAATTCGTTTCATAAATCAGTCTCCATTCCAAAAATAGTGCGCCGGGCATCAGCCGGAGAACGGCAGATATCCGGCGCTTTTGCGGGAGGTTCTTTATTCCAGTGGGGTGATCGTCTCAACGTCTCCGTTCAGGCGGGAACGCTCGGCCGCGAATACCAGACGGGTGTTTTCGCAGGAAATGCCAATTTCGCTGACCTCCTCGGCGGTCTTTGCGCCTGTCATGTAATCGTAGAGCGCGTTCACGATACCGGGATCGCCGCCGCCGTGACCGCCGACAAGCGTACCGTCCACGCGGCCATTGGTGTGGATGGTCTCCCACCAGCGGCCCTCAAAGTGGAAAATGCGGATTTCGTCGCCCTCAAAGTCGAGGAACATCTCGCCCTTCGTGCCCATGATGTTGGACTTTCTGCCGTTGTAGTTAAAGCAGCTCATGGTGAACGAGGCCGTAGATTTGTCCGCAAACTCCATGTTCACGACCTGATGGTCGACCACGTCATTATCGCACTTGAAGACACATTTGCCATACTGCGTATGACGAAGCGTAAATTCCACATCCGCGTCGGTGGGGTCGACCTTGCCGGTGGACGTCGTGCGGAACCACATGTTGTTCTTGTCGTCCAGATACAGCTTGACGGCGTTGTACGGGCAGGTTTCCGCGTGCGGGCAGCCGTCAATGCAGCGCTCCGGCGCGTCAGACGGGGCGTTTTCACGCCGGAAGTATTGGAGCGAGCCGAACGACTGAATCTTCGTGCATTTTTTCTTCATCAGCCATTGCAGCAGGTCGATGTCGTGGCAGGACTTGGCCAGCAGCATGAAATTGCTTTTGGCCGTGTTGCCCCAGTTGCCGCGGACAAAGCTGTGGCTCTGGTGGATATTACCGAGTCCTTCCGTATGGACGATCGTCACGATATCACCCAGCACGCCCTCGTCGATGAGCTGCTTGACGCGCGAATAGAACGGCGTATAGCGCAGCACATGGCAGACCATGAACTTCCGGCCATACCTGCGCGCCTGATTGAGCAGATCGACGCATTCGTCCTCTGTGCGCGCCAGCGGTTTTTCCAGCAGCACATCATAACCGGCCGCCAGCGCCTTCATGGCCGGCTCATAATGCATACTGTCTTGTGTCGCAATGACCGCAAGATCGGCAAGCCCTGGCTGCGCCAGCAGCTCCTGCCAGGTATGGAAAACGTGACTGTCCGGGAGGTTATGCTTATTCTGAATGTTTCTGCGATGGTTCTCGTTCGGATCAGCAACGGCAACAACGCGAAATTTTTCCGGCAGCGTCTTCATGATATCGGTGTAAATTTCGCCGCGGTTGCCTGCGCCAATCAGCGCAACGGTAAAGACTTTCATTGAGCTCTCTCTTTCGCTTTCTTCTTTTCTTCTGCTTTCCCACGCGGAAGGATCGGGATAATCTATACCGTACATCCGGCCAACCAGCGTATAGCGCTGCATCGGATACCGGTTCTCCTCCAGATGTACCAGCAGGTCGGCCTCCGGCGGATTGACCGAGTAGACGGCCGCACCATATGGCGCGTCGCCGAATGTGTTCCGGCTGACGGTGAAATGCTCATTGCCCGTCACGTGGGAGATTCGCCACAGGAAAATGTGGTGGCCCATCGGCTGCGGCCAGATCTCCGACCGGCGCGGCATCGTCTCGCCAAGCCTGGAGAAGCCCTCACCGGCGTCCTCGCAGACGTTGTCTGTGAACTCTGCATATGTCGGCAGAAGATCGCGCTGCTCATAGGCCGCCATGCCGCAGCGGCGGAACGTATTGTTCCGAATCAGGAAATGGTACGCGGGATTGCAGTCCGCGCCGCCCTGATGCGTCACGGCAGAATCGTAGATATCGTCGAACACGCAGTGCTCGACCTCAACGTTTTCCGCCACGTTCCAGCACTCAAAGGCGTTGCCAAAGCGGATCTTCTGGTCTTTATCCCAGACGGCGCCGCCGATTTTGGCAAACCGGCAGTTTTCGATGCGCAGATTCCGGCCGCCCTCCTCGCCCGCAATGCCGTGCAGGCCGTTGTTGCGGAATTCCAGATCGGAAATGACCATATCGTGTCCGCAGTGCGCCAGCCAGCGGTACTGCGAGGTCGCGCATTCGATGCTTCCGTAGAAGGCCGCGGGATTTTCCTGCGAATAGACCAGCAGCGTATGATCCTCCGCAAGCGGGAGATGCTGAATGGAATATCCAAGGCAGGAGTCGAACCAGTCGCCCTGCTCGCAAAGCTCCTCGCGTGTCCAGCGCAGCGCGCCGCACGTGCCGTCGCCATAGATCAGGTTGGCCGTCTCACCGGAAAGCATGCCGGTAAACCGCCAGATGCTTCCGCCGACGTTTTCCCATTGTGCCGGGTCGGAAAGGCTTTGGGAGCCGCAGAACACAGGCGGTTCGCCCTCGCCATACGCGCCGTAATGGATGGGATGCTCCCAGCGGCCGGACGGATTTTGCAGCGGCCCGCGGAACACGCTGCCGCGCCGGAACAGAACGGTATCGTCTGGCTGAAGCAGCTCCGGGTGCTGCGTCCGGAACGGCGTTTCGGGACGCAAGCCGTCATTTTCGTCGCATCCGTTTTGAAAATCAATAAAATACGTCGTCATTTTAACACTATTTTTTCAATAATCAGGAAAGAAGTTTATAGGAAAAGCGGAAGAGACGGAATGCCTCTTCCGCTTTTGGTTAGATGCTTACCAGGAAGTGATATTGTTGGCCTCAATATAGGCGTTGAGCTGGTTCTGGAACTCGGTGACAAGCTCTTCGATGCCTGCGTCCTTACGGGCAGCCATATAGTTGTTATAGAGTTCTTCCCAGTTGTCGCCTGCAACGCCGTTGTCAATCTGCGGGCCATACTCGTAGTACACGTTCAGGATGCTCGCGCAGATACCCTCGACATTCGTTCTGTCGAACGTGAAGTTCAGGAACGGGTTGACGCGGGCAGTCTCCTCCAGCGCTTCCAGATCCGCATAGTAGTTGGGATCGGTGCCGTTGTTGATGAGCGCGTTCTTGCAGGAGCCGATGATCCATCTCTGGATGCCGTAGCTGTCGTCCGCCGTGGGGCTGGCGCCGACATAGCTGGTGGTGATGGTGCCATCGGCGTTTTTGGTGTAGTCCTCGCCCTCGATACCGTAGATCAGCGTGTTGTACAGGTCGGGCTGGGAGTAGATCGCGTTGAGGACCATCATGGCGCGCTCGGGCTCATCCGCGCAGTACGGGATGGCGTAGGAGGTATCGCCGCCGAGGATGAGCGATGCATTCTCCTCAACTGGCAGATAGGTCATGTCCATACCGGCGTCTGCCGTTACCGCGTCCTGATCGGCCTCCGTCAGATACGGGTCGCAGCTGAACACATAGGTCGTGTCGGTGATCTCGCCGTTCTTCGGCATCGTCAGCGTGGAGGTATCGACGGACATGATGTCGGAGCGAATGTAGCCTTCCTTGTACCAGTCGGCCATCGTCTTGGCGTACAGCTTGTAGTGTTCGCTGGCAACACCGTCAATAACCGTGAAAGTGTTGTCTTCAAACGGAATGCCGATCTCAGAGCCGCCGACGCCGGGGTTGGATCTCGTGCCGTTATACATGGACCAGCCGAACACACGGCCGGTGTTGATGCCAGCGCCGAGCTTGCCGGCTTCCTTTGCAGCAGCCAGATACTTGGTCGCCTGATCCAGAACAGCCTGGAAGTCTTCAATGCCGGAGTAGTTGTTGCGCCACTTGTTCAGCGCTGCCTCGGTATCCTCGATCCAGGTGTCGCCTGCGAGCTCTGCGATCTCCGTGACGACGAGCCAGCCGCGGCGATCACCGACAAGGCCCTGCCAGCTGGGAAGATAGTACAGCTTGCCGTCATCCGCATTGCGATGGATTTCAACGACATTTTCGCCGAGGATATCAACAATGCCCTGGCCGTACTCTGCGAGCAGATCGTCGAGCGGCATCAGGTTGCCGTCGGCAATGTTCTGCGGCTTGTTGATCAGCCAGCCGGTCCATGCGAGGTCAACGCCTTCGCCGGAAGCCAGAACCTGGGAGAACTTCTCACTGTACTCTTCAAACGGAACGTCAATGAACTCAACGGTGGTGTTGGGAACGTACTGCTGGAGCTGCTCATTGAAAGCGGCCCAGACCTTGTCGGAGTTGGCCTGCTTGCCGGCGCCGGTGATCATGAGCTGAATGGTCTTCTGCTCAAGCGCGGGCTCGGCAGTCTCTTCGGGAGCTTCAGGGGTTTCGGTGTTGTCGGTGGTTTCCGCCGGCTCAGTCGTGGCGGGGGTTTCGTCCGCAGCGGGAGTCTCAGCAGTCTTGCTGCAGCCCGCCAGAACGATGCTCAGAACCATGATCATGGCAAGGAGCAGGCAAATGGTTCTCTTTTTCATGATATCCTCCTTAGATTTTAGGTGATATGGGGTGTCGTTTTCTCTTGTAAACGCCTCAAAACGCGGTACCATTCGTTTTCAGGCATACAATTCATAAAACAGGCTGTTCTCTCAGCCCTTGACTGCGCCAATGGTAAGACCCTGTGCGAAGTATTTCTGGAAGAACGGGAACACGACCAGCATGGGGCCTGCGGCGATGACGCACATGGCGAATTTCAGCGATTCGCTCGGCAGCATGCTCGTGTCCAGCGAAACGCTGCCGGACATCATGGGGTTGTTCGCAAGATTCTTCATGAATTCCGCCTGATCCATCATGCGCTGGAGCAGGTATTGCAGCGTATAGAGGCTTTCGTTGCGGATGTAGATCATGGACGTGGTATAGTCGTTCCAGCGGGCGACCAGCGCCATAAAGCCAAGGGACGCAAAAACGGGCGTGGACAGCGGCAAAACGACCGAAAAGAAGATGCGCAGCTCACTCGCGCCGTCCAGATACGCCGCCTCAAACAGCGTCTCGGGCAGGCCCTTGAAGAACGTCCGGAATACCATGGTGTTCCACGCGCCGCCGGTGATGCCGGGCAGAATGTAGATCCAGATGGAATCCGCCAGCTTATAATACTTGGCGAAGATAATGTAGTTCGGAATCATACCGGCGCCGAAGAGCATGGTGAAGAAGATAAAGACCGTGATGGGCCTGCGGAAGCGGAAGTTGCTTCTGGAAAGCGGATAGGCTGCCAGTGCTGCGACGAGGCTGCTGAGAACCGTGCCGACCACAGCCTGAAAGATGGTCACGCCGTAGGCGCGCAGCACGCGCGTGCCGCTGGAGAATGCCGACTTGTACGCGTCGAGCGTAAAATCACGCGGCAGCAGGGAAAAGCCGCCGGAGGTCAGGGCCTGTTCGCTGGTGAATGACGCTGAAATGACGACGATCAGCGGAAGAACGAAGCAGGCGCACATCAGGAAAAAGAAAATATACACAAAGCGCTTGAACGCCCTGTCGCGGCTGTGCTTGATTTTCGGATTCATAAGATTCTCCCTTCCGCTTAAAACATCGAGTTGTCCGGGGAGATCTTCTTGACGATCCAGTTGGACAGCAGAACAAGGAACATACCCACAACGGACTGAATGAGGCCCGTCGTCGCGCCGATCGCATAGCTGGATTCCTGCAGGGAACGATAGACGTAGGTGTTGAGGATATCCGTCGTTGCGTACAGCGTGGAGGTATTTCTCGGAATGACATAGAAAAGGTCGAAGTTGCCGCTGATGAGCGTGCCCGCATTCATGATGGTGAAGATGCAGATCAGCGGGACAAGGTGCGGCAGGGAGATATGCAGCATCTTCTGGAAGCGGCTTGCGCCGTCGATCTCCGCCGCTTCGTAGAGCGAGGTATCAATGCCCATCAATGCGGCGAAATACATCATGGAGCCCATGCCGATACCCTTCCAGATATTCACGACGGTCAGGATGAACGGCCAGTATTTTGAATTCATGTACACATCGACCGGGTCGCCGCCGAAGAACTGGATGATCTGGTTCATAAGACCGGTCCTCGGGCTGAGGATGGCGTAGACGATGTAGCCGACGATAACCATGGACATGAAGTTCGGGAAGGTGATGATGGTCTGATACGTTTTCAGCCGGCGTCTGCTTGTGATCTCAAACAGCAAAAGTGCGATGATCACGTTCGTGACCGGACTGAGCACCATGAACAGAAGACCGTAGAGCACCGTGTTGCGCAGCGCACGGTCAAGCGCGACGGACTGGATGATCCACTTGAAGTTTGCAAGGCCGCACCAGTCGCTGCCGAGGATGCCCTTGGAGAATTTATAATTCTTGAACGGAATGATGACTGCGGCTCCCATCGGTATATAGTTGAACAGGATATAAGCGATGATCGCCGGGATACACAGAAGCAGCAGCTGACGGCTGGCTTTTGCATCTGCCCGGCCTTTGTGGCCAAGGCGCGGCCCTTCCTTTTTTCTTTCCTTTGTCATGGTTCGCATGGGTTCCTCCGCTTTCTTTTTCTTCATTTTACGAATTCGCGTTTCTATTTCCAAGTCGTAATTGCGACAATATTGGCAGGGTTTGCGACAACATCTTGTGCATTGCTTCTAAATACCAACTGTCGTTTTCCTTCTCTGTTGGTCAATTTTACATTGATTTTACATCCGCTTGAAAATTGGATAAATCGCACAAATCCGATCGTTTCTTATTATGCAAAGCGCACATGTATTTCTGCATGTGCGCCCTGATTTGCTTTTACATCGACGCTGCTGCGCCGCCGTCTTATTCCTGCGGCGGCTCCTCTCGCTGGCTCAGATTCAGCCTCTGCTGATATTCGCGCATGGAGCAGCCGGTACAGGTCTTGAAAGCGGTGCAGAAGCTCTTTTTGTCCTTGTAGCCCACGGCCTCCGGGATGGATTTGACGTCCTTTCCGTTCCTCAGCATTCCAATGGCCGCCTTGATCCGAATGCGGAGCAGATACTCCGCAAACGTCTCATTCATCTCCGCGCGGAACTTTCGGACAAAGTGCCGTGAGCTGATATGGGCATACGCCGCTACGCTCTCGGCAGTCAGCTTTTCTCCAAGGTGCGTCTGCATATAGACACAGGCGCGCCCAATGGTGTCGCTTTTCAGCGCATCCTCCTGCATAATATAGCCCTTTTCCGCGAGCAGCTTCCAGATTGTGTCGATTTGCGTTGTCACAGCGTGTGTGGATGTCAGTTCCTCCAGCGGCGTGTCCATTATGCTGCTTCGGATTTGCAGGAAAAGCGCCTCATCGCGGCGGCGAATTTCCATGCGCAGCTCCTCCATCAGCGCACGCACCAGCAGCGTCTCGATGCAGAATGAATCATTGGAAACCAGTGGCTTGATTCTGGAGTACAGCTGCCAATGCTCTTCGCAGATTTCCGGCCGCAAGGCCGTAAGCAAGCGCAGGAGCTTTGGAATAATCTCATCCCAATTGGTCTGGCTGCGCAGATAGGCTTCTTCCCGACTTTCCGCGTGCAGCTCCTCTGAAACGCGGATCATCGTGCTGCGCAGCGCGTCGATCCCGTCAGACTTCGGCAAATAGTCATATGCACCGCACCGGACAGCTTGCTGTGCTTCCGCAAGACTCGGGGTATCCGTCACGAAAATCACGCGGACGCGCGGACATTGACTGCGAATGCGCTCTGCAAACTCGAAGCCGGAGGTGTCCGGCAGTTTCGTGTTCGTGATGAGCACCGATGCCGTTTCGCCCTTCTGCATCCACTGCGAGATCCACTTTCCCATGCTCTCGCCGCGCACCATGCCGAATCCCAACCCGTAAAAATCAATCCCGTTAATACCTCTATGCGGTATCTCAGGCATGAATCTGTAAAAAACGCTTCAAACATAGGTTACCTCACATCCATTCATTGGTGTTGCACCTGCCGGGACGGCAAAAACGCACAAAGCGGCTATTACTTGTTTCCAAAGGCGTTCACCATTACGCAGCCGGCGGTAATCAGCACAAGACCGATGATTCCAACCGTGGAGAGTTTTTCCTTGTATGCAAAAATCGAAACCAGCGAGGTGACAATCAGTCCAACGCCGCACCAGGTTGCGTATCCGATATTCAGGTTGATCCGGTTCAGACTTTTTGCAAAGGTGTAATGGCAGACAATATACGCCGCCGCGCAAATCAGCGACGGGGTCAGCTTTGTAAAGCCCTCCGTCTGCTTCAGATAGCTTGTGGCGATAACCTCCGAGACAATTGCAATGGCAAGAAATGCATATTCCATTTTGCCTCACAGTCCTTTCTGTTCTAATTGCCGGATGAGTGCCGGAACATCGGCGACGGAATCCAAAATGTAATCCGCCGCAGGCGCCAGCTGCTCTCTGGATGAAACGCCGCTTAAAACACCAACGGCGATTGCGCCGCCGTTGTGCGCAAAGTTCATGTCGTTTATCGTGTCGCCCACAACAAGGATATTTTCCGGCGCGATGTGCCACTGCGCCGCGGCGCACGAAATGATGCGCCCATCCGGCTTTAACGGCATATCCCCTGCCATCTGATCTCCCGCGAAAAAGGAGAACAGCGGCAGAATCTGCAAGCCTTTCAGACATTTGACCGCGGCCTCGCAGGTATCCGTGGTTGCAACGCCGAAATGAATGCTCTTTTCATGCAGCGGCTGCAAAATGGCCGGCAAATCTCCAATGCCCTTGATACTTTTGTTCTCCGCAAAGCTCTCCTCGTCAAAATACCGGGTGAGCTTTCCCTCCAAATCCCGCGTGTCAACCGGTGCTTGCGCGTGCATCGCTTCCAGCGCCGGCTTCATGTCAATCGCCATATCCAAAAATGTTTTCCACGCGAATGAACCGTCAGGAAGCACGTGATTTTGTATAATTCCGATAGAATTGAGCGCTTTTTCCGTGTGGATATCGGTGACTGGGATTTTGTAATCCGAAAGAATGCGCCGGATGACGCACTGCGCGGCAGGAATCCAGAATTCGTTGAAATCCAGCAGCGTTCCGTCTTTGTCAAAAATAATCCCGGATATTTTCATGTGATCTCTCTGTCCTTTCTCTTGCAGAACGTAATGCTGCGCTTCGATAACAGCAGACAGTTACATTCTAAAAGAATGTGAGCCAGTACGAACAGGGTGCATTCATGACATTTTTATACGCAATCACGCCATGATTGCAATTGCTCTTAAAAAGTGTGCATGCTATGATTTTAAAAGAAAGCAACCGGAGAATCAAGCGTTTGAAAAAGAACCACCAGTCATGTGTGCAATGCATGACTGGTGGTCTCCTTTATACAGTAACGGTCAGCTGCTTTCTTCCGTCCACATGCGGGAGAAGTAGCTTTTGGTTTTTTGTAATGGTGATCTCATACCGGCAGCCGCGGAACACGCGGGTGACCTTTGCCGGGAGCAGCTGCTCCGGCAGGCAGGGGTCGATCTCAAGGCCGTCCCATGTTGGGCGGACGCCCAGCAGATACTGCGTTGCGGCCAGATACATCCATGCCGCCGTACCGGTCAGCCACGAGACGTTGGCAAGGCCGAATTTGTCGCTCTCCGGGCCGAAGATGTTCGAGGAATAGACATACGGCTCCGCCTTATAGCGCTCCGCGCCTGCCGTTTTCTGCGCGATCATCGGCAGAAGCTGATGATAATACTTCCAAGCGTTTTCCGGGCGCCCCAGCATACATTCTGCGATAATTGCCCATGTATTCGCGTGGCAGAAGACGCTGCCGTTTTCGCCGCAGCCCTTGTTGTAGCAGGTCAGGTTTTCTTCCTTTGTCGGGTAGTCCGTCGTCATGGCCGGGTGAATTTTCTTGATGCCGAGATCGGTATCCAAGTATTCTTTCACACTGTCCATGGCCTGTCTCTGCTGCTCCTGTGTGCCGAGGCCGCTGAGGACTGCCCAGCTCTGCGTGTTGAGCCAGATCTTTGCCTGCGGCTCAGACTCCGAGCCGATAAAGCGGCCCTCGTCCGTGATGCAGCGGCGGAACCACGCGCCGTCCCACGCAAGCGTGCGGCAAAGCGCCTGCTGGCGGTCATAGAGCGCCTTGCATTCCGCTGCAAACTCCGGTTCACCCATGCGCTCCGCCAGCTCCTGCATCATGCGCAGCGCGACGGCAAACTGCATCCCTGTCCAGATGCTCTCGCCCTTCCCCTTGCGGCAGACCTTATAGAGCATATCGTTCCAGTCGGAGCTGAGCATCAGCGGGAAGCCGTGCGCGCCCATGTTCTGCGCGGTGAAGCGGATGGACTGTTTGATATGCTCCCAGATCGTGCCGCTGCCGCCGTCGAAATACGGGGCCTGCGTGTCGAGGTACGAAACGCTGCCCTCCTCCAGCGCAATGTGATAGGCGTCCATGACCAGCCAGAGGTGGTTGTCCGAGTGGACGCGCGTGACCGGCTCCCAGCCCTCGGTGGGGAAGAAATAGTGGTTGCAGTGGCCGTCCTGATACTGCTGGGTCAGGAGCAATTCAAATTTCTCTTTTGCCCGGTCAAGTTGAAGCGGGATCATGGCGAGAACATCCTGCGCGGTGTCGCGCACGCCGATGCCGCGGAACGTACCGGTGGCGTAGTAGCTGATATTCCGGGAGAAGCGGAAGTTCCGCTCCATCTGATAGGGGTTCCAGATGTTAATCATCGTCTCCGCGTCCTTGTCCGGGAGGCTGCACTGGAAGCCGGAGAAAAAGTCCTCCCAGCTGTCCGCCAGCTTCTGCATGGACGCGGTGAAAAAGTCAGGGGCTTTGCAGGCAGCAAGGGACTTGGAAATCTCGCTCTCCGTCATCTCCGTGCCGAGATAAATATTGAGCGATTTTGTCTCTCCGGCGCGGAGCGTCAGCGGCAGCTCCAGCGCGAAGCACGGGTCGCCGCCGAAAAGTGTGGAATTTTTCAGGTGCTCATGTTCGAGTCTGATCGGCGCTTCCTCACTGCGGTAGCTGCCGACAAATTCATCACGGTCGCAGTCAAACCCGGCGGCGGGCGCGTCGCTTGCGAAGTAGACCAGCGGCGTCTCGTCGGGCTTCGGCTGATTTTCCACGCCGTAGCGGTAAATGAGCACGCCGTCCTTTTCGTAAACAGAAAGCTGGTGCTTGTTATAGCACTGCCATTGCAGCTCGCGCATGAATTCCATCATGCCAAGCTCGACGTAGGGGTAAATCGTCACGTTCCGGTCACAGTCGGAGCGCAGCTCCAGATGCCAGAGCATGACGTTTTTCAGCGGACTGACCAGATATGTAACCTCGGCGTGCAGGCCGTCACGTTCTGCCGTAAAGCGGGTGTAGCCCATGCCGTGCGCGGCCTCCCATTTCTCAGGCTTACATGCGCACGGTTCGCTCGTCGGGCACCAGACGGAATCGCCGTCCTTGATGTAGGTGTAGAAGCCGCTGCGGTCGGTCGGCAGGTGGAAGAAGCGGTAGTGGTTGATGCGCCAGATCTGCGGCGAACGGTACCACGCAACGCCGCCGCCCGCCTGCGAGATCATCGCATGGAGCGTTCCGTTGGATAGGTAGTTCATCCACGGGGTCGGCATATTGTACCGGGACAGCACAATTTCCCGATTCTGATTCTCAAAACGGTATGGGTTCATTTGTCCGTCTCCGTTCTTTTTTGTGCCAGCAGCCACTGCAGGAGCATTTCATCATACGCATACGTCCATGCGTCATGGCCGCAGTCGCCAAAAACCGTCAGCCTTGCATTGCCGCCCGCACGCTGTATTGCCTTGACCATATCGACCGTCTCCGTCAGGGGTACGACATCGTCCAGCGCACCATGAAACGCCCAGACCGGCATAGTCAATACCTCTGCGTTCCACGGCATTCCGCCGCCGCAGCAAGGCGCGATAGCCGCGAACAGCTCCGGCGCCGCCATCGCAAGGAACCATGTGCCGTATCCGCCCATGCTGAGTCCTGTCAGCGTGACCCGATCCGGGTCACAGGCGTATGCTTCGATCATGCGGCAAACGAACCGCTTCAGTTTCGGAAGCATCGCCACCCAAAAGGATCCTTCCGGGCAGCGCGGTTCGATCAGCACGCAGTCTTCTTCCCGCGTTTCTGTCAGGATGTTCGCCAGTCCATGAATCTCCGCCTTCTCCAGATCCTCACCACCGCCGCGTTCACCTGCGCCGTGCAGCTGGATAATCATTGGAAGACCTGCGTGCATCCGCTCCGGCATCCGGACGGCATAGGCAAAGCCCGCATCTGTCAACCGATGATATTGTACGTTCATTTTGTATCCTCCGCCCTGTCTCAAATGACATTTGCCGACGCGATCTCGTGCCAGAAAATTGCCCGTGTCGCCTGTCCGTCGGCTTTTTCCTCGCAGCAGCAGTCGAGAACCGGCTCCTCCAGCTCCTCGATCCGGTCGAGCTGTCCTTCCGCATAGGCCAGCAGCCGGTCTCTGCAATGCAGCAGTCGCTGGCGCTGGCCGCCGATGCGAAGATCAACCACGTCAAAGCCCTGCGGCTTGTTTTCGCGCATCCACTGCTGCTCATAGGCCGCATAAAACGCGTCCAGCCGTTCGAGCGCCGCGTCATAATCGGTGCAGAGCGCCTTCGCGGCTTTTTTATCGCCGGACAGATACGCCGCCCTTGTGCGGATGCCAAGGTCTGCTTTCACACTCAAAAATGCGCAGAGCGCCCGCAGGGAGCGGAACAGATAGCCATACTCGGCGTGAGATTCATACCTTGACAGCCTCGCGGCGCAGTCCGCATAACCAGCCGCGTCGCCCGACTTCACGCGGTTGTCGAACTGGCCCATGAACGGGTCACAGTAGAGCAGATATTTCTCCGGGTTATAAATCGCCTCAGCGGAATCGTTCTGCGTCCCGATCAGGTCGAGCGCGCGGAAATCCTCAAACGGAATGCCGAATTCCCGTTCGAAATTCGCGTGAATGGTTTCCACATCGTCAATGTCCTGCGCCATCTGCGAGACGGTAAACAGCGCCGGAAGCACAGCAAATTTGGAGCATTCCGCGCCGTTGTCGCCCCACATGGTCATGACGACATTTTCAACGCCCTTTGCGTGGCAGGCTTTCATTGCCTCGCGCATAGTCGCGATGCTGAACGTGTTGTGCGGCGCAAAGCCCGCCCATGTCCAAAGTCCGCCCGCGAACCACGAACCGCTTTTGATTGCGTTGTGGGCGTCAATATTTCTCTCATAGCTCTGCCGGTCGCGGCTAAAATAATCCCAGTACACCAGGTGAATATTCTCCGGCACCAGCTGTCTGACTTCCTCCGGAATTTCGCCGAGCTCCGGGTTTTGATTGAAATTGGTAAAGTAATCCCCGCCCGCCAGACGGAAGAACATATCGCCCCACATCAGAAGCTCGAAGCCATATTTTTTCGCCATTTCTGACACCCTGCGCAGATGTTCCATCAGGATGCTGAAGCGATCGCGGTAGCCGTGCAGCGTCAGATATTTGCCAAGGCCGAGCAGATCCGCTTCGTCCATGCCGATGTTTACAATATTGGTGCGCAGACATTCGCGCAGCGTGCGGAACATTCCATCGACCAGCGCATAGGTGCGCTCGTCGCCGGTCAGCAGGATATCGGCGGCATCGCGGATCTCCCGGTAGACCGGCCAGTGAAACAGGGCGTTGACATGGGCAAGCGTCTGGATGCACGGGATGACCTGCATCCCGTGCGCTGCCGCATACGCATCGATCTGTTTTAATTCCGCCTTGCTGTACCGTCCGCGCAGATGGCCGAAATAGGGCTGGCCGTCCACCTCATAGGTGTCCTCCATATAAAGATGCAGCGTATTGCAGCCGAGCTTCGCGGTCAGATCGACCCAGCGCTTGACGCTTTCCGCCGTCATAACGGCGTTTCGTGAGCAGTCGAGCATTGTGCCGAAAGTCTTGAAAGTATGTTCCATTTCTTTATCCTTTCCAGTCCGGTCAATAGTCAAACACGCGGTCTTCTCCCGCGCCAAAGCGCAGCAGATAGATGCGCCGCTGATTCGGCTTCAGGAGCAGCACGTCCCATAAATCTTCTGTTTCCGCGCCCAAGCCCCGCTCCGTGCATTTCCGGACGTTCAGAAACAGCGATTTTATCGGCTGCGGGCGGACTGAGTCGATCAGGAAATATGGGATGTGACAGAACGTAGTTTCGTAATCGCAGGCGTAGTGCCCTGCAAACCAACCACCGATGCGGATACCGTGCTTTTGCGCCTGCCGCAGCAGCATCATGGCCGGCTCAGAGGCGTATTCCATATAGTTCCATGGGTCAGTACCCGTTTCAAAACGCGACTTTGGCAGCGCGTGCGAAAACAGGAATATCGCCCATCCCTCAGGAAGCCGGAGCGCCTCTGTCTTGAGCCACGCAAGCTGCTCCACGCCGTATTGACAGCTTTTTTCAAAAAGCTCCTCCTGCTCGTCGATCTGCGGCAGATGGGATGAGAGAAAAATCAGCCGCATCTTTCGGTCATAAAAATCGACAAAATAGTACGGCTTGTTCCGCGGCCGGTGCAAATTCACGTAAGACTCCAGATACGCCGTTTCTTCATACCAGCGCTCGTCTGTAACAATGCCCGTCACGATTTGGCCGACATAGCGCTCATTGCGAAAGCCATCGTCGTCGCCGCAGGCAATGTAGAGCTTGCCGGAAGCTGTTGCATTCTGAAACCGCGCCAGCTCCTGCGAGAGCACAAAGCGGGACGCATTTTCGGGGATGCTGCCGTTTAAAATATCGCCAAGGTGGATGACACCGTCAAAATGCGTCTGCGCATCGACCGCGCGGATGTTTTCGTCCGTATGATCCGCGAAATCCGACACAGCCGTTCCCGCAAGCAGCGCGAAGCAGAGATCGTCCGGCTCCCGGAGTGCATGGAGCTTTTCTGTCAGCAACCGGCAATTGTCCGCAAAATGTGGTTCCATATGGATGCCTCCATCTATATTTAATAATGAACGATTCTGTCTTCGCCAGCGCCGAAGCGTTTTAGATAGACCCGGCGTTCACTCTTTTTCAGAACGAGCGCATCCCAGAGATCTTCGCTCGGCGTGCCCAGATCCCTTTCCCAGAAGCGCACGTCGTCGTCAAACAGCTGCGGGTCATAGGCAGTCTCCGACGCGGTAATGACAAAGGGAACGCCGAAAAGCGTTACGATCCGGTCACCGTGATAGTGGCCGATGAACCATCCGGCCACGTCGAAGCCATACTGCTTCCGGCACTGGTCGAGCGCGGAAAAGATCTGATTGCCGTTGACGATGTCGTTCTTTTCGAGTGCAGTTTTCTCATCGAACAGCAATGCAGAAAACGGCGCGTCATGCGAGAATAGCATCACCGTCCAGTCCGACGGCAAAACCAGCGTCTCGTTTTGAAGCCACTGAATTTGATCTTCCTCGTATCCGAAGATCATGACCGGTTCGCCGCCGCGGTGCTCATAAAAATACGAGCACAGGAACACAAGGCGAACCTTTTCCTTCGCAATATCTACATAGTAATATGGCTTCTGTGCAGGACGGCAGACACCCTGCTCCGCGTCCAGAAAGCCGATGGCCTCCGGCCAGAGCCGCGCGGAATACGGCCCGCTGCATGCGTCGTGATTGCCCTGCACCGGGAAGAAGCGTCCGCTCGAAACAGTGGGCCGGAACAGCGCGAGCTGCTGCCGCAGCAGAAGCTTTGCGTACCGTCTGCCGATCTCACCGGCGAGGAAATCACCCAGATGGACGCAGCAGTCAAAATGTACCGCCTGATCGACTGCGGAGATGTTCTCAATGGTAGCCGGGACGGAATTGTCCAGATGCGAGTCCGCAACCAGCGCAATGTTTAAATCCCCATTGCAGGACAGCACGTCCTGGATTGTATGTGCTGCTTCGTATTCATAGCATTGATTGATCATATCGAATCCCTCAACAAGGCCGGATCGGCGGCAATTGTGCACGCCGTATCCATTTCTCACATTTCAGCCGGTATTTTTGTATCAATTAAACGATAGCATGTCATTTGTCGACCTGTCAAATGGGCATAGTGCCAAAAAGGGGTCTGTTTGCGCCATGACAATTATGTATTGTTTTTTGTGCTTATCGGCTTAATACAGCTGGGCACAAGATGTAGCGACGGCTCTTGCGAGGCGGCTGAAGATCTGATCTCCGGCTTTTCGGCGATTGAAGCGGAAGCAGAACTCGTCCAAATAGGACTGAAGCTGTGTGCAGCGGCCGTGATAAGTGCCGAGCAGGAATGCTTTCAGGTTGCTGATGGCTTTGTGCAGCCAGTGCAAGTCGCCAGGTTCATACTGTTTCGCGTCCAGCTCCACGCCAGACAGGTTCTTATAGCTTCTGTAGCCGTCGCATTCGATTTTTGCACCTGTCGCAACAGTTTTGCCGATGACTTGCTGAAGTGTTTTGCTCGTGACGTCTTCCACGACCTGCATCCGCGTGAACAGCGCAGTCCCGTTTTCCGTTTTTGACAGCGCCACCACGATCTTCGCCTTGTCCGTCCCGCGACCAC
>OLZQ01000280.1_pt1 | contig 30746 bp, 18 predicted proteins | sample 1644511 | NCBI WGS metagenome assembly OLZQ01 (sample SAMEA103958132, study PRJEB25191) | human gut metagenome | biome: human-associated habitat [ENVO:00009003]; feature: intestine environment [ENVO:2100002]; material: feces | place: Germany | collected 2013/2015 | reverse complement strand
TATTATAAAGTACCAAAAGATGAGGTATTTGATAAATATAAAATTGAATATCGAATGGACATTTTATATGCGGGATATGAGGAAAATAAAAGATTATCAATGAATTTAGGTACTTGTGATGAGAATTATAATTATTATTTAGTTCCTGTTTCTAAAAATGGTTATGTTTCAGATAAGGCAACTATTATCAATTTAGACAATAAACAGCCAAATTTAGCTCCTAATTCAACAGATATTAAGATCATAGATTATCAAGAAAATATAAAAGCCGGTAGTAATATTATAGGTGAATTTGAATTGCCGACAGATCCTAATCATGATCTTGTTTCCTATGTTTTTAAAATGGTAGAAAATGGAATTGAAAGAAATATTCAACCTGTAGTAACTATAAATGGTAACATTGTTCGTTTTGTTTGGAAATCTTATCTTTACGAAACGGCAAATTGCAAATTTAGAATTATTTTTTCAGATGGTGAATTAGAAACAATTGTGGATTCCCAAACTTTTAATTTAGTAGAAAAGTTTGCCCCAACAAAAGGAGAAATTCTCCTAAATAAGGCAATTTATCAAGGTTATGAATCAATTCAAATTAGTTATCATGGAATCAATGATATAGAAGGATATCCACTTACTTATTCGGCTAACTTAAAAGTAGATGATAAAGTTTATGATATTACAGATTGTTTCAATCAAGCAATAAATCAAGAATTTGAAATTGAAGCATTAAATATTACATCTTCTAATTGTTATATTGAAATAATTGCAAGTAATGGATATCAATCAACCACAACAATCTCTAATAAATTTGCGATTATTGAAAATACTATACCAGTTGGTGGTAGTATCCAATTAGAAAATTCTCATTTAGTAATAGGGGAAAATTTAAAAGGTTCTATTGTTTTACCAACTGATAATGAAGAGTTAAACTACGACTTGTATCTTGTAATAAATAATCAGAAAGAAAAGATAACCCTTAATGATGATAGTTTGAATTTTGATATAAAGTTACCAGCAAATGAAATAAAGAATGGATATTTAGAGTTGATTGTTAAAGATTCTTATTATGAAGTTGTGATTAAAAGTAATTCTTTTACTGTACAATCATCACAAAATGAAGAACCTAATGATAAGAATTGCAAATCTTGTAAAAATAAAGATAATTTACAACTATTATTTGTTTTTTCTTATTTGGGTTTAGGTTTATTCCTTTATAGAAAAATGAAAAAGCATTAATCAAATAAATGAAAGAATACATTAGATAAGTATTTCAACATAATTACTTAAAATCTAATGTATTTTTTTATAAATAAGAATCTAAAATATTCTTTTTTCAATAGGGTTGATAAAACTAAATAAAATATGTATAATAGAGGTGGTGATAGAATGAAAATATATGATACACATAGTGATATAATGTTTAATCTTTATAATAGAACGATGAATGGCGAAAAAGATGTTTTTGCCAAATATCATCTTGATGATTTGAAAAAGGGGGGGATTGCTGGAGGCATTTGGGTTATTTATAGTGAAACAGATTTCGATATTCAGCAAGCCTATGATAGTGCTATACATGCTTTTAAGCCATATGAAAAAGAATTTGATGTTTTATATGGGTTAGAAGGTTTGCGAAATGTTAAAAACATTGATGAATTGAATGTATTATACCAAAAAGGAATTAGGCATGCTAGTCTGACTTGGAATGAAGAAAATCATTTTGCTACTGGTGTTGGAGGGGCAAGTGATCATGGTTTAAAAGAAGATGGAAAAGAAATTATAAAATATATGAATCATCATCATATGATAATTGATGTTTCACATTTAAATATAAAAAGTTTTTATGACGTTTTAAATGAAAATCCTAAAATTTTGATGGCTAGTCATTCTAATGCTTTTACGCTTAGCAATCATAGGAGAAACTTAAATGATGATCAATTAAAAGCTTTGAAGGAATTGAATGGATATGTTGGTGTGAATTCCGCAAGAAATTTTGTTTCTTATGAAAAAACAAAACAAAATCTGAATGGATTAGTTGACCATATTATTTATTTAGGCAATTATCTTGGTATTGATCATATTATGCTAGGACTTGATATGATGCATTTTTTAAGTGATTATAATAATGCTAATTTAGATGATTTATCCTCTCACAAAGATGCATCAAATATTGAAAAGATACTTATACAAAGAGGATTTAGCAAAGACGAAATAGAATTGATTTGTTATAAAAATTATTTAAATGCAATCAGTTTGGTAGAAAGAAGAAAAGAGAAGGAGATTTAAATGAAAAAAATTATTATTGGTTTAATTGGTATATTTTTAGTATTTTTTTCTAGTATTATTGTAAATGCCTCAGTGAATAGTGATTGGGCGGATTCTAATAACATGGCAAAGTATAAACAAGTAGATACTGAATTTAGAGCAGTTTGGGTAGCAACTGTTTCTAATATTGATATTTCTAAACAGAAAAATAAATCAGATGAGGCGATTAATGAGTGGAAACAAAATTATTTAAGTATTTTAGATAATGCGGAAAAATATAATTTAAATGCTATTATTTTTCAAATTAGACCATGCAATGATGCTTTTTACCCATCTAAGTATAATCCTTGGAGTGAGTTTTTATTTGCATACGGAAAAGATCCTGGATGGGATCCACTAGAATGGATGATTGAAGTAACGCATGAAAGAGGAATGGAATATCATGCTTGGATGAATCCTTATCGAGCTTCACTTACAATGTCAACTTCAATTGTTCAAAGTACTGGTAGTAGCGTAAGAAATGTATATGATTATGATAATGATGCTTTACAGAAAAGTAAGCATGAAACTTTTTCTGATTTAAAGGTCAATTGTGAAAAAGCTTATGACGGAACAGATGTTGATAACCCCGTTTTTGCAAGTGGTGAAGAGTTGGAACATAATGTTGTTATGGGAACAGAAAATAAATATGTTTTGAATCCCGCAAGCGAAAATACGATTGAACATTTAGAAAATACGATTCGTGAAGTAGTAGAAAATTATGATATTGATGGGATACACTTTGATGATTATTTTTATCCTGATGATGCCGGTTATTTAAGTACTGGCAGTAATTCAGATTTTAAAGGTTTAACTTTTTCAACAGAATCGATAATTGATTATCAAGATTATCAAAATTATTTGAGTAAGGGTGGAACTTTAGATATCTATAATTGGCGAAGAGAAAATGTGAATCAGTTAATTGAAAGATTGAGTATTTTAATTAGAAACTTAAATCAAACAAGAGATAAACCTTGTGCTTTTGGTATTAGTCCAAGCGGAAGATGGGCACCATCTATAGAATCTTGTCCAGCTGGAAGTCATCGAGGAGCAGAGGGAGGAATGAGCGGAACTTGTAATAATTACTATTCATATTCTGACTTATTTGCGGATACCAAAAAATGGGTAGATGAAGAATGGATTGATTATTTAATACCTCAAGCATATACGCAACTTTTAGATGGATATCGAGAGATTATGGATTGGTGGAGTAAAGCAATGATTGATTCCCCTGTGAAGTTGTATGCAGGAACAGCCTTATATCAACTTGATGAATGGGGTAATCAAGATGAAGTATATTACCAAGTAAGATATAATCAAAGCACGGGCAATAGAGTAGATGGATATAGTCTATTTAGCTATAAAAATATGAATATAGGTAAAGGAAAAATAGGTATGAATTATATGCATACGCTTGCTTGGAAAACGAACGCTTTGACCCCTACGTATGATTTTTATGATTATAAACATACAATTGAAAAAAATGCGAATGTTGTAAAAATTGAAGAACTTAGCGAGAAAAATTATAGGCTAACATATGATATAGTAAGTGATGCTAAAGCATACGCTTTGTATAAAATGACAAGCAGTGATGAAATAATTGATGGTAAAATAGATGCAAGCAAATTATACAAAATGAATTTGGGAAATAAAAACTATTTTGACATTGAAGAGTATGATGAGAATGCGCAATATTATCTAGCCACTATTAGTGAAGATAATACAATTTATTTTAATAATGAAGAAATTGATTTTAGTATTTTAGAAAAAAATGTTGCTCCTGTTGTAACTTTAGTAGATGAGATGATTTCAGAAGTGTTAGTTAATGCTACTTTAAAGTTAAAGTTTAGAATAAGTGATGAAAATCAAGATTCGTTAAGTTATAAAGTGTATTTGGTATATCGTAATAATGATTCTGAAATTACAAATGTAGTTGAAAAGGATGATGGCATTGAAATTTCATGGAAAGCATATGCCGTAGAGACAATGGGCTTAAAATTTAAGATTGTTGTTAGTGATGGTAAAGTTGAAACACTTTTTGAAACGCCAATCTTTAATATTGTTGAAACTTGCAATCACGAATTTACTGAGGCAACATGTGAAAAACCAAAGACTTGTACTAAATGTGGGGTAACCGAAGGAGAGGCTTTGGGTCATAACTGGGTGGATGCAACATGTGAAAAAGCAAAACATTGTACAAGATGTGACAAAACCGAAGGGGAACCACTAGAAAAACCAACGGAAGCTGCCAAAGGATGTAGTAAATGTAATAAAACAAATGTAATTAGCATTTTATTAATGATTAATATATTTGGATTTAGTTTAATCTTAATAAGAAGAAAAGGAAGATAATATGAAATTAAAAAAGTTTAATCAAGAAGAAACAATAAAATATTGGGATACTAAAGAAGATATTGATATTCCAGAATATCAATTTAAGAAAGATGATGTTAGAGGAGTATGGGTTTCTAATGTTGCCAATATTGATACTCCTAAAGGTCTTCCAGTAGCACAATATCAACAATATTTACAACAAATGGTAAAAAATATTGCAAGTTATCATATGAATACCATTATATTTCAAGTAAGACCTTGTAATGATGCTTTTTATCAATCGAAATTAAATCCTTGGTCAAGATATATTACAGGATGTGAAGGAAAAGATCCTGGTTTTGATGTTTTGCAATTTGTAATTGATGAGGCAAAAAAATATGGTATCAGAGTGCATGCATGGATGAATCCATATAGAGTAAGTCAAACTGCCCTTGATTTAGAGCATCAAGATATTGATGATGCAATTCAAGCATATGTAGATACGTTAGATGATTTGAACTTTGCCAAAAGACATCCTGAACATCTTGTTGTTGATGGTACAAATAAGGTAATATTAGCTCCTTCACATAAAGAAGTAATTGATTTTGTAACAAAATCGATTATGGAGGTAGTTGAAAACTATGATATTGAAGGCGTTCATATTGATGATTATTTTTATCCATATGGCAAAATTCCTTATGAAAGAGAAGAACAAGATTATTTAAAAAATCGCAAAAGTGAGAATGAAAATTTTGAAGATTGGCGCCGTCGAAATGTAGATGAAATGATTGAAAATATTCATAATGAGTTGAAAAAATCGTTTAGTAAAACAGGAAAAAAGGTATTATTTGGTATTAGCCCTTTTGCGATTTATCGTACAAATGATAAAATTAGAAAAGATGGTTGGGAGAAAGGTTCATATAATTCTGAAGGTGCTTTGCAATGTTATTCAGAATTATACTCAGATGTATATAAATGGATGAAGGAAAATTGGATTGATTATGTTGTTCCTCAAGTTTATTTCCCTTTTGAAAGAGTTGATGTAACATATCACGATTTAACGAAATGGTGGAATGATATTGCAAAATATACCCATACAACTCTTTATATTGGTCAGGGATTATATCAAATGGGTTCTAATGAATTTTGGCAAAATCCTGAAGAAATTGCCAATCAATTGAAGTTTAATTGTCAATTTGATCACATTAGTGGAACAATCTTTTTTACATATCGAGATTTAGTAAAAGGTCAAAATGATGTGAAAGATAAAGCTCTAGATACGATAAAAGAATTATGGTGTAAATAAAAAAGAACAAAAAACTAGATAATGAAAACTTATCTGGTTTTTTATCCTTTTATGATGATGGAAATAGTTTTTAGAAAAAACTATTTCCATGTTTTTTAATAGTCTATTACTTGAATAAAAACGTTTTCTTTGATATAATAAGATGAATAATATGGCAAAATGCGGGTAAATCGCAAAATTTATATGAGATGAGGTGGTTTTTTGAAACTATTTCCCAACCCTAAGACTTTAATATTTAGTAAAGAAAAGATGAATTCACAAAAAATTAGTAAAGTGACGTCTAGTTTTGATGAACATTTTAATAATTTATTATATCAAATGTTTGAAGTCAATCAAAAAGAAGGAATCCCTTTAATGATTGAAAAAAGTGATGATATAACAAATTATGAGGGTTATAAACTAAAAATTGAAAAAGAGGTAATAACAATTATCGCAAAACAACCAAATGGAGCATTTTATGGATTACTTACATTAAGGGATATTTTAAATAGTGATAACCAACTATGTTTAGAAATAGAAGATTATCCTGATTTAGCAGTAAGAGGTGTAATGTTAGACATTAGCAGAAGTAAAGTACCTACTTTGGATACATTGAAAAAACTTGTAGTGATGTTTGCTACATTAAGATACAATCATTTAGAACTATATATTGAGGGATTTTCTTTTGAATATCAGAGTTTTAAACATCTTTTAAGCGATAATAATTATCTTTGTTTACAAGATTATTTGGAACTAGAAAAGTTTGCTCAAGAGTATTATATTGATTTTGTACCAAATCAAAATGGTTTTGGACATATGAGCGATTGGCTTGCTCAAGATGAATATAAAAAACTTGCTGAATGTGAAGATGGTTTTGACATATGGGGAAGTCATCGAGCACCATCGACCTTGGATCCAACAAATGAGGAATCTGTAAATTTGGTAAAAAAAATGTATAGTGATATGCTTCCTTATACATCATCTAGATATTTTAATATGAATTTTGATGAGCCGTATGAACTAGGTCATGGTAAAAGTTTTAAAAAAGCTCAAACTTCATCAATTGAAGATGTGTATATTGACTATTTTACTATTTTAGCAGATGATGTAAGAAAATATAATAAAATTCCAATGCTTTGGGGTGATGTTTTAGTAAAACATCCAGAAAAAATTACAAAACTTCCTAAAGATGTCATTTTTATTGATTGGGGTTACAATAAAGATTATCCTTTTGAAAAACATGCAAAAATGTTGTTTGAGAATAATGTAAACTATATATTAGCTCCGGGAACTTCATCTTGGTCAACTATTACAAGTAGAATGCTTGATATGAGTTTGACAATTATCCATAGTGCGAAGGCCGCAAAAAAATATAATGGATTAGGAATTTTAGTTACTGATTGGGGTGATATTGGACATTTACAATATCTTCCTGTTAGTTATTTAGGATTTATTTTTGGAGGGCTTTTGGCTTGGGGGTCTTGTGAATTAGATGATGCAATAGGATATCTTAAAAAAATGTTAAAAGATGATGCTTTGTGTGAGGCAATCCTTGAACTTGCTCAATATCATTTATTAGAGGGAGATTATCGTGATTATGGAAGCAGATTATTTAGCGCAATTTTATGGGCTGAACATGCTAGAAATCAGTTGAATCCAATAGAGTTTTATCAAACAAGGATTTTTTCAAATTTGGTTGAAGAAAAAAATTGTCAATTACTAGAAATATCTTTTAATAAAGCGCAATTTCTTTTGGAAAAAGCCAATTGTTCGCTTGAAACTAGTGAATTAAAAAATAGTTTAAAATTGCTAAAAGTCTTATTATCAATAAATAGGAAATTTACAAATATTAAAAATAATATTCCAACCAGTTTTGATAATGAAATAAAAATTTTACAAGAATATCTTATTGAACATAAGTATTTATGGTATATAAGAAATAACCCTAACGGATATGAAAAAAGTGCTAATCGAATACAATGGCTGATTGAAATTCTAACGCAAATGACGAGAAAGGAGAACGTATGTTAAAGGCCAAAAAATTATTTTTAAGTATTATGGTTGTATCAATTTTTGTAATTGGAATATTTTCCCTTACATCTTGTAATAGAGGAGATGATAGTGGTAAAATAATTGATAAAGAAAATTTTTCAACTATAAAGAATGACTATCAATTATATAAAGAATCTAAACCTCAAGTTATGCCAGAAGGGGAAGACATTGTAATTGATGGTGCAAATTATGACATAAATGGAGTGACTACTGATTCTGCTGGTAATGTGACAAGCATTATTGAAATAGACGTTTCTAAAGATAAACTTAATCCAACGAATGGAACGCAAGAGTTAAAAAAACTAGTGGAATGTTTTGTAGATATTGATCAAAGCGGATATAGTCAAAATGATTATCAATACATATATGATTGTATTTTTGATGGTCACTCATCAATACAAATAACTAATGGAACAAAGAAAGCTACTTTAGATAAAATTGTTGAAAATAGTAAGAATTTAATCAGTAATAGAATAAGTTCAACTGATAAAGTATTGATTCATAAAAGTAGTGGCAAAGTTACTTGGAAAGTTAACATTGAAAAAGCGGGTTTTTATAATTTATATTTAAATTATTTTACTGTTTCTGGCTATAGTTCTTCAATAGAAAGAAAATTAATGATTAATGGTGAAATTCCTTTTGAAGGGGCGGATAGTTTTACTTTTTCTAGAGTATGGAAAGATGATCCGCAATCTTATGATGAAAATGGTGCTTTAAAGGTAGATACTAATGGCAATGATATTAAGCCTCAACAAATAGAAGTTTTTACATTTAAAGAAGGATATTTTAAAGATGATATGGGATATGTTACAGAACCATATATGTTCTATTTTGAAGAAGGAGAAAATGAAATATCATTGATTTCTATTAAAGAGCCGATTTTGATTGATCAACTTCATATTAAATCAGTTAGTCAAACGCCAACATATGAAGAATATCTTGCCGCTCTTAAAGAAAAATATGGTGAACCTAGTTTAAACAATCAAACAACAGGGGCAATGCAAGCGGAAAAAACAGCATATAAATCATCACCAACTCTTTATCCTTTAACTGATCGTTCTTCATCAAATACTAAACCATTTAGTTTAAAAGAGACGAGAAAAAATTATATTGGTGGTGAGCAATGGAAAATATTAGGAGATTGGATTAGTTGGGATTTTAGTGTTCCTGAAGATGGTTATTACAATATTTCTATGCGTGCTCGTCAAAATCTAATACGAGGAATGTATTCTAGTCGAATTGCCTATATTAGTGAAGATGGCGGTACTAATCAAGTTTTATTTGATGAATTAAATGATGTACAATTTAATTTTTCTAGTGATTGGCAAAACGTAACTTTAGGAAATGGTGAAGAAGATTATTTATTCTATTTCCAAAAAGGTAAAACGTATACCCTTACTTTAGAGGTAACGCTTGGTGCATATGCTCCTCTTATTGAAAGAATTCAATCCACCATTGATGATTTAAATAGAACGTATCGAATGATAGTTTCTTATACAACGACTTCACCAGACAAAAATCGTGATTATGAACTTACTTCAAAATTTCCTGAATTAATTAGTGATTTAACAAAATATCATGATGAACTTGCAGATGTATCAAATAGTATTGCTGAAATATCAGGTGGAAAGTCTGACAAAACAGGGGTAATTGATTCAATGGTTAGACAACTTTCGGATTTTATTGAAAAGCCTCGTTCAATTACTCAAAAATTAACTTCTTTTATGAATAATATTTCTTCTCTTGGTTCTTTGCTTACAGAACTTAGAGAATTACCTTTATCGCTAGATTATATTGAAGTACACACACCTGATATTGAACTTCCTAAAGCAAATGAGGGATTCTTTAGAAAGATGTGGAATGGTATTTGTTCTTTCTTCTTATCTTTCTTTATTGATTATACAACAATTGGTGAAACAGTTGAAAATGAAGGACAAAGCGAATCCATTGAAGTATGGATGACACTTGGTCGTGACCAAGCAAATGTTGTTCGTAATTTGATTGATACAACATTTACTAAAGAAACAGGAATAAAGGTTGATTTAAAATTGACTGGTGCCGATGTTTTGTTAAAAGCAACGCTTGCGGGAATAGGGCCTGATGTTGCCTTAAATGTTGATTCTAGTTTGCCAGTTAATTATGCTCTTCGTAACGCTGTATATGATTTGACCAATTTTGATGATTTTTGGGATGTAGTTTATGTTATGCCAGATGGGGCAACGACATGGGACAATTCTAAAGAAAATGTTTTTCATGCTTCATCGCTTAGACAATTTCAATTTTATTCAATTACCAATACGGATATTGAAAAAGCAGCAGCAGGGGATAAAGATGCTCAAGATAAGATAAATGCATATTATGCAATACAAGATTATGTGGATCAAAATAATATCACTAAAGAAGATTTATTTGATAGTTCTAGATATTCTAAAGCTGAATTACAAAAAAATATTAAAGGAGTATATGCTCTTCCTGAAAAACAAATTTTTATGGTAATGTTTGTTCGCGATGATATTTTTGAAGAAAATGGTTGGAATGATTTTATTCCTGAAACATGGGATGATGTGATAGATTTAGTAGCTGAATTACAAACACAACAATTACAATTCTATCTACCAGTTAATGATGCCGGTGCTAATGCATTAAATCCTGTTTTTGTATCAATGTTATATCAAAATGGGGGCGATTTATATGCTAATGATAATAAAGAAACTGGTCTTATGAGTGATGCTGCGATGCGATCATTTGAATATTGGACGGAGTTTTATACCTTATATTCATTTCCGAAATCAGCAAGTTTTGTAAATCGTTTCCGTTCTGGAGAAATGCCAATTGGTATTGCTTATTATGAAACTTATAATACTTTGAGTGTTTCGGCACCAGAATTAAAAGGTAAATGGTCATTCCATTTAATTCCAGGCACTTATAATGATGAAACTGGTGAAATTGATTATACTTCAACTGCAAGTGGTACCGGTGCAGTTATTATGAAGCAACCTGATAAGGTCTCTGAAAAAGAAAAAGAAGCTAAATATAATGCTTCATGGGAATTCTTAAAATGGTGGACAGGAGCTGAAACTCAAGCACAATTTGGTCGTGAAATGGAAGGAATTTTAGGTTCAGCTGCAAGACATGCTACCGCAAATGTTAAGGCTTTCCAATCACTTGCTTGGCCACAAGAAGATTTAGATACTTTGATGTTACAATGGAGTAAAGTTCATGAAATGCCACAAGTTGCAGGTAGTTATATTGTTGGTCGTGAAATTGAAAATGCCTATCGTGAAGTAATCAATAATTATTATAATGCACGTGAAACTTTAGTTGAATATTGTGGAAATATTAATGATGAAATAAATCGTAAGCGTAAAGAATTTGATTTACCTACATTAGATGATTAATAGGGAAGGAGAAAAACATGGGTGGAAAAATTGCCGTCATTATAATGTTAATTATCACAGTTGTATTGCTAGTTTATCTTCTTATCCTAGCGCTTACAGGTGGTAAAAAAGAAAAACTTAATTTTAAACGCCGTTATCACGAGAAAAAACAAAAAGAAGTGGAACGTGGTATTATGAGCCGTGAGGACCGAAAAAGAGAAAAAGAAGAACTCAAAAAGGCCCTAAAAGAAAAAAAACTTGAACAGAAAAAAATTGATGCTGAATATGATGCACAAGTAAAAGAAAATATAAAAATCTATAAAGAAGAGTTATTAAAAAGCAAGGAAAAACTTGTACAAGTGAAACAAGAATATCTTGAAGCAAAAGCAAAATTTGATGCTTGGGCAAAAGAAAATCCTGATTTAGTTGTTGCTAATGAAGAAATCGTACAAGGACAAATAATGGAGGATTAAGGAACGAAATGAAAAAAGATGACCATATAATTAAATTTTGTTCTTTAATAATAAAATGGGAAGAAGGAGAGTATTTTTATGGCACGCAAAGATAAAAATTATGTTTTCAAAGATTCAAATGAAGACCAAAGAAAAGTCAAAGTTAGTAAACGTGTGAATTGGATGAAGAAAAAAGCCATAGAAGAACAAAAGCAAGCTCAATCTAACCAAGAACAAATTGTGAAAAATGATTTTGCTTTAGATCAAAAAGAAACATTAGAAGTTAATCAAGAAGTAAAAAATGAAGATATGAAAGTAGACACTCAACAAGTAGCAGATGATTCTATTGCTAAATTAGAAACTTCTGATGATCAAAGTGGAGTAAAAGTTGAAACAACAAAAACCTTCAATGATTTAAATAAAAATCCAATTCAATTGGATTTTGAAGAAAAAGAAAAAGCTTATTTAGATGCTTTGAAAGAAACAGAAAAAGCTGCATTAAAACTAAGAATTGAAAAAGAACGTGGATCAGTAATTCGTAAAATTGATCGCTGGAGTAAACGTGGTGGAAGATTACGTAGAGAAATTTTTGTTAAGAGACAGTATTACTATTTAGTTGCACCCTATACGATTTTATTCTTTATTTTTACCGTTGTTCCTGTTCTTATGTCTTTAGTTTTAAGTTTTACGTATTTTAATCTATTAGAATTTCCAACCTTTGTTGGATGGGATAACTATAAATCCTTATTTGTTGATGATAAAGTATTTATGATAGCACTTAAAAATACGGCAATTTTAGCGGTTATAACAGGACCAGTGAGTTATATTATGGCCTTTGTCTTTGCTTGGTTGATTAATGAATTAAAACCATTGTTGCGAAGTTTTATGACATTAATCTTCTATGCGCCATCCATATCTGGTAATGTTTATTTAGTATGGAAGTTAATCTTTAGTAGTGATAACTATGGGTATGCTAATTCAATGTTAATGGAATTAAATATCATTCAAGAACCAATAACATGGTTACAAGATCCCGATTATATTATTTGGATTTTAATTATCGTACAATTATGGATGTCACTTGGTGTCAGTTTCTTATCATTTATTGCAGGTCTTCAAGGTGTTAATAAAGAATACTATGAAGCAGGTGCTATTGATGGTATTAAAAGTAGATGGCAAGAACTTTGGTATATTACTTTACCACAAATGAAATCACAATTAATGTTTGGTGCTGTAATGCAAATAACATCTAGTTTGGCGATTGCGGAAGTATCGATTAATATTGCTGGTTTTCCGTCAATCGAATATGCAGGTCATACCATTATTACCCATCTAATGGATTATGGTAATACACGTATGGAAATGGGATATGCTTCTGCAATTGCAACGATTTTATTTTTGATAATGATTCTTGCTAATTTATTAGTTAGAAAAATTTTAAGAAGGGTAGGTTCATAAAATGGCTGAAGACAAAATTATAGTTGATGATGAAAAAGTAGCTGGTGTTGAACTATCAAAAGAAGAAAAAAAGCGTCTTAAACGCCAAGAAAAAAAGCTTAAGAAATTTGGTTTAAAAGATGAATCTAAAATGGGGAAAATGGAATTATTCTTCTATCGAATTGAAAAAAGAAGAAGAATAAAAAGAAAAAAGCGAGTTAGTAGAAGTGTTGCGGGAGACATATCGCTATTTATTCTGCTTTGTTTATTTGGAGCATTTAGTGCATATCCGCTTGTATATTCTTTTTGTGCAGCATTTAAACCGCTTGCTGAATTATTTATTTATCCACCTAAATTATTCTTTCAAAACCCAACACTGGATAACTTTAAGGATTTATCAATGTTGCTAGAACAATCGATGGTACCATTTTCTAGATATTTCTTTAATACAATTTGGATTACTTTTGCTGGAACTGTTGGACATGTTATTATTGCATCAATGGCAGCGTATCCGCTTGCAAAACATAAATTTCCTGGTTCGACAATAATTTTTTCAATGGTTGTTTATTCATTAATGTTTGCTGCTCAGGTTACAGCAACACCTAGATATATTATTTTTAGTATTGCTGGATTAATTGATAGACAACTTGCAATTATTGTTCCCGCCTTTGCATATTCATTGGGCTTATATTTGATGAAACAATTTATGCAAGATATACCTACAGAACTGATTGAGTCGGCAATTCCAAATTTATTGGCGTATAGTGATGCCACTGGTAAAACCAGCATGGTTGACACTTATTATTCTTTTGTTCCAACAACTTTGGAATAATGATGGAGGTTCATTTATATATAGTGAACAATTAAAACCACTATCTTATTCTTTGAATCAAATTGTTTCTGGTGGAGTCGCTAGAACAGGAACCGCTTCAGCCGTTATGTTAATTATGATGATTGTGCCGATTACAGTATTTGTACTTTCACAAAGTCAAATTATTGAAACTATGGCTCATTCGGGTATGAAGTAGGAGGTAGTGTTGATGAAAAAAACTACAAATTTAATGGGAAAAATTATTATTGTTTTATTATTGTCATTGATGGTTTTTTCTCCTAATCTTTTAACTGCTAAAGCAGCAAGTTATAGTTATGATTTTTGGAAAAATGTCATTCCTTCAGCTGAAGGATTGGCATATAGTGATACATATTATAGTGATAGTATTAGAAATTTAGATGGTTCTGAACTAACAAATAAAATTACATATGATAATTTAACTGATATGGCAACTTATCAAGATAAAATTTATGTACTTGATTCTAAAAAAAATACGAAAGTAGAAGTTTTAAAAAGTCAAGTTGTAAATGGTTTTGCTTATCCTGCGATGGAAGGCAACGGAATTAGTTCTGTCTATATTTTAAATCAAGATTTTCAGTTAGTAGAAGAACTAAACGAATTTAGAATAACAGATGAAGTAAAGAAAAAATTGCAAGATTATTATAATTTTTATTATGAAAGTTATCAAATTGTAAATGAAAATTTAGTGGCCAGAGAGTTTATAAATTTTTATCAAAATGATAGTGAAAAGTATACTCTTACATTAAGTGCAGGAAGTAAAGAAATTGTGGTAACAGAATTTGTTTATGCACCATATACATATATTTCAAAAGATGAACCTGGATACTATACTTATGATAATACACTTTTAGAACTTTCTATAAATGGTGAAAAAATTGATAAATCATTATGGAGATGGGAAGCTGTTGAAATTTATAAAAAGGATGAAAATAATGAGGATGTTTTTTCACATATTGAATACAAAATTGTTTTAGATGATAGTCTAAAATCAAATAAAGATATAGCAGTTGAGGTGCAAATATTGGTACCATCAACAATTGGTAAATCTCCGTATGTACCATATTCTAAAGATCCATCTAAACTTGCTATTCGTCTCAATAATGCTTCTGGTATTACTGTAACTAAAGATGGAATGTATATTGCTGATAGTGGAAATGCTAGAATTATTAGAGTGAATAAACAAGGTGAGGAATGGGTTGTTGATGGTGTATATTTAACTCCTGATGATAATATTTTTTACCAAATTTCAAGTAATATTTCTATTGTAGATGTAACTGGTGTAACACTATTTAATCCTCAAAAGGTTGCTGTTGATCAAACTGGCAGATTATATTGTATCGCACAAAATGTGTATGAAGGTATTATGGAATTTCATACATCTGGCTCATTTAATAGATTTTTAGGTAAAAATGAAGTTGTTGCGAATCCTTTGAAAAAATTTTGGACTAAAATATTTTCTGAGACACAAATTGCATCACTTAATTTAGATTTACCACCTGAATTTACGAATATTGCAATGGATGAAAATGGTTTTCTTTATGCGACATCACATCCTGATGCCGATGCTACTACTAATGCGAATATGGTTAAGATGATTAATACATCAGGTAAGGATATTATGAAACGAAATGGGTATGTTACTCCAGATGGTGATGCTGTATATTTAACAACTTCTACTGAAGAAGGCGTAATTATTGGTATGTCAAATTTAGTTGGTATTACAGTAAGTAAAAATGGTAATTTTACGATAGTAGATGAATTACGAGGACGATTATTTACTTATGATAATGAAGGTAATTTATTGTATATAACTGGAGAACAACCAGGAGGTAATTCATCAAGTGGTAGTACAACATTATCTAGTAGTATTATAGATCCTGTTGCTATTCGTTATTTTTATCGAGATAGTGGTGAGGTGGATGAAAATGGAAATCCAATTCAAGAAGAAGTATTGTTGGTTCTTGATACTGTATCTAAAAGTATCATTTTATTCCAAACAACTGAATTTGGTGAGGCGGTAAATAAAGCTACTGAATTGTATCAAAATGGTATTGTGCAAGATGAATATTTATTAGATGCAAATGGAGAGATTGTATTAGATAGTGAAGGCAATCCGATTATAGAACAATATGGTGCAGAGACTTATTGGCAACAAGTTGTTAAAATGAATACGAATTATGAACTTGCCTATCTTGGTATTGGTAAAGCTTTATTAAGACGGGGTGAGTATAAAGAAGCAATGGATTATTTTGAACTTGCTCATAGTGCAACCTATTACTCTAAAGCTTATTCTGAATATCGTGATGCTATTTTGTCAAAGAATTTTAGTTGGATAATGACAGCCGTAATTTTAGTAGTAGTTTTATGGATTGTACTTTCTTATCGTAAATATTTAAAGAAAAAGAATTTAGCTTTAGCAGCAGCAACCGCTATGAATGAAGAAAAAGCTGCCATTTTAAGTGGAAGAATAACTGCTTTACATCGTGAGAATCAAGAGGAAGAGAAAATCAATGAGGATGAAGAGGATGATTTGAATGAGGAGACGCAAGACGTCAAGAAATTTAGTTGGTCGAAAGTTTGGAATTCTATCAAATACTTCTTTAAAGAAACGGTTGGTTATCCTTTATATATTCTTACACATCCTATTCAAGGATTTACCGATTTTAAAATAGAGAAAAAAGGTAAAATGTGGGTTTCCATTGTGATTTTATTGATGTATGTATTAATGGAAATACTTGCATATCAATATGAAGGCATCATTACCAATACAAATAATCCACAAAAATTTAACAGTATTCAGATTTTGATATATGGTGTACTTCCTCCAATTGTACTTGCAGTTGCAAACTGGAGTGTTACAACGTTGCTTGATGGAAAAGGAAAAATGAAAGAAATCTTTATGATGATTTGCTATTCATTATTCCCTGTTACTGTTTTTGGTTTTTTAAATATTCTTTTAAGTAATGTAATGACTCTTGATGAGGCTCAATTTATAACATTAATTAATATTATCGGTTGGGTATTAACTGGAATTATGGCATTTATGGGACTTGTTGTAATTCATGAATATGGTGTGGGTAAAACAATATGGTCTATTATCTTAACAATTGTTGCCACTCTTATCATTGCATTCATAGCACTTTTAGTGTTTGATTTAGTTCAACAGATGTATGGATTTGTATATTCTTTATACAAAGAAATTACAACACGTTATTTCTAGGAGGTGAAAAAATATGAAGAAAAAGACTACAATTTGGACATATTTTAAACGATTTTTGCTTATTATCATTGCTTTTGTCGTAGTAATTTTTGTATCAGTTTACTTTCTAGGTAAATATAAAGCAGCTGGAATGACATTTAATAATGAATATCCTGATGATTATTGGGATAATTTAGAAGAAAAAGGTTTTGTATCTTATAATGATATTATTACTGAAAGAGATAGTAGCAACATAAGAAATACGCAAAAATATATCCCACCATATAATGAAAATGATGATTATGTAGTGCAATTAAAAACGGCTAGATATGAAGAAGAATTACAAGGTATATATGAAAGAATCAAAGCCTTACCAGAATATTCTAGTTATCATGATAAAGATTTATTTGAACAAACTTATGAAGAACTTTCTGAAAAATATCTAGGTTATAAGTGGAATAATTATACTGAGGATGAATTTACTAATAAAAAAGTTTTAGAAAATGATCGTTTTGTTTTATATTTGAATATGATCAATACAGAGTTTAAACTATGTGAAAAAGATGAAAATGGTGAAATTATTCATACTTGGAATTCAAATCCATCAAAAATTGATACGGCTACAGGCGTAAACAAACTTCAACAATCCTTGTTATCAGTTACTTTTGTTGATGGTAGTAAAACTTCTTCTAAAACACCTATTACGTATGATTCATATACATATGGTACTGAGGTATCTACAAATAAACAAAAAAATCCAAGTTTTTATGTTAATGTTATTACCGATGAAGCAGGAAATCCACAAAAAGTTCAAGTTTATTATGCCCTTGAGAAGAAGGGAATAGATTATGATTGGTTTCCACAAAAGATAACAAAAGATCGTTTGCAAGAATTATTTGATCGTTGTAATGCGGCAGTTGCGGAATACAAAGCTGAACATAATGGTGAATTTGAAAAAGATAGTCGTGGCTATGATATTGAGGGAATGGGATTTGCTGCTCAACATGATGCTTTGGGTTTATCTAGTAGAACTAAAAACTTTTATAATCAAGTAATTGATAACATTTTTAAAATAAGTCAAGATGGAACCTATTATACAATTGATAAATATGAAAATATGTCAGATGTTTCTATAAGTAATTTATATCGATTCTTTTACGAATGGTGTAAATATACAACAGATGATTTATTATTAGATACGGAAAATTCAAATAATGTTAATATTAAACCTAAAATTGAGATTGTTATTGAATATGCATTGAATGAAAATGGTTTAGAAGTATTGATTCCTGGTAATTCGGTAAAAACAAATAAAAATCAAAATGGGGATTCATATATGGTTACTGGTATTACTGTTTTACCTTATTTTACCTCAGTAAAATATAATGAAGAACAAGGTTATATGGTCATACCTGATGGTAGTGGAGCTGTAATGAATTTTGACAATGGTAAATCTAATTATACGGCTTATTCTAAACGAATTTATTCGACAGATTTATCATTTACAAGTTATACATTGACAACTTCAACAAATGATTTAATGTTTCCAATGTATGCTTATGTTTTAACAGAAGAAACAGAAACTAAAAAACCAACAGCAGTTATTGTTGAAGTAACAGAAGGTGCTGCACAAGTAAGATTATCAGCCGATACATCTAATCGTGCAGGGAATAGTTTTAATTATGCGAATTATTCAATTGTATTTAGAGAACAACAAAGAATTGTTATTGGTACAACTCAATACAATAGAACCTCTAGTATTCAATATACACAACAAGCTGCATCTGGTGATTACCGATTCAATTATAATTATTTAGATAGTTCTGAATATGAAATTTCTTATAGTGGTGTAGCAAAATTCTATCGTGATTTATTGCTTTCAAGAAGCCATACAAAAATAAATATCAATGGGGATACTACTGATAAAGCAGTATTGGATTTAGAAATTTTAGGTAGTTATTCTTATAAAGATAATTTTTTAGGAATTGGTTATACAGCCAAAGATAGTTTAACTACTGTTGATCAATTGCAAACAATTATTGATGAAATTTTAAACATTGGTATTAGTGGTGCAAATATTTATTATCATGGCTGGCGAAGTGAAGGATTAAAAAATGTTTCATTTAAAAATATTAGTGTAAGTAATGAAATTGGTGGTAAGAAAAAATTATTAAAATTAATTAATGAATATAATAGTAAAAATATAAGTATTTATCCACAATTAGAATTTTTGGAATATCAAAAATTTCAAGAATCTTTTGGTAGAAGTCATTATACCGCAAGAGATGTTGGTGGCTCATATTCTACAAAATATCCATATGAACTAAATAGTAATGTTTTTAATAAAAAGGCTGATGAAATTATGGTTTTATCTCCTGCATACTATACGGCTTTTGCTACAACTTTAGCAAAAGAATATAGCAAAACATTAGGAATTCAGACTTTATCATTAACTGGTCTTGGTTCACAATTATCAGGAAATTATCGTAAAAACAAAACGATTTTTAAATCAGGAGCTGTTGAAGAACAAATTGAATCATTTGATATTTTATATGAAAATGGCATCAATCAATTGGCGCTTAAAGCTCCGTATTACTATGCTTTAGAATTTGTTTCTAATGCCTATGATGTCCCATATCAATCTACACAATATGAAATTCTTGATTATTCAATTCCTTTTTATCAATTAGTAGTAAACGGACTTTTTGATTATAGTGGAGAATCGATTAATGCAAATGTTGAAAAAGGACTTCAAGAACATTTGATGAAGTGTATAGAAACAGGTTCTAATCCTGCATTTACTTTTACTTATGATGATTCATCAGAATTATTATTGACAGATTATAATAGTTATTATTATACGCTTTATACTAGATGGCTAAGTGATGTAGAAAATATTTGTGATACTTTAAATGAGTTAAATATTTATTCATGTCGATTAGCAAAGCATGAAAGACTTGATGAAAATGTTTATAAAGTTACTTATATGAATGATACAACTGCAACTAAAATTGAAATTGTTTTAAATTATCAAAGAATCAATTGGACTTATGAAAATGGAGTAGTCATTCCTGCTAAGTCTTATAAGATTGTATAGGAGGTAAATATGGAAAGTAATAATATGCAACTACAAAATGAGTCTACCACCAAATTACAATCTTTTTGGAAAGGTTTTAAAAAAGTAATTGATTTTATTGTTAAAAATTGGTTTTTTGTTTTCTATCCATGTCGATTATTTAAAGAATTAGTATATGATAAAATGCGTTATGAAAAACAAAAAGTATTGATTTCTTGGTTATTTTTAGCGCCAACTATTTTAGGCTTTTGTTTATTCTTTATTTATCCGTTATTTATGTCATTTATATATTCATTTAGTTCAGTTGAACCAAATGGAACGTTCCATTTTGCCCAAGTCTTTCCAATGAATGGAACCCAATATGACTATACGGCACAACCAGTAATTGATTTATTTAACAATTATAAATATGCTTTAAGGGTGAATGCTGATTTCCCTGTAAGCTTATGGAATACAGCCGTTGATACAGTAGTTGATACAGTAGTAATCACAATATTTAGTCTATTGATTGCGGTAATGTTAAATGGCAAATTTAAAGGTCGTGCAGTTGTTAGAGCTATCTTCTTTTTACCAGTTGTTTTTAATTCAGAGGCCATTACTGCAGCACTTGCGGCAGCCGAAGGAGTTGATGCTGTTTTAAATTCAGCGGGATCTAATGCTTTGACTCAATTGTTTGATTTGGAGCAATTTATGCAAGGAATTGGTGTGCCAGTAAAACTAGTTACTTTCTTATCGGGTATAACATCAACCATTTATAGAACAATTTCTTATTCTGGTATTCAAATTCTTATCTTTTTAACTGCTATTCAGTCAGTTCCTAAACATCTTTATGAGGCTGCCACAATTGAAGGTGCAACAGGTTATGAACAATTTTGGAAAATTACATTACCAATGGTTTCACCAATGATTTTAACAGTTGTGGTATATACAATTGTGGATTCATTTTTGAGATCAGAAATTGGAGATGTAATGGATAAAGTATACAATAACAATGAGTATGGTTATTATGCGGCAATGTCTTGGTTATATATTTTAGCATCCTTACTAATCATGGGAATAATTGTAGGAATTTTATCAAAGGTGGTTTTCTATTATGACGACAAAAAATAAGAAAAAAGAACTAAAAAAAGAACAGAATTTAGAAGAATTGATGCCTACAGTTGAAAAGACTGAAATAGTTGATGAAACAAAATGGGAAAAAATTAGAAGAATCAGTAAGGATAAATATAATGAAATTGTAATAGATTTAAAAAATCCGATTAAAAGAGCTGTTATGAGAAGAAAAACTTCAATAAAACTGATGTCTATTTTAAGAGGTTTTATCTTTATCGGATTATCTTTTGTTATTGTGTTTCCAATTTTTCAAGAAATTTCATTGGCATTTAGGCATCCTGTTGATTTAAACAATAAATTGGTAAATTGGATTCCAGAGACATTTAGTTTATTTAATTTTAATCTATCTAAAGTACTATTAGATTATTGGCATGGATTATGGTGTAACTTAAAAGTGTCAACAATATCTACGATTTGCCAATTGATTGCAACATCACTGGCAGGATATGCTTTTTCAAGATTAAAGTTTAGAGGAAGTAATATTATTTTTTGGTTGATTATGTTAACTTTAATTGTACCTCCTCAAGCGATTTCTCTTGCTAGAACTTTCTTTTTGGATGATTTTGATATTTTAAGATTTAATTTCTTTGGGTTATTTGATAATCCAGGATTATTTGAAAGTCTATTAGGTCATGGATTGCGACTAAAAGGGGAAGGAAAAGATATTGTTTTCTATATAACATCATTAACTGGACAAGGAATTAGAGCAGCATTGTTTATTTACCTTTTTAGACAATTTTTTAGAGGTATTCCAATTGAATTAGAAGAATCAGCACAAATTGATGGTGCTGGTGTAGTTAGAACATTTTGGAGTGTAATGCTACCAAATGCTAGAGGTGTTATTACAACTGTTGCTTTATTTGCCTTTGTTTGGCAATGGAATGATACATATTATACTGGTATGTATCAAATAAGTGGTGAGAGTTTTCCAATGTTAACTAGAAAATTAATTTCAATGAGTGAAAGAATTGATGGAATAATCAATCAACCACAATATCAAGATTTTTTAAAACAAGTAGGTGAGGGTATTTCTAAAAACCCATTATTTGTTCAAGTTATATTGAATACAGCGGCCTTAATGTTAATGGCACCATTAATTATTGGATATTTATTTGTTCAAAGATTATTTATTGAAGGTGTTGAGCGTTCGGGTATTGTTGGATAAAATAAACTAATAAAAGGAGAATGAAGAAAATGAAATCTGATCGAATTATGCGTAGCAAAATTTATCGATTTTTGGATTATGTTTTGCGTTTAATTATTTTAAATGCTTTGATCATCATCCCTTCATTCTCTTTCTTTATTATTTTTGCCACTCTTTATGAGAATAATGATCATCCTTTCATATATTTAACTTTAATTCCAGTATTGTTTTGGTTTTTCCCAAGTATTGTATCGTGTACAGATGTGATAAAACAATATGAAACGAATGAAACGAATACTATATTTAAAGATTTCTTTAAAAGCTTAAAAAAAAATTATCTCAAATCATTTATTTTATCAATAATTATTGCTATAATGATAGTTATTTTTTATAATAGTTTCAATTTTTTTATGACTTATGCAAATAAAGGATTTATATATATTTTAGGTCTTTTACTAATTATTCCTTTTGTAATTTCTGCAGCTATGATTCTTATCCATATTCCTCTTGTAATGGCTTATTTTAAAAATCTAATGTTAAAAGAAATTGTAAAATTATCTTGTATAATGGCTTTTAAAGATATACTGAATAATATATTGATTGTGCTTATTGTATCATTATTGATGAGTTTAAATATAGCTTTATATTTTGTGATGGCAATTGGTGGGATTTCTATTCCTATTTATATTGCTGTAAAGTTGTCGTTTAAAAAATATATAAAAATATATAGAAAGGTAGAGAAAGAGGATGAATAAAAAGTTTTTTGTAAAAGTACTATCAATGATATTGATCAGTATGTTTGTAGTTGGAATTACCAAAACTGCTCATGCAGAAATAGGTGATTCTGGTGTGATTAGGGTAGAAGGAGAAGAGACGATTAATGAACTATTAGGAGGTGTTAAACTACACCAACAAGATATTAGTGCACCAATTGATTGCACTGGTGATTATTATTATAAATATGATTCACAATACCTAGAAACAATGGCAGGTGGTGAGGGCGTTAAAATTGTTTCTTGGAGTTATCGAAATGCGGAAAAATGGCAAATGGCAGGTGTGAGTGATATTGCGGCCAATTTTGAAAAAGAAAATCCTGGTTGGATTGTTGTAGGTGGCACTAATGCAGATTTTTTCCATATAAATGGAAATGGTCAAATGGCTAGTAATGCAATGGAAAATGGCGAAATGATTAATCCAATGAATATTACAACGAATTCTTGGTGGAGAGGAATTTTAGGTTTCACTAAAGATAATAAATTAATGGCAGGTGTTCCTGATGTAACCGATTATTATACAGCACATATCTTTGATGAAAATGATTCTGATACAGAAAAAAATACGATTAAAATTTCTGCAGTTAACCCTACGACAATTAGTACTTCAGGAGTTACTGTTTTAACAAAGGACAATCTGACGTCTTATGATTTAAGGGATTACAAAGTAGTCGTAGGAACATATGATGTTGTTCGTCAAACCTCAAATGGTGAAATTTTTGTTAAAGGTTATGTTAAAGAAATAAGAGATGGCAAAGAAAACGAAAGACCACTTGATTTCTATAATGATGGAACCAATAATGTTTCAATAAAGGAATTTTTCCTAGTTTCTAAGGATGGTTCATTAGATGATTTAGTAGTTGGCGATTATGTAAAAGTTCAAAAAGACTATATGAATGAATGGGCTAATGTTTATAATAGTGCAAGTTATTATTGGAAAATTTTAGATAATAATAAAGTCTTATATGAAGGACACAGCAATCCAGAAAAAAAGGCAGAAATAATTGAAACTTATGGAAAAGGTGGCGACATTAGTTATATCACTTGTACTAAATCGAGATGTTTATTTGGTATTAAAGCTGATGGGTCATATGTAATGGCAGTAATTGGAGGATCTACTTCAAGTGGTATGACATTGTCGGAGGCTGCCTACTATATGAAGGAAATTGGTTGTGTAGATGCATGGGATTTTGATGGTGGAGGTTCGGCTACCTTAATCGCAAGAGATGAATATGGAAATATTCAAACAATTAATACACCTAGTGATGGAAATCAAGGAGTAGAACGAAGAGTTGGAAATGCTTTATTAATGGTAGTAAGAGATCCTGGTTTTGTTTTTTCATTAGCTGATTCTACACCTACTACTGTTAGTTTAAAGAAAAAAACTGGTGATATATTTGAAAAAATGACAAATATAAAACTTAAAGTTGATGGAAAAACAATAGATGTATTAGATGAACAACAAGAAATTGAAATAACAGGATTACATGAGGGGGAAAAATATTTAGCTGAAATAAGTTTTACCTATGATGGAAATACATATCAATCTTCTATTCCAATTCAAACAAAAGAATACAACGAAAGAGTGTATTTTATATCGCAATCGCATGGTTTTTTAATCAAACTTGAACAAAGTGATGAAGTACTAGAAATTACTAATATAGTCTTTGACATTGATGGTAAAAAATATTATATGGATCACGTTGAAGAGTTTACAATTGATAATTTGGTCAAAGGCAGAGAATATCAAATTTCTTATTCCTATACCATTAAAAATAAAATAACAAATGAAGTGTATACAAAAGATGTAGAAGTTCAAACCTATAAAACCTTAGAATATGAAATACCAAGCATTGTTACTTTTGAACAAAACAGAAAAACTTCAAATAAATTATCAATTGAATATAAATATGAAGATGCTGATAAATTAGTCAAGGAAGCATACATTCTAAAGAATGGTGAAAAAACAGCAGTAACAAATAAAAGTGATATTATCACTTTCGAAAATTTGGATTTTATTACTAATAAGTATGTTTTTCAACTTGTAATCAGCTACGTAGATTTAGATAATCGAACCTTTACGGTTGAATCAGAAGAACTTGTTTATGAAAAAGAAGAATGTTCTCACGAATATGATAATGATTGCGATGAAATTTGTAATATTTGTGGTGAAACTAGGGTTGTTCATCATAGTTGGATAGATGCTACATGTGATAGTCCTAAATATTGTTCAAAATGTCACAAACAAGAAGGTGAGGCTTTAGGCCACAATTGGGTAGATGCTACATATGATGCACCAAAAACCTGTTCAAGATGTGGAAAAACTGAAGGTGAACCGCTTGAAAAAGATGATCATCAAAATGAAGAAAAAGGATGTAAAAAATGTAGTAAAACATCAGTTATCAGTATGATTTTATTTACTTTTGCTTTTTCGAGTGTTCTTTTATATTTTAGAAAAAAACAATAATAAAAATTAAGTGATTGAATAAGGGGAAAAAATGAAAAAAATAAAATGTTTTAAAGTGTTCGTATTTTTTGTAATAGGGTTATTGAGTTTAACCTTCGTAACCCATTTAGAAAGTAATGTTGCAATAGGAGCAACAAATACTGACTCAGCATATGTGAATACAGTTACAGATTTAGAGAAGACAGATTTACTTGGTGGAGTAAGTCTTTATGAACAAAAAATGAATTCACTTTTAAATGGTGATTCGGCAAAAATATTTCAAGAACATTTTGTTCAGTGGGTTGATTTGGAAAATTATGATAATGGTGTAAAACTTGTAACTTGGACAAAACAAAATGCGGATAGTTGGAATGCCGCAACCACGAAAATTTGTGCTCAAGATTGGGAGGCCCATCATCCAGGATGGATTGTAGTTGCAGGAGTAAATGGTGACTTTTTTCAAAATTCAGGAAAAATAACTTGGGAACCAACCAATAATTTCATGGCTGATGGTGATATGTATAGGGCTGATTATGTTGGAGGTCATCGAAAAGTAATAGGAATTAGTGATAATAATGAAATAATTGTAGGTGATCCAGAAATTTCTGATTTGTATCTTCAACTGATGAGTAGTGAAGGAGAAGTTGTTGAGCAATTTCCTATTGCTTCATATAATGAAGCTCCTAAAGAAACAGGAATCAATCTTTATACAAAAGATATGATTGAATCTCATGATTTAACAGGTTATACAGTATATGTAGGAAAATATACGATGTGTAGAATATCTAATGGTACAAATGAAACTGTTTTTGTAAAAGGATCAATTGAAACGTCAAGACCAGGAACGGTTGATGAAAAACCAAGACAAATAAGGGAAGTAACAACTGAAGATGGTGGGACAAAACAAGAAATTACTCGTGAATTTTATCTTGCCACAAAAGATTCAAGTTATGAACAAAAATTACAAAATGGTACATTAGTAAGATGTCAACATAATTATGAAGGCAATTGGAGTAATGTTACTCAAAGTGTTGGTTTTATTCATCAAATGTTAGTAGATGGTAAATCACAATTTCAAAAATCGACAGATTCATTTATTTATACTGATCATCCAAGAACGTTTATTGGTTTTAAAGCAGATGGAACACCAGTATTGATGGTTGTTGATGGTCGTGGTAAAACTGCAGCTGAAAAAAATTATGGGGTTTCTTTATTTGAGGGAGCCGAAATAATGAAACTTGCGGGTTGTGTTGATGCATATAATCTTGATGGCGGAGGTTCTTCAACATTGATTGTTCGTAATAATGAAGGCGGTTTTGATGTTGTGAACAGACCATCAGATGGTAGTGAACGTTCTACTGGAAATGCTATCTTTTTAGTAATGCGCGACCCAGCAGTTGAAAGTAAGTTAGGGAAAGCAACACCAACAACAATCACAATAGAAAGAAAAGAAGATGAATATAGTCAAAGTGTTGAAAACCTAACAGTAAAAGTAGATGGAAAAACATATCCCATGACAGGTAAGGAAATCACAATAGAAGGATTGAAAGAAAATACAACATATGATGTAGAAATCAGTTATGAGATAGAAGGAGAAGAATGTAAAAGTTCAATAAAAGCACAAACGAAAGCATACTATGCAGGACTGAATTTCATACCAAGAAGTCATGGATTTATAGTAGAGAAATATCAAACAGATGAAGTATTAAGAACAGTCAGCGCAAGCATCCAAGTAGGAGAGAAGGTCTATGAGATGGGAGATGTAGAAAGGTATGAGATAGAAGGGTTACTGAAGAATGCAAGTTATGAAATCAGTTATAAATATGTAGTAGAGAATCAACAGACGAAAGAAAGATATGAGAAAGAAAGTGAAGGACAAACCTATCAAACCTTATCCTATGAAATACCAGAGATAGAAAGTTTTGAAATAGACCGAAAGACAAGCAATAAAATTAGTATCAAATATGGATATACAGATATAGATAAGATTGTCAAAGAAGCGTATATTCAAATGAATGAAGAGATAAGAAAGATAGGAACAACAAGTGGGATTGAAACATTTGAAGGGATCAATACGTATAAAGAAGGATATGAAATTAAACTAGTAATCAAGTATGAAGATGAAAGTGGAAGGATATACGAAATAGAGTCAGAAAAGATAGAAGTAGAAAAAGAAGCATGTGAACATGAGTATGATAATGAATGTGATGAAGAATGCAATAGATGTGGGGAAAAAAGAGAAGCACCACATAGATGGGAAGAAGCAAGTTGTGAAGAAGCAAAGAGATGTAGAAGATGTGGGAAGACAGAAGGGGAAGCATTAGGACATGACTGGGAAGAAGCAACGTATGAAAAGCCAAAAGAATGTAAAAGATGTGGGAAGACAGAAGGGGAAGCACTAAAGAGACCAGGAGAGCCAGCAGAAGAGAAAGGATGCAAGAAATGTAGTAAGACAAAGGTAATTAGTATGCTAACATGGATAGGGCTTTTCAGTGGGGCAATTGTACTATTAAGGAAGAAAAAGTAGAAATATGAAAGACATTAAAAATATGACATTAAAAGAAAAGGTAGGACAAATGATAGGACTTGCCTTTTCAGGTGATAAGTATAGTCCAGAGTTGAAAATGCAAGTTGAAGATATTGAAGCTGGATTAATCATTTATTTTAAAGATAATTGTATCACACCAAAACAAATATTTGAATTGAACAAAGAGATTAACAAAAATGCCAAAATACCACCATTTATAGCTATTGATCAAGAAGGTGGTATGGTTGCTAGAGTAACAGAAGGTATTGTTCAGTCACCAGGTGCTATGGCAATCAGTGCTACAAATAATAAAGAAAATGCCTATATTTTAGCTAAAAATATGGGAATAGAACTTAGAAATTTAGGATTTAACTTTAATTTTGCTCCTGTTGGAGATGTAAATAATAACCCTAAAAATCCAGTCATCAATGTAAGATCTTATTCTGAGGATCCAAATGTTGTTGCGGAGTATATGGAAGAAGCTGTTAAAGGATATCACGAAGCGGGATTAATGACTTCAGTGAAACATTTTCCTGGTCATGGTGATACGGCTGTTGATTCACATGTTGGTCTTCCTATTGTTGATTTTGATAAAGAGCGTCTTGATAAAATAGAACTGATACCATTTAAAAAAGTTGTAGATTTCAATTTACCAGGTATTATGGCAAGTCATGTTCTTTATACTAAATATGACGATAAATATCCAACAACATTATCTAAAAAAGTTATAACAGGTCTACTTCGTGAAGAAATGGGATTTAAAGGTTTGGTAGTAACTGATTCGTTAACTATGTCAGCGGTTTTTGATAATTTTAGTTTAGAAGAAATCGTTTATAATGGATTTAATTCTGGATGTGACATATTACTTTTATGTGGTGCAAGAAATGTACAAATGCAAAAAGAGTTTGCTGAAATAGCATTGAGACTTGCTGAAGAAGGGAAAATACCGCTTAGCATTATTGATGCAGCAGTGGAAAGAATTTTGAAATATAAAAGAGAATATCGTGTTGGTCAGATGGCTGAATGTTTTGATGATATTAAAGTGGATTTAGAACAACCAAAGCGAATGAAATTTGCCGAAAAGGTAGCTGAAGATAGTATTACAGTATTAAAAAATAATAATCATCTTTTGCCACTTACAAAAAAAGATAAAATATTAGTTGTTTTTCCACAAATAAAAGTAGTAACATTAGTTGAAAATGATGATAATACTTTAAGTTGTCTTGCTGATTATATGCCATTTCATGTTGACAAACATTATATTTCAATTGCTCCAACTGAAATTGAGCAAACAAATTTATTGAAAAAAACGAATCAATATGATAAAATTGTTTATTGTAGTTATAATGCAAATTTTAACTCTTCGCAAGCCGATTTAATTAATAAAATTGATAAGAATAAACTGATTGTAGTTGCAGTTAGAACTCCTTATGATATTAATGTTTTAGATGTTCCAACATATGTTTGTGCTTATGAAGCAACTGTTCTTAGTTTCAAGGCTTTAGTAAAGTATTTGACAGGCGAAATTGAAGCAAAGGGAATCTTACCTGTTAGTGTTAAATAATTAAAGGAGAAATTAAAAATGAAAGTTATAGTAGTTAAAGATTATGAAGCTATGAGTGAACTTGGTGCTCAAATTATTGGTGATATGATAAAAAATAATCCTAGTTGTACACTAGGTCTCGCAACAGGTAGTAGTCCAATTGGTACGTATAAAAATTTAATTAAAGCATATGAAAATCAAGAAATTTCATTTAAAAATGTAAAAACTTATAATTTAGATGAATATTGTGGTATTAGTAAAGATCATCCACAAAGTTATTATTATTTTATGCATGATAATTTGTTCAATCATGTTGATATAAACGAAGAAAATGTGCATATACCAACGGTTTCTAATGATCATTTAGAAGATGATTGTAAAACTTATAATGATATGCTTAATAAGGTTACAATTGATTTGCAATTATTAGGCATTGGTGGTAATGGACATATTGGATTCAATGAACCAGGTACTCATTTTGACCAAGAAACATTTGTTGTGAAATTAACCGATAAAACAAGACAAGATAATAAACGTTTCTTTCACTCATTAGATGAAGTTCCTACCCATGCAATTACAATGGGAATTAGCAATATTATGAAAGCTAAAAAAATTTTAATGCTAATTAGCGGTGTAAATAAGGCTGACACAGTAGTAAAATTATTAAAAGATGATATTACAACTGATTTTCCAGCATCTATTTTACATAAACATCCAGATGTTACAGTTATTATTGATCAAGATGCGTATTCAAAAATGTAATTAAAAAACTAAAAATGATAGATAATCATCCATTAAATAAAAGTAAAAAAAATTGCTTTTTTGGATGATTTTTCTTTTTTTAGTATAAAATATCAA
>OLZQ01000273.1_pt1 | contig 31299 bp, 30 predicted proteins | sample 1644511 | NCBI WGS metagenome assembly OLZQ01 (sample SAMEA103958132, study PRJEB25191) | human gut metagenome | biome: human-associated habitat [ENVO:00009003]; feature: intestine environment [ENVO:2100002]; material: feces | place: Germany | collected 2013/2015 | reverse complement strand
TGCCAAGGATACTACCATCGTCAGCGCCAGGCAAAGGGCTGCAAGAGTTTTCCAAATTTTCATATTTCTTTCCTCCAACATTTTTTTACATGCCTCTACTCTAGGTAGAGTACAATGTTGCTCTATTCTACCCCATCAGGTCGAAAAAATCAAGCCCCTAAATTTTAATTTGGGCCATATCTCCCATCAGAATTGACTTCTTCTGCAAAATTTAATAAAATTTAATTTTTTCCAGGACCCGGCAGCAGCGCCGCAACTTTAATTCTTACTTAATTCCTCTATCTGCCTCTTGCTTTTCTGCCCAGTCAGCGTATATACTTACCCATGCGGACCGTACCCCGCAGGAAGGAGCACACTATGACCGATCTGACTGTAAGCACAAAGCCGTACTTACTGCGAAAAGAAAACCGTTACCTTTGGTTCACTTTGATTTTGCCCGCCTATCTGATCGCTTTCGCTTGGGTGGAAGCCTGGATTCCGGTGGATGCCTGCAAACCGACCTACATCCCTCTGGACGATCAGATTCCCTTTCTAGAGGGATTTATCGTGCCATACATGCTGTGGTTCCCCATGATTCTGGCTCTGGGCTTGTATCTAATGCGGTATGACCACGAGGGGTTCAAACGTTACATGACCTATCTGGGCGTGGCGTTTTTCACCGTGATTGCGCTGTACTTACTGTTCCCCAACCGGCAGGATCTCCGCGTCACCCACTTTCCCCGGGACAATGTCTTCACACAACTGGTCGCTCTGGTCTACAGCCAGGACACCAACACCAACGTCTGCCCCAGCATTCATGTGGTCGGCTCCATGGCCGTCTGCTTTGCCGCCTGGAACTGCCGCCGCTTGCGCAAGCCCTGGATCCAGGCGTGTATCTGGATCGCATCCGCCCTTGTGGCCGTCTCCACCGTGTTTGTCAAGCAGCATTCCGCGCTGGATCTGATTTTGGCCGTTCCCTTCAGTCTGGCCGTTTATCCTGTGGTCTACCGGCTGATTTTTCGCAAAATGTAAGGCCGTTTCTCCTCAGAAAATTTGGAAAGCCCCTGCAGAACCAATGTTCTGCAGGGGCTTTCTCACGGATTAATTACGCTTTCCGGGGGTTCCGAATGGCGGCCTGGGCAGCTGCCAGGCGGGCAATGGGAACGCGGAAGGGGCTGCAGGAAACGTAATGCAGGCCCAGATTATGGCAGAACTCCACCGAGGCCGGGTCTCCGCCGTGCTCGCCGCAAATGCCCAGCTTGATATCCGGGCGAGTCTTCTGACCCAATTCCACAGCCATCTTCACCAGGCGGCCCACGCCGTGCTGGTCCAGATGGGCGAAGGGATCGAACTCATAGATCTTCTTGTCGTAATAGGCGTCCAGGAACTTGCCTGCGTCGTCCCGGCTGAAGCCGAAGGTCATCTGCGTCAAATCGTTGGTACCGAAGGAGAAGAACTCGGCCTCCCGGGCAATCTCGTCTGCGGTGAGGGCCGCTCTGGGAATCTCGATCATCGTACCCACTTTATAGTGCATGTCGGAGCCGGCTTCGGCAATCAGCCGGTCGGCCGTCTGAACCACCACATCCTTGACATACTTCAGTTCCTTGACCTCGCCCACCAGGGGAATCATAATCTCAGGAACGATGTGATACTCCGGATGCTCCTTCATCACATTCAGCGCAGCGGTAATGACCGCCGTGGTCTGCATGGCGGCAATCTCCGGATAGGTCACAGCCAGGCGGCAGCCCCGGTGGCCCATCATGGGGTTAAACTCATGGAGAGAAGCGATGACATCCTTCAGCTCCTCTGCGGTGATCTGCAGCTCCCCGGCAATTTCCGCAATGTCCTCCTCCTTGCTGGGCAGGAACTCATGCAGGGGGGGATCCAGGAAGCGGACGGTCATAGGACGGCCTGCCAGCTCCTTGTACATCGCCTCAAAGTCACTCTGCTGATAGGGCAAAATCTTAGCCAGAGCAGCCTCCCGGGCCTCAACGGTCTTGGCCACGATCATTTCCCGCATGGCCTTAATCCGGGTGGCCTCAAAGAACATGTGCTCGGTCCGGCACAGTCCGATGCCCTCGGCGCCAAACTTCACCGCCTGAGCGGTATCCCTGGGGGTGTCGGCATTGGTGCGGACCTGAAGCTCCCGGGCCTCATCGGCCCACGCCATGAACCGGCTGAAGTTTCCGGAGATGGTCGCCTCTACCGTATCAACGGCCTCCCCGTAAATGTTGCCGGTGGATCCGTCGATGGAAATCCAATCTCCCTCGTGATAGGTGCGTCCGGCCAAGGTAAACGTCTTGTTCTCTTCGTGCACCGCAATCTCCCCGCAGCCGGAGACACAGCAGGTACCCATACCACGGGCAACAACAGCTGCGTGAGAGGTCATACCGCCGCGGACAGTCAGGATACCCTGAGATGCCTTCATGCCGGTGATGTCCTCGGGAGAGGTCTCAAGGCGGACAAGGACAACCTTCTCGCCTCTTGCCTTCCAAGCCTCAGCGTCGTCAGCGGTGAAGACGATCTTGCCGCATGCAGCGCCGGGAGAAGCGCCAAGACCCTTACCGATCGGAGTAGCGGCCTTGAGTGCCTTTGCATCAAACTGGGGATGAAGGAGGGTGTCGAGGTTTCTGGGCTCGATCATAAGAACAGCCTCTTCCTCGGTTCTCATACCCTCGTCAACGAGATCGCAGGCGATCTTGAGAGCTGCCTGAGCGGTTCTCTTACCGTTACGGGTCTGAAGCATGAAGAGCTTGCCGTGCTCGACGGTGAACTCCATGTCCTGCATATCTCTGTAATGGTCTTCAAGAATCTTGCAGACCTTCTTGAACTCTGCGAACGCCTCGGGGAACTTCTGCTCCATCTCAGCGATCTTCATGGGAGTACGGACGCCTGCGACGACGTCCTCGCCCTGTGCGTTGGTGAGGAACTCACCGAACAGACCCTTGGCGCCGGTTGCGGGGTCGCGGGTGAACGCAACGCCGGTACCGCAGTCATCGCCCATGTTGCCGAACGCCATGGACTGGACGTTAACGGCAGTACCCCACGAATAGGGGATATCGTTGTCGCGGCGATAGACGTTTGCGCGGGGGTTGTCCCACGAACGGAAAACAGCCTTGATAGCGCCCATGAGCTGCTCCTTGGGATCGGTCGGGAAATCGGTGCCGATCTTTGCCTTGTACTCAGCCTTGAACTGAGAAGCGAGCTCCTTGAGATCGTCAGCGGTAAGCTCGACGTCCTGGGTCACGCCCTTCTTCGTCTTCATAGCGTCGATGAGCTGCTCGAAATACTTCTTACCGACCTCCATAACGACGTCGGAATACATCTGAATGAATCTTCTGTAGCAGTCCCAAGCCCAACGGGGATTGCCGGACTTCTCTGCGATAGCCTCAACGACTTCCTCGTTAAGACCGAGGTTAAGAATAGTGTCCATCATGCCGGGCATGGAAGCGCGGGCGCCGGAACGGACGGAAACAAGGAGCGGATTCTCCTTATCGCCGAACTTCTTGCCGGTGATGCCTTCCATCTTGACGATGTACTCGTTGATCTCTGCCATGATCTCGGGATTGATCTCGCGGCCGTCCTCATAGTACTGTGTGCAGGCCTCGGTGGTGATGGTGAAGCCCTGAGGAACAGGAAGACCGATGTTTGTCATTTCAGCAAGGTTTGCGCCCTTACCGCCGAGAAGCTCTCTCATCTGAGCGTTGCCCTCGGAGAACAAATAAACGTACTTGTGAGCCATGATATACCTCCGTAAATAGTGTTTTTAGCTGCGAAGAAGATGCAGAAACCAAAGGCTGCATCTTCGCCTCATGTTATTATAGCAGACCGGCAGGAAAAATACCATATATTTTTACAATAAAATAGCGATTTTTGCGACTTTTCTTTTGTACAGATTTGACTATACAATTATATATAGCGCAGGGAGAGCCTCCCTGCGCCGAAAAAGTGTCTGTAATTTAGATGTTCAGAACATAAAAGGCAAAAGAAAGCCCAACGCTGCAACAAAAATCAGCACGCCCGTAAATATTGCCCACAGTTGCCATGTATCTCCTTTAACAATGAGATTTACCGTTTTAAATCCCGAAAAAGTTGCGCCTACCGTTGCCAGAAAAACCAAAGCAACAATTAAAATAGAGGGATCCATATTTCGCACAGCCTCCTTTTACACTGTCCAAAGATATTCTTCAACCAACTGCTCATACGCAGCAGAGCGTTTTATGTCGGCAAGCCTCACCTATTAACCGGCATTAAATCACCGACTTTCCAAAATCAATTAGCAAAAATATATTTCATATCAATATCGTCATCTGACAAATTAATTTTATCAAATTATATTTCCAATGTCAATACAAAAGACAATTATTTTTTGTATTGTGCATTTAATATGCAATGTTTGTTGATACATCTTTATTTTTTACGCAATCTGTGCTCAACAAGCGGCACATCGCGACCGACAAACAGGATTTCATCACAAGCTGCGTTCTTCTCGATTTATAAAATCTTTTAAAAATCGCGCCGTCATATGCACAATGGCTTGTAATTTCACTCTTTTTCTGTCATAATATATTTTAAGATACCGCACGGGTATCAATAAGGAAAGGACAATGAGCTTTATGGATAAGAAATGTGCTGTTATTCTCGCCGCCGGCGAAGGCACGCGAATGAAGAGCAAAAAGCCGAAGGCTCTCGCCGAGGTTCTGTTCGCGCCGATGATCGACTGGGTCATGGGCGCCGTAAAAGAAAGCGGCATAGACGACATATGCGTTGTTAAAGGCTTCGGCGCGGAATATCTCGACGCGCACCTTGCAGGCAGCTGCGAGACCGTGCTCCAGAGCGAGAGACTCGGAACGGGTCACGCCGTTTTACAGGCGGGAAACTTTATTGAAAGCAACGGCGGCGATGTCCTCGTTTTAAATGGCGACGCTCCGTTCATCGACGCAAAAACAATATACGATGCACTCGCCCTGCACAAGAAAGAGGGCAACAGCGTCACCGTTATCTCTGCGGAGATAGACGATCCGACCGGCTACGGCAGGATAATCCGCTCGGCGGACGGTTCGGTTGAAAAGATAGTCGAACAGCGCGACGTGAACGCCGAAGAGGCGGCTGTAAGAGAAGTCAACTCCGGTGCGTTCTGGTTTGACGGCAAAGCTCTGATGCGCGCGCTCAACAGCCTCAACGCAAAGCGCGCGAGCGGAGAGAACACGAAGAAAGAGTTTTATCTGACCGACGCTCTCGAAGAGATAAAATCCTACGGTCTGCGCGCAGGTTCGTTCACGGCGCAGAGCGAGGATATAATCCTCGGCGCGAACGACAGGGTTCAGCTCAACGCTCTCAACGAGCTTGCCCGTCACCGCGAGCTTGAGAAGCATATGCGTGCGGGCGTGTCGATCCCCTGCACCGACGGCGTCATTATCTGCCCCGGCGCAAAAATCGGCAGGGACACCGTGATTCTCACCGGTTCTGTGATAAAAGGCGACAGCGTTATCGGCGAGGACTGCACGATAGGTCCCGACTCGCTCGTTGAAAACAGCACGATAGAAAACGGCGTTTCGTTCGTCCGCTCGGTCTGCTACTCATCGAAGATACTCGACGGCGCGGACATCGGTCCGTTCGTCCGCATCCGTCCCGGCAGCGTTATCGGCAGTTCAGTCCATGTCGGCAACTTCGTTGAAGTCAAGAACAGCACGATAGGCGCAGATACAAAGATATCCCACCTTTCGTATATCGGCGACTCCGATCTCGGCACGGGAATCAACATCGGCTGCGGCTGCGCTACGGCTAATTACTCCGGCAACAAGAAGAGCCGCACCACAATCAAGGACGGTGCATTTATCGGATGCCACACCTGCCTTGTGGCTCCCGTTGAGGTCGGCGAAAACGCATACACGGCGGCAGGCTCAACCGTGACCGAGAATGTCCCCGACAACTCGCTCGCAGTCGCCCGCTCCAGACAGACGGTCAAAAAGGGCTGGGTGAAGATAAAGCAGCCCTATAAGCATAAAGTTTAAAAGAAAGACGGTGAAATTGCCATGAAGAAAGGCAAGAAAGCGGCGATAATCATTATTGCCGTCATCGCGGCCGCGGCGATAGTTGTCGGCGGACTCGTCCTCGGAGGAGTCATCCCTGTCGGCAACAAGAGAACGGCTTCTGCACAGGAGATAGCTGTTGACGATACCGCAATGACCGCATACAAGACTATCCCCCAGGTCTACAAAATCACGCTCAAATCGCTCTACGGCATGAGCGCCGACGATGTTGCAAAGTTCTATGAGAACAACTGCGAGGGCTGGAACGTTTACGCCCAGACAGTCTCAATAAAGAACCGCAGCGACACTGCGATAGTCATCTCCAACGCGAAGAGCGAAGCGAACGGAACGGACAACATCTGGGTCTGCTCGCGCACCAACGAGGCCAACTATGTGACCATCGCTCCCGGCGAAACCGGGACATTCACATTCAATGTCCTCGCCAAGGGCTACAACAGCCCCGACGCTGTCAAATCGGCTCTCAAGAAGCTCAACCCGAGCATCGTGTTTGCGGAGAACAAGTCCGCCGCGAACCAGTCGTTCGTAAAATTTGACATGGCAAACGCCGACAAATTCGCGATCGATATAAAGTTCTGATAAAGTCAAAATAACATACGGGCGCTCGGGAGACCGGGCGTCCGTATAAAATGTAAGGGAAAAAGATATGAATTTTTTCAGACGCACTCCCCGCGCTGTCGGCGCACCCGAATTTTTGATAGTCGGGCTCGGCAACCCGGGCAAGGAATATGAATTTACCCGCCACAATGCGGGCTTTCTCTGCCTCGATCTTTTCGCGCAGGAGAACGATATAAAAATAAACCGCCTGAAGTTCAACGCACTCATCGGAGACGCGGAAATCGGCGGCAAGCGCTGCATTCTCGCAAAGCCCCAGACATTCATGAACAACTCCGGCGAGGCGGTGCGCGACATAGCCTCGTTCTACAAGATACTGCCCGAAAAGATAATCGTCATTTTTGACGATATCTCTCTCCCCTGCGGCAGGCTCAGAATACGCCGCAAAGGCACGGACGGCGGTCACAACGGAATAAAGAGCATAATATATCAGCTTCAGAGCGATCAGTTCCCGCGCATCAAGCTCGGCATCGGCGCGAAGCTACACCCCGAGCAGCCGCTCGCCGACTGGGTGCTCTCGGTCATGAAAGGCGACGACCTCGAAAATCTGCGTTCCGCCTGTCTCAAGGCGTGCTACGCAATTCCCCTGCTCGTAAACGGAGAGACCGAAAAGGCAATGGGACTCTACAACGCCGCAAAATAACCGCGCGGCGACCGAGTCCCATTAAGAAGTCAGATCTTGAAGTTTTTCATCGAGGACACATCGTCCATTATGCCGCTGACGGTCTTCATAGCCTTTGCGGCGCTCTTCTTGACATTCTTTTTCGCCTTTTTGAGCGAATTGTTCGAGCCCATCATCATCGCACCCGACACTGCGGCCGCCGCGCCGCCGACTGCGAGGGCGACCATGACATTTTTGGCGGTCGATCCGGACTGAGCCATCTTCATAAAAGAACACACCCCTTTTTATTTTTCAGAACGCTTCGGGCGTTCCCTTTATATTTTGAGCAGGGAGCGCGCCGGGATTCAAGACAAAATTTGTTTTGTCAAAACGCACGAAACAGGAGGACAAAAATGCAGCTGAACATAGTTCTCGTTGAACCGGAAATACCGCAGAACACCGGCAATATCGCGCGCACCTGCGCCGCGACCGGCTCGCGCCTGCACATAGTCAAGCCCATGGGATTCACCATTGACGACCGCAAGCTCAAAAGAGCCGGACTCGACTACTGGCATCTGCTCGACATAACATATTATGAAAACCTCGCGGACTTCTTCGAGAAGAATGCAGGCGGAAAATTTTTCTATTTTTCAACCAAGGCGGAGCACATTCATTCGAATGTAGTTTATCCCGACAACGCCTACATAGTCTTCGGCAAGGAGACAAAAGGACTGCCCGAGGAGCTTCTGCACGACAACCCGGACAGTTGCGTAAGAATACCGATGATAAACAATTCGGATGCGCGCAGCCTGAATCTCTCGAACTCCGTCGCCGTCGGCGTATACGAAGTTTTGCGCCAATGGGGATATCCCGAGCTGCTGACAAAAGGCAAACTGACAAAATTTGACTGGGACGAATAACGGCGAATAAATTAACTGTATCCCGCATTTTGCGGCTATTATTAAATTTATAAACGGTGTGACTTTTCGGTCACGCCGTTGTTTTTAAGTTGTGAGTTGTGGGGCGGTGCAAATTTGGGATTTGTCGTGAAATCTATCAGGCTCCCCTGTAGAGGAGATGGCTCGGCGTGAGCCGAGACTGAGGGGTTATTCCGCTTCGTTCAAAGTAATAAGTAAACGTGAAAAACGAAGAAGTGTGCGGTAGGGGCAGATATCATCTGCCGACGAAACTTGCAAAAATACTTAGCACACGCTCCCAGGCGTTGTAGGGTGCGGCGACCTCGACGCACCGATGCCGCGACAACGGCACGAAATAGAATTGTAAAATCCATTTCCTACCTTCGCTACGCACTCTAATCAAAGAATGTATACTTCCCGCGTTTCGGCATTTTCTTTTTATTTGAAAAAGGAAACGCCTGCAAAAGAAAAGCAAAAGGACTCTCGCAGGAGGAGCTCGCGGTCAAGCTGAATGTCGTGCGGCAGACCGTGTCCAAATGGGAGCAGGGATTGTCCGTCCCCGATTCGGATATGCTTATATCTCTTTCGGACGCGCTCGAAACTCCCGTGAGCACACTGCTCGGCGAGAATGTCGTAAAGCAGGAAGCGGACGAGCTGAAAACGATATGCGAAAAGCTCGAAGTAATAAATTTGCAGCTTGTACAGAGGAAAACGACGAAAATAGCAGCGTTTCACTGCCTGTTCATTGCGCTTTGTGTAGCGACGGTGCTTGTCTCGGCGGTGCTGATAGCCTTAAACAGCCCGTATCTCGGCTGGAATTTCGGCGACCCGGAGACTGCGGTTTTCGGCACTGTTTATCATGTGTTCGAGTGGCTGTTTGTCCGATTCGCGTCGATAGCTTTTGTCGGTTCGCTCGTCGGGGCTTTTATGACGCGAAAGAAATGGTAACGTCTGAAAGCGCGGCGTCTGTCTGCATAGACTTATTTGCGGGATTATGCTATAATATATACGGAATATAGCGTATACCGAAAAGGAGGTTTTCTGATGCTTATCGTTCATCTTGTTGTGGCCGGGATTTTTCTGGTGCTCGGCACTGTCTTTGCGTTTGGCAAAGGCGCATTTCTGATTGCCGGCTATAATACCGCATCCGCAGAAGAAAAGGCGCAGTACGACGAAAAGAAGCTCTGTCGGGCTGTGTCGAAGCTTATGTTTGCGCTGGCGGCGTGTTGGGTCGTGGCGGCGCTCAGCGAAATCTTCAAAAACATGATTTTTCTGTGGGTAGGCATAGCTCTGTTTGCGGTTGTGATTGTCGTCGGAGTCGTCTGGATTAATACCGGGGACAGGTGCAAAAAGTAAAATTCGGATTGTCAATACCGCGATTCTGCGTTCGAAACCCCGGTTGTCAAGACTTAGCCGAAATTGATTTGATCGGAGTTGATTTAAATGAAAAGATTAGCGGCACTGATTTTAGCGCTGATGTTTGTTTTCGGATTGGTCGGCTGCAATAACAGGAATATGAACTATATCATAAAGCATGAGCCGAGCGTCACCGGGACAGTGGAGGAAGTTCACGACAACTATATGATTATTTATTTAAAGACGGACGGCTATCCGAACGGCGCAAGATGCGCGGTTTCTCTGAATGCCGAGAATAAGGACAGCTATACGGATGTGGCTGCCGGCGACGAGGTTATCGTTTACTATAACGGTGAAATCGCGGAGAGCTATCCGCTGCGGATTAACACTGTCTACGCTATCAATCTGAAAGCCCCCGCAAGCCGCGAAGCAGAGTGATTCTGTTTTAGGCAAGCGGGGCGGTCGGTCCCGATAAAATTCCGATGAGGCTCCCCGCCTTGGGGAGCCTCTATTCTTATGCGCGGACGCACAGCCGCGGCTCCCCTGCGGACAGAAATCTGTCACCTTCGGCATATCCGCGCTTGTTTTGGATTTCGTGGGGAACGACCCCCATAGCATAATATGCCGAAAGGGTGAAAACGGACAGCCGCAAAATAAAAACAGCCGCCGTATTCAGCGTAAAAAACCGAATCGGCGGCTGTTAAATTTATATATCAGAGTGTGTCAAAAAACCCTTTGGCGAGCACATAAGCCTGCTTGCCGTCGTGCGACATATATGTTGAGTGTCCCGCGCCCTTGATTATCGCGATGCGGCTGTTGGGGATTTTTCTGTACATATACGCCGTATCGGAGAGCCACATAATATCATGCTCGCCCGCGACAATATAGGTCGGCGCGGTTATCTCACCGAGCATTTCGGCAGTGATATCCGGCAAAGTGAGCATCATATCATTGAGCTTATCGTGGTGGAACATATTGTTGAATTTCACGCCGATGATAAAATACGGCTTCATCGTCTTGGGGCTCGTATTCGCGCCGCAGGATATTATCGCACCGGGGATATCCGGGTATCTCGCGGCGAGCGTCAGCGCAATTATGCCGCCGTCGCTGTGCCCCATGATATATGGCTTTCTGAGCTTCATCGCGGCGATGAACTGCGCGGTGTCGTCCGCCATGGATTCATAGTCTATCGTGCCCGGGTCGCTGCTCTGTCCGTGACAGCGGCTTTCAATTACATAGACCGTGTAGTCGTTGGCGAGATAGCTTGCCGCCTCGGCGAGCGACTTCGCGCTGCCGCCGTTTCCGTGGATCAATACAAGCGGCTGCTCGCCGCTGCCGTAAACGACATAGTGCATCCTGACATTTTTGAGCTGAACAAAATCGTCGCGCACCGGTTCCTGCGACGCGGGAAGCGACGAGGTGTCGAGCGTGATAAGATTATATTTTTTCGAGTCGATGCGGTTCTTTATTCTGTATGTGCCGAACCCTGCGGCGACCGCCAGCGCTATGCATCCGACGGTTATCGCGGCGATTTTAAGACCCTTTTTCGATGATTTTTTCATTTCTTTTTCTCCTGTCTGCGGCGTTTTCTGTATGCTATTTCACGGGATATCTCCTGACCGAGAACATAGAATCTGGTGCTCTTGAATTTATCTTCGGCGCGTTCTATTTTGCGCTGCTGCGGCGTGATATTGCGCAGGGTCACTTCATGCATATTGCCGTCGTCGAGCACGAACGCCTGAGTTAAACATATGCCGCCCTTGCCGAGCAGCTGAGCGCGGACATAGCAGCCGATGTTCTGCGACGCGGCGATGAGATCGATTTTTTCGCCCTCAGCGATTATTTTGCCGTTTGATATCCACTGCACACGGTTATAATTTTTGCCCTCGATGCTTATGCTCTGCTCATCTTCATTCACGGTTATGCGCGTGACGGTCGGATATTCGCCCTCGCCGACAAAATCTTTACCGAGCTCATATACAGCGCGCCTGCCGACAGAGAAAAATGTGCCGTTCTCCATGCCGCGGCGGACGGTCTGCTCCGTCCTGTCCGGCAGAACAAAATCCATGAAGCTCGTGTCAATATCAGAGAGCACATGAGCGTCGCTGTTCGCGAAGCCCCAGACATTCCTGCCGCTCGGTATGACCGCCGAAAGCAGTTCGTCCCAGAGTATGCGGTCGGCGCAGGTAACGGTATCGATGCGGTTGAACGCCTCGATGCCGAGGCACGACGGATATTTTTTTAATATATCGGCGAACAGCTCGACATTCTTTTTTTCGTGCGCGTGATTCACATCGACATAGGATTCGAGCCAGTCGCCGGGGTGGTTTATGACGGAGAGTCCGCCGCTCTCGGCGACGCCCTTAACCGGCCCTTCAAAGTCGTTTTCGTGCCCGACGAGTCCCTGACCGTATTCGGTGAAAAAGCCGTTGACATGGGCTTTTGTGAACACGGCGGTGTTCACTTCGATTCCGTATCTTAAATCGGTCATGCCGCGCCCGCGGTTTTTGTATGTGCCGTCGAGTATCGCGCCGTACTCCTCGTCGCTGAGCCATGTCGGCTTTTTTATAATGGAGCTGACTGAGAGCACGGGGATGCGGCGGGGCTTCTGATTCCAGCCGTGGTTCACGACTCCGTGGTCCGTCATGGCGAGAATGTCAAAGCCCGCGTCGTAATATGCCTTTATCATGTCCGAAAAATCGACCTGCGCGTCGCTCGCGGTCGAGTGCGTGTGCAGATTGGTTTTGTAATGATGCCAGCTGTCCCAGTCAACGCCAGCATAGGGGTTTATTATCTTGAATTTTCTCAAAGTGAGCACCTCTTGAAAACAAATTTATCCGCTCTTATATTACAGAAATTTAATCTTTTTGTCAACGCACACTATTGCTTATATCGGCGGCGGAGGTTATAATAATATCAACGAGAAATCGGGAGGAGATACGAATGAAAGCTTTTATGGACAAGGATTTTCTGCTTGAGAGCGACACCGCGCGCGAGCTTTTCGCCGCAGCTAACGAGATGCCGATATTCGACTGGCACTGTCACCTGTCGCCCAAGGAAATATATGAAAACCGTGCGCCCGAGGATATAGCATGGCTCTGGCTCGCGGGCGATCACTACAAGTGGCGCGCGATGCGCTCCTGCGGCGTCCCGGAAAAATACATCACGGGCGACGCCTCCCCGCGCGAAAAATTCATGGCGTGGGCGAAGATAATGCCCTATCTTCTCGGCAACCCGCTCTATCACTGGACTCACCTCGAGCTTCAGAGATATTTTGACATATATGAGCCGCTGAGCGAAAAGACGGCGGAGGATATCTGGAACCGCGCGAACGCGAAGATAGCTGCTGGCGGATTCACCCCGCGCGAGCTTATCGAGGGCTCGAATGTCGTGTGCCTCTGCACGACCGACGACGCGGCGGACAGTCTCGAATATCACAAGCTCATCGCCGAGGACAAGAGCTTCAAATGCCGCGTTATCCCGGCGTTCAGACCCGACAAGGCGCTCGGCATCGAGCTGCCCGGCTACCGTGACTGGGTGAAGGCTCTTGAAAAAGCTTCGGGCGAAAAAGTCGACAGCTACGAAAAGCTTACCGAAGTGCTCCTGAGCCGAATCGACCTGTTTGAAAAGATGGGCTGCCGCGCGAGCGACCACGCATTCACCCGCGTGCCCTATAAGCGCGCAGATGCGGCGGAGCTCGACAGAGTGTTCAAAAAGGCTCTCGGCGGCGAGGAGCTGAGCGAATGTGAAGTTGACGAATACAAGACCGAGCTTATGCGCTTCTTTGCAAAAGAATACGCGCGCCGCTGCTGGGGCATGGAGATACACATCGGCGCAACGCGCAACAACAATTCGCGTATGTTCAAATCTCTCGGCCCGGACAGCGGTTTCGACTCGATAGCCGACCACGAGGTTGCGGACAATCTTTCGCGCCTGCTCGACTCCCTCGATGTTGAAGATCTTCTCCCAAAGACCATACTCTTCACGCTCAACCCCAAGGACAACTATGTTCTCGGCGCGATGCTCGGCAACTTCCAGAATTCGCAGGCGGCATCGAAGATTCAGTTCGGCTCGGCGTGGTGGTTCAACGACAACATTGACGGCATGCGCGAGCAGATGAAAGCGCTCGCGAATACCGGCGTGCTTTCTAAGTTCGTCGGCATGGTGACGGATTCGCGCTCGTTCCTGTCCTATCCGCGCCACGAATATTTCCGCCGCATACTCTGTGATCTTATCGGCAGCATGGTCGCGCGCGGACTCTATCCCGCTGATATGGACACGCTCAAGAAGATAGTCTGCGACATCTCGTTCAACAACGCGAAGGAATATTTCGGCATATGAAAGTAAAGCGCAGGTTACTTTACACCGCCTCGCATGAGTGGGTCGATTTCATGCCCGACGGCACGGCGCGGGTCGGGATATCCGACTTCGTGCCGCAAAAGCGCGGAAAGATATCTTTTCTGAACCTATGCGACGAGGGCGAATATTATCAGTCCGGCGAGGTCATCGGCGACGCCGAGGCGTTCAAGGGCGTTTGGGATATATCCGCGCCGATAAGCGGAACGGTGCTGCGGGTGAACGACAGCTTGCTCGACGACCCGCAGAGTATAAACAGCGACCCATACGGCTCATGGCTCGCCGAGTTTGGCGACGCCGAGCGGACGGCTAAGCTCCTGACGGCGCAGGAATACTGCAAATATCTCGGGAAAGAAGCCGAAATGATATAATAAAATAAAGCCGGACGGAGAAAAATCCGTTCGGCTTTTGCTTTAGCTCAACTTTTTAAATCCAGCTTCGCTGACCCGTCGGGTGACATATTCGTCCGACAGATTGTAGACCAGCGTTCCGATTTTTGCGTATTCGTCAGAATCCTCGTCTCCGCAGAGCATCGCGAAGCCCTTTCCAATATTGACGCTGATGTTGAATGCTTTTCTGACGGCGAGATAATATATCGAAAACGAAGCGCCCTCCATGACATTGTCATAGAAACCTTCGCTCAGGTCGTCGTACATGGCGTTTACCGCCTCGTTCGAGATGACCGGCGGCAGCAGACGGTGGAGAGTCAGCTGCGCGGTGAACAGCATGAGCACGCGCGCCTGATAGAGCACATTTGACGGCAGCTCCTGCGGGTCGACTCCGCCTTTTGCCTTTATGTCTATCCCGCCGAGCTTCGCCGCGTTTTCGGGCGTGAACTGCGCGAGACTCCTGCCGAGCTTGCGTGCGCGGCGGAGATTGCCGTTTGAGCGCTGGGCGTCAAGCTCCTGTACGGCGTGCAGTATATCCTGGCTGAGGTCGGTTGATTCCTCAGCCTGTTCTTTCTTTTCGTTTGACGGATGGAATACTTTGATATCCTTATCCTCTTCGGGACGCATTGCGATCCCTCCTAACTTATTTGGCGCGCTTTTTGAGCATCGTCTTGTAGTCGCTGAGCGCCTTGAAATCGGCGGCGGGCGTAGCAAAATCGCCGACGCTGACGGTGCCTTTGTTATACATTCCGCTGAAGTCCGAGCCGCCTATTGCGAGGAGCTTGTGAGTCCTTGCGTAGTCGAGCATATCGTTCTGCTGCTCTTCGCTGCTTGACGGGCACCAGACCTCGATGCCGTCGATGCCGTATTTTACATAGCGGTCAAGCCCGGGCACGCTGTTATATTTATACGGGTGAGCGAGGACAGCTATGCCTCCCGCGCCGTGAATGGCGTCGATAACTTCTTTTACGCCGACGAACTTCGGCTCTACTATAATATTTTTCGGGCTGTCGGGGCTGAAAAGTTCGTTATATATATCGCCGTGAAAATCCTGAGTGATGCCGCATTCGACGAGTGCGTGCATAATGTGCTCCTCAAAGATTCCGGTCGAACCGGCGGCGCATTTCATGACAAGCTCGGCGGAGATAGGATAACGCTGAGCCGCCTTGAGAATCATATACTGCCCCGCTTTTTTGCGCGCGGCGTTGTTCTTGTGGCAGAGCTCCTCGAGCCTGTCCGGACTGTCGCAGAAGTAACCGAGAATATGTACCTGACGGCCGGTTTCGGCATCCGATGCGGACAGTTCAACGCCGGGGACAACGGTCACTCCGCGTCTTGCGGCGATGATCCTGCCGCGGACGGAACCCGCCTGGCAGTCATGGTCTGTGATAGAAATGGTATCGACGCCGCGTTTTTTTGCGAGCATAATAAGGTCATCAATACCCATGGAACTGTTTGATAACTTCGTGTGACAGTGTAGATCAACTGACAAAATAAATCCTCCCTTGGAAATAAGACCCGGCAATGACCAAAGCCGCATTGTCAACGAAAGTGAACCGTGTATATCCGATTGCGGCGCACGGGTCTGTGCGTGTATCTAAAGCGCATAATCCCTCAATATATCTTTTATTATACTCTTTTTTGCCGCTTTCTGCAAGCGGATTTCGAGATTTTATTTTCCGGTAATCATGCGCTAACCGAAAAATAACACTTAAAAAGCATCATAACAAAAAATATATAAAAATATTCCGCAGAAAACGAAATGATTTCGGGATGTAAAATTTAAGTTGCTTTGCATAGTCGGGCGGGATATGGTATAATCAACAAAGAATCGAAAGGGGGCGAAAGCTTGGAGCGCGTATTTATAGGCATGAGCGGCGGGGTCGACAGCTCCGTTGCCGCGTCTCTGCTCAAAGAGCGCGGATATGACACCGTGGGCGTGACCCTACGATTAAAGCCCGGCGACGGCGCGGACGACGACATTGAGGACGCGAAAAATGTGGCGAAGGCTCTTAAAATAGAGCACTGCGTACTCGATTTGCGCGGCGAGTTCAAAGAAAAGGTCATGGACTATTTTGCCGCCGAATATCTGCGCGGAGCAACCCCGAACCCCTGCGTCGTCTGCAACAGAGAGATAAAGTTCGGCGCGATGCTCAAGTTCGCCCTCGAAAACGGCGGCGATTATGTCGCGACGGGACACTATGCCTCGCTCGACAAAAGCGGCGAACGCACAAAGCTCCTGCGCTCGAACAGCGCGAAAGATCAGAGCTATTTTCTCTGCATGCTCTCGGAGTTTCAGCTCGCTCACGCGATGTTCCCGATAGACGGGATGGAGAAGAGCGCTATACGCGCCCTTGCGGAGAAATTTTCTCTGCCGGTCGCGCAGAAAAAGGACAGCCAGGAGGTCTGTTTCATCCCCGACAACGACTATTCATCATTCATCCGCTCGCACGGATTCAAAGACATGGGCGAGGGCGATTTTCTCGACACTCAGGGCAATGTCATCGGCAGGCACAAGGGTATAATGAACTACACCGTCGGTCAGCGCAAGGGGCTCGGCGCGTTCGGCCGCCCGATGTTCGTCACGCGCATCGTGCCGGAGCAAAACGCGGTTATCCTCGGCGAGAACGGCGCGCAGTATGCAAAGGAATTTACGGTCGAGGGCATAAACGCGATAAGCGCGCAAATGAGCGGCAGCTTCGACTGCGATGTCAAGATAAGATTCAGAGCCCCTGCGGCGCCCGCGCATGTTGAATTCGACTCAAAAAATACGGCACGCGTCACATTTTCCGAGCCGCAGAGGTCGGTCACTCCCGGGCAGTTTGCGGCGTTTTATATCGGCAATGAAGTAATCGGCGGCGCCAAAATCGCAGGGGTTGAAACACAGCTAATTTTATGATATAATATAACATAAAGGGAAAATAAAGGGAGGAAAGAGGGAATATGCCGGATTCGCTCATAACGAAAAGGGCGCTCGCTTCGTCACTCAAGGAACTGATGAAGACCCAGCCTCTGACGAAGATAAGCGTCGGAGACATATGCGAAAAATGCGGGATGAACCGCAAGAGCTTTTATTATCATTTCTGCGACAAATATGATCTTGTCAACTGGATATTCGACACGGAGTTCAGCGAGATTCGCAACCGACCGGATCATATTGCGAACTTTGAAGAGATATGCGAGTATTTTTATTCCGACCGCGAGTTCTACCGCAGTGCGCTTCAGATAACCGGACAGAACTCGTTCAGGGACTATTTCCGCATGCAGATTCATCCGGTGCTCGAGGAGCTTGTCGGCAATCTTTTTGACAGCGAAGAGGACACGGAATTTCTCGTGACATTCCTCGCCGACGGCATGGTCTCGACTCTCATCCGCTGGCTCAACAGCTCCGACCCGGAGCCGCCGGAGGAGATGGCGCGCAGAGTCAGGCGCACTATGGTGGTGATATCCCAGGCGATCGTCACAACATATGAGGAAGAAGAAAGAAAAGCGGCAAAAGAATAACAAAAAGCGGAGGCTGAAGCAGTCTCCGCTTTTACTTTATTTTTCAGTATATCTGCACTTGGGATAACCCAAGCACCCATAAAAATTGCCGCATTGCCCATGCCTCAGCACGAGCGGTTTCTCGCAGTACGCGCAGACGCGGTTCACCCTTTCGGTCTGCACCTTCTGCCGATACGCCTTCACATCCTCCTTGTGCGCTCTTCGGGCTTCTTTTCCCTGTTCCTGATTTTCCTTGATATAATCATATATTTTTCTCGTATCCGCCGGGCTAAGCTTAGTTTCGTTCGCTTCCAAAAACATCTTCATCGCCCTGTTCATGGCAGGTAAGCTTGTGCAGACGACCGTATCGGCTCTGTCGGATCTGTTCACATTAGACACCTTGCAGTCATCACACAGCATCAGCACAACAGAGTAGAACTCGACTTTAGCAAAATCAGAGAGCATCTTTTTGAGATATTCTACATGCTTTTTGTTCTGCATAATCGGATTGTAGAAATCATACCTGTGCCCGCCGAGGTAATACTGCCAATCCCTCTTTCGCCCATCGCCGTATATTTTAGCGCCGCTGAAAGTCTTTACTTCTACGACATAAATTCCGCTTGCGGCAATTATTATCAGGTCTATCTGGGATTTATGCTCGTCTTTTCCGTCGATAAGCACATCATGCAGAACATATGCATCTGAGAACACCGTCTTGCTGTAATAGGCGGCGAGCCGTTCGCCAAAGCCGCCCTTGACAGCATTGAGGTCGGGAAGTTTTTCAATCAGACTCATTTTTTCACATTTTCGAGCAATCTTTCAAGCTCTTTAAGTTCATCGGGAGTCAGGCGGGATTTATCCATGAGCACGACATTGTTATCAAGGCGCACGAGATAGATATATCCGTCCTGCTCGCCCCATCGGTCGAAAGCCGACCAGTTGTTTTTGCCCGTGCCGAGCGGCGAAGTTATCGCCACGCCGTCATCGTCAATGACATATTCCAAAGTTCCGCCCAAAACAGCATTGTTTTTCTTTTTCATAACCTTTTGCATTACATTGAGCTGAAACTTTTTGGAAAACAAAATTATCAGCAGAAAAAGCACTGCAAAGCCGAGCAGCAGGAATCCGTTATCAACAACACCGCGCACGAACATCCACACGGCGAACGCCGCATATATGACACAGAGAACCGCCGAAACTGCAGAAGTCACCTTGCGCCTTTTCAGATTGTTCGGCGTGTTGAGCGAAATTTCTGCGAGGATTTTCTGCTCCTTTTCGCCGGCTTCGGTCTTGTATCTTACCATGTTTTCATCCCCTATTTAAGCTTATGCACAAACAGACCGCTGAGCAGTTTCGGCTCGAACCAGGTTGATTTCGGCGGCATTATCTTGCCTGCGTCGGCTATATCCATAAGGTCGTCAACGGTCGTCGGGAACATCGAAAATGCGAGGCACATGTCGCTCTGCGCCCTGCGCTCGAGCTCTTTAAGGCCGCGTATGCCGCCGACGAAGTCAATCCTCTTGTCGGTTCGCGGATCGTCTATTCCGAGCACAGGAGAGATGAGATTCTGCTGAAGTATCGAAACATCGAGCGCTGCGACCGGGTCGGACGCATCGAAAGTGCCGTCCTTTGCGGTGAGCTTGTACCACTTTCCACCGAGGTACATTCCGAAGGTGTGCTTCTCCTGCGGCTTATAAGGCGACTCGGGCGCGAATTCAACGGTAAAGCTTTCGCTTATTTTTGCTATAAACTCGTCCTGAGTCAGACCGTTTAGGTCTTTTATGACTCTGTTGTAGTCCATTATCGCAAGCTCGCTCTGCGCGAACAGCACGGCGAGGAAGAAGTTGAACTCCTCATTTCCGGTATAACCGGGGTTCTGCTCCCTGCGCTTTTTGCCGACTTTGACAGCCGAGGCAGCGCGGTGATGACCGTCCGCGATATAGAGCGAATCGATGCCCGCGAAGAGAGACGAAAGTTTCTTTATCGTCTCGGTGCAGTCAATGACCCAGACCGTCTGGGCGACGCCGTCGGAGACAAAATCGTAGACCGGCTCATGCTCCGCCTGCCACACCTTGACGATATCGCCGACCGTGGTGTTGTCTCTGTAAGTAAGGAAGATAGGTCCTGTGTTCGCGTCGCAATAATCGACATGATTTATTCTGTCCTGCTCCTTGTCGGCGCGGGTCAGCTCATGCTTTTTTATGACATTGTTCATATAGTCGTCTATCGACACGCAGCCGACGAGACCCGTCTGACTTCTGCCGTCCATTATCTGACGGTATATGTACATGCAATCCGACTTGTCCTGCTTGCAGATGCCGTCGGTTTCGAGCTTTTGGAGATTCTCCGCCGCCTTGTTGTAGACAACTTCGGAATAGAGCTCTGTGCCGACGGGCAAATCGACCTCCGCCTTGTCGACATGGAGGAACGAATAGGGATTGCCCTTTACCATCTCGCGGGCTTCATCGCTGTTCATAACATCATAGGGAAGAGCCGCAACACGCGATGCATATTCGGGGATGGGTCTTACTGCTTTGAAGGGTCTGAATACTGCCATAATGAGACATCCTTTCTTGAGCTTAATTACATTTTGCCCGTCTTTTTGCCGCCGAGCTTTATGCCCGAGAGCACATTGGTGTCGAACGAATAGGTTATCGTTTCGCGCTCGCGTTCACGCTTCATGGCGAGCGATATCATCTCGTCGATAAGCTCGGTATATTTGACTCCAAGAGGCTCCCAGAGGTAGAACGAGAGCGAGCCGGGAATCGTGTTTATCTCGTTGAGCCAGACCTCACCGGTCGAGGCGTCAATCATAAAATCTATACGCGACACGCCGCTGCAGCCGAGTACCCTGAACGCCCTGACTGCCATCTCGCGTATCTCGTTTTCGGTCTCTTTCGGGATGTCGGCAGGGATTCTGCGCTGGGTCGACGCCATGCCCTTTGAGCCGGATTTAGAAGCGTTGCCGATATATTTATCCTCATAGCTCAGTATGTCCGTAGCGTTGAGCGGCTCCTCGCAGACCGAGGCGCGCGCCGAATGTCTGTCGCCGAGGACGGAGCAGTTTATTTCGCGCAGGTTCTCTATCGCGGGCTCGACAAGGACTCTGTCCGCATAGTCGAACGCGTTCGAGAGCGAATTTTCAAGTCCGTCGGTGTCATGCGCCTTGCTGATGCCGATGCTCGAACCGAGGTTTATCGGCTTGACGATAACGGGATAGCTGAATTTCTTTTCGATATCCGCAATTATCTTTTCCGGGTCGGCGTCATAGTCCTCCGCATCGACGCAAACGCAGTCGAGCACGGGGATGCCGTTATCTTTAAAGACGGTCTTCATAACATATTTATCCATTCCGACCGCCGACGAGATAACATCACAGCCGACATACGGAAGATTGAGCATCTGAAGATAGCCCTGCAAAGTGCCGTCCTCGACATTCGTGCCGTGGACTATCGGGAACGCGACGTCGATATAATCAATAACATCCTTTGCAAAAGCCTTGTGCGGATATCTGACTATCAGCGTGCGGTCGCCGTCGTTGACGAGATTCACGCGCGTGCTCTCCGCGATAAGCGCATTGATATTTTTATAAGCTTCAATCTCGCCGATATGTTCGCCGACATACATCTCGTTGTTCTTTGTGATATAGATCGGGATAACATCGTATTTGTCTTTATCCACCGCGTGGATCGCCTGAATGGCGGAAATGACGGAAATCTCATGCTCAACGCTTCTGCCGCCGAACATGACTGCAAGCTTTATCTTCATAGGAATACCCCCATTAATAATTGTCGGGAAGGTCGTTTTCGAGCAGGACGATCTTCTTTTTATCCGTTCTTATCGCGCCAACCTTTGCGAGCGCATTGCCGAGCGCGGGAGACACAAATATGTGCGACTCGTCAAAGCCTGCCTCGATAAGACCTTTGTATATGCTCTTCGTCTGCCTCTCGCCGACGAGAGCAACATAGTCGCAGACTGCGGCGGCGTTTCTGCCGAATTCGCAGTTGTATTCCTCCTGCTTGTCGCCAAGCTCGACCATGCCGGGCGTGACGAGAATCTTCTCGCCCTCGAAGAAGCTCAGAGTCTCAAGCGCCGCTTTCGTGCCGCTCGGGTTTGAGTTATACGAGTCGTCTATAAGCGTCATGCCGACGCGCTTTGATAGCTCGAGGCGGTGCGGCACGGATTCGAGGCGGCGCACCTGCGGGCGCAGCTCGGCGAGCGAAATGCCGAGCTCATGCGAAACGGCTATCGCGCCGAGGATGTTCAGGCAGTTGTGGGTGCCGATGAGCTTTGTCGTGAACTCCTCTTTTTCGCCGTCGGGCGTTGTGACTTCAAAAGTAGTGCCTTTATCTCCGACGCTGATAAGCTTCGCTTTATACTTGCTGTCGGAATTGAGTCCGTAGGTTATCGCGCCGTCGGGCGCTCTTTCGGCTATATATTCATTGTCGCCGTTCAAAAACAGCATGCCGTCCTTCGGCAGTGCATCGGCAAGCTCGAACTTCGTGTTGATAACATTCTGAAGAGACTTGAAGCTCTCGAGATGCTGAGGACCTATCGAGGTTATTATGCCGTGCTTCGGGTGGACTATATCGCACAGCTCTTTAATATCGCCGACATATTTCGCGCCCATCTCGCAGATGAAGATTTCGTGCGTCGCTCTGAGCGAACCGCGCACGGTCTTGACGACGCCCATGGGAGTGTTGTAGCTCTCGGGGGTCATGAGGACATTGTATTTTGCCTTGAGAAGAGTGTTGAGATAGAACTTGACGCTCGTTTTGCCGTAGCTTCCGGTGACGCCGATAACTGTAAGATTCGGGCAGGCGGCGAGCATTTTTTTCGCGTCGTTCGTGTAATATCTGTTTATCGAAAGCTCGATAGGCTTATTGATAATATTGGCGAGAATTATGACAAACGGCGAAGCTGCGGCAACAAGACCGACGACAAGCGCCGTTATGCGCCCGGATGCGAACACCGCGAGCAGGACGGTCATTGCAACATAGAGCACCGCGACGGTGACGAGCATACGCTTGACTCTGGGGGTATATTTCAGCGGCTTCTTAGCTTTCTTCGGCTTATAGAACAGGCACGCGAGCAAAATGAACACGGCGCAGACTATCATGCCGGCATTCTTCCCGCAGATAACGCCGATAATCGCTCCGATAAGCGGCAGAGCGAGCGGCACTACCTTGCCGCGATTCTTGAGCATCCAGTGCCACTGATCGTCGGCGCGGTATGAATTCAGCTGGAACATATGCATATAAAACAGCGTCGAGAGCACTGCGAACAGCCAAAACGCCGCAAAAATAAGCACTTCGGAAAATATCGTCATTTAAAAGATCAATCCTTTCACAAAAGCTGTCGTGTCGGTCAGTCTATCTCCATGAACGATGCGAGCACCTTGTTGAAGGTGAACTGCTGTTCAAGGAACGAATAGTGTCCGCAGTTCTTGAGGGTGACGAGTCCGGCGTCGGGCATGAGCTGCTCCATCAATTTCGCGTCGCTCAGCGGCGTTGCGTCGTCGTTCTCGCCCCATACCAGCAAAACGGGCATCTTCATATTCGGCATATATTCCACAAGGTCTTCGTTGACCGTATTGACGAGCGTTTGGCGCATGACGGGCGTTGCGCTGTTATAATCGGCAGAGCCGTGGCTGCGGCGGAACTCCTCGAGTGCGTCGGGGAACAGCGCCTTTACGGGCGCGGTTTCAAGAATCTTTCTGCCTATTTTATAGTTGCGCTGTCTTATCTTCTGCGCCGCCGTCTTTTTCGGCCTGACTCCCGCCGAGTCGACCAGAATGACCTTTTCGATCTCAAACGGCAAATCGCGGCTCGCCATTTTTATGATGACCCTGCCGCCGAACGAGTGGCCGAGGAAAGTCACCTTCTTCGGCGCGAACGGCTCAAGAAATTCCAGTACGAAATCGACATAATCATCAACGCGCCAGGGCTCCTTCGGCTCGTCGGACAGCCCGAAGCCGGGCATGTCGGGCGCGACAACATGATATTTGCGTGCGAGCAGTTCGGACATATTTTCGAAAAGCTCTATGTTCGAGCCCCAGCCGTGCAGCAGAACCACAAGCTCGCCCGAGCCTTTGTCCATGTAGTTTATTTTCAGCGAATCAACATTTGTCTGCAACAAAAACACTCCTAAAGCAGTAGTGACAGTATATGCCAGTATAATCTTCTATATTATAGCACAGCAAAGCCGAAAATTCTATCATATTTTGAGGTTTATTTTGAGCCGCAAAACAAAACACCGCCGCCTGCGATGTCGCAGACGGAGTTTCCTTGACTGCCGCATTGTGGGTATGATATAATTCTTTCAGTGCAAAGGAGGCGGTCGGGCTGAAGTATATAATCGAAACTATTCGCGGCGCATGGATGCTGCTCGGATTTACGGTCGGAGGATCGTTGGTAGGGCTGCTGCTCACTATGTCGGTTTTCAGAGACATCATTGAGTCGATTTTCATCTACGGACTGACGGAGAAAGAATATCTCGACTACCTGCGGCGGACCGAGCGCAGAAAATATTCCGCGCGCAAAATGGTGCGCATGTACAAAGAGCGTCCGCGCAAATTCAGTTCGAGCATCATGACATATCGCACAGTGAGCTTCGTGTTTCTGGCGATTCACCTGATTCTCACCGCCGCTATAATAATCTGCACCTTTCTGCCGATTCATTTCGGGGCGCGGCAGGCGCTCGGGCTGATGGCGGCAAATCTGATTATAGGCGGAATACTCGAAACTTTATATAAGCGACTGTCAAGCCAAACCGCCGCCGGAGACAAACGCATCGGCGGAAGATCGGCGAGTTATACGAAAAATCTGTTCAAATAAAATGACCCTCGGCGCAGCATTTGCGTCGGGGGTCTTTATGAAATTACGGAGGATTTTACTGATGATATCTTGTGTTTTTTGAAATTACAATTTGTCCTGCGGCAATCAGCAGAATGCCGATCAGCGCAAGCGGAAGATAGAATTCCAGGCAGTTTTCCGTCGTGGCATTGTTGAGGTCATAGCAGAAAGGGAAGATCGGATGGCTGCGATAAATGAGCATTCCACCGAGCGAGTAGATAAACAGCGTCATGAGCGTGATGGCTGTCGAATGGGTCAGGAACATCAGAAAATAGACCAATCCGAAACAGAATATGCCGCTGAGCAGCAGGCGGAGAAGCGCAAACAGCGATATCCCCGCAACCGCGTTCATGATTATATAGAACGGCGCCGCCGAAACAGCAAACAGCAGATAAAATAGAATTGCATCGGGCAGGAATCCGCGCCTGTTGTGGAGAAACAGGACTTCGCAGCCGTCCGCCTCAAAATATTCGCGCACGCCGAATATAACCCACCAGACGGAGAGCACCGAAAAAACGCCCTGCGAAAACTGCGATACGAACGAGCGCAGCTCTTCCGCGTTGCCGTTTCTGCTCTGTACAATGCACAGCGGCAGAGCCAGCACATAAATCGCCGCTATCGGAACGGGCATGAGGGCACCCATATTTTTGATCAGATATTTTTGTCTCTGAAGCAACAGCTTCATATTCCTTTGAGCGCGCATATGTATCCGTCCTCGACATTCGGCTTGACGGGCGCAAAATCCTGCGGCGCACTGCTGACAAGGCGCAGGTAGTACTTTCCGTCGCTGTCGAACTGCTTCTGCTTATAATAAGGCTCTTTGAACTTCGGCAGATCGTCCATGTCTATGATATATGTTTTGCCCTCGGCGCACGCTGCCATCTCCTCGCGCGTGCCGCTTTTTATTATCTTACCGTCTCGCATTACCGCAACAGTTTCGCACACTGCATGGACATCTTCGACAATATGCGTCGAGATAAGAATTATTTTATCTTTCTTTATCTCGGAAATAATGCTCTGAAAGCGCAGGCGTTCCTCGGGATCGAGTCCCGCGGTCGGCTCATCAAAAATGAGAATATCCGGGTCTCCGAGCAGAGTCTGGGCTATTCCCGCGCGGCGAACCATTCCGCCGGAGAGCGCCTTGACCTTCTTTTCGGCGCAGTCGGTGAGGTTGACTAACCTGAGCGCCTTTTCAACGCTCTCGCGCGCCGACTTGTCATCGAGCCCCTTCATGTTGGCTATGAGCAGCAGCATCTCGTTCAGAGTCAGGTGCTGATACATCCCGAATTTCTGCGGCAGATAGCCGACATGACGCGAGAAACTTTTGTCCTTTTCAACCGGCTTGCCGTTATAGAAAATGTGCTCGCCCTTGACATTATAGAGCCCTGTTATGCAGCGCATGAGCGTTGTTTTGCCCGAGCCGTTCGGTCCGAGCAGGCCGTATACGCCATTCGTAAACTCAAATGACAGGCAGTCGACCGCCGCTTTCTTTCCGAATTTATAAGTAAGTCCGTCAATTTTCAACATTTTCAGTACCTCTGTTCAGATCGTCAATGAATTCGTCGGGCGTGCGTGTGTCGCTCTCGTCATACAGATATTTGTCTATCGCTTTTCTGCAATATTCGTCGCCGTACTTATCGGCCGCCGCCTCCACGCGGACATAGCGGGTGTTCCTACCCATGCTTTTATCGCCTTCAGCATATTCCTCAAATGTACCGCGCATATATTCAAAAATATAAGCCTGCAAGCCGAAATCCCCTCTGCTTTCGGGAACCTGCGACAGGAAATAGTCCATTTCTATCCCCTTCAAAGATACACCGGTGAAAACAAGCGTATCTCCATAATCGCGCATGGAAACACCATCATATAGCTGCGTTACCATTACCGTATTAAACGATCTGTCATATGTCTGCATCAGATTCGAAAACACTTTCTTTATTTCATTGACATCCATATCGACATATGTATAGACAAGGTTCGTGTCGCCTATTTTATCCTCTTTATAGAATCCGCCGACAATTGTCAGTCCGGTGGTTTTGCCGGAAAACATATTTTTCCCGGTGCGGTCAAGGTTTGTGAAAAACTTCTTGCGGTTTTTAATTTTTACATCGAACTGCGTCGGCTCGTCAAGCGTCAAACGCTCATATCCGTCAGCATCAGCACACACTACATAACCTGCGCGGGGATAATAAGCAAATGTTCCCGGCAGAGCCGCGCCCTGTCCGTTGCTGTAATGAGTGTTGGAATATCCGCTGTAAGTGAATGTAAGCGACGAAGTCTCTCCCGCCGACTCAACCTCTATCCAATCGCCGGTCTGCTTGAATTTCAGCTCCCTGCCGCTCTCATCTTTGACTTCTTTGACTTTGTATCCGTGGTAAAGCGTAAAGCCGTAGATATCCAAATTGCTTGGGGACACCGAGACATTGACCTCGGCATGAAGCACATTGCTGAGCTTCAGCTCCATATCGTATGAAGTTATTTTGAACTCGGGGCAAGCATCCGGAGGGGATGTTTTATTTATAATGTAATATCGAATTTCCCCACCGGCTTCTTCCGTGCTTTCTATATCTTCAATATTATCGGAATTGTTCTGAAGGACAATTGGAGCGCAGCACAGTCCAAGAGTCAAGCATGCAACGCCCAAAACAAGGAAGTGCTTACCATAACGGTTTCGTGCGAAGAAGAAAAGAAGCAACGCACAAAGCACCAATATCCACATTAAAAAAGCAAACAATCTATACGGTCTAAGCGAATAACCGTAAGCGATATTAGGTGTATAAAAAAATGACGACGGCGTCATAAAAGGAAAAACTCTTAACCATCTGTTTGCGGATATACCAGTGGAATAATATAAACCCGCGCAGAAGCCATTTACCGCAGGGCTCGAAAAGAAAGTAATAACAAGCAATACGATATATGACAAGCCTCTTTTGGCGCATGTTGCAAGTACAGCCCCGAGCAGCGTTCCAATAAACGGTATAACCACAAAAGCTATCACAACATGTGCAAGTGCATGAAATGTTGCAGCTGCTCCGTCTCCGCAAACGATACCCACCACAATAAAAAATAGCAAATTCAAAATAAAACAAGGTATCGACAAAGAAATCATAACCAGAATTCTAGCACCGATTGTTTTGACTCGCCCAAATTTTATCGCCGAACAACATTCATCAAATCCGACCGAAGAATCCATTCTGCCGAATTCATAGCTTATAAACGCAAAGAATACAAAATAGATGAGACTAACCACCAATGTAAAACACAAGCCAAAGAATATTTCTTTATATATCAGCGAATTTACAAACGAATATACACTCCATGCAAAAGTTGGCAAAAAATATATAATATATGCTATTTTCAGGACGGGATTTTTTCTGAATTCATTGAAGAAAAGCAAACATCTTGTTTTCAGCGTCAACACCCCTTTCAATTATGCGGCATCTATCGAAAGATAAATGCCGCATGGATTCAGATCAAATTACTGCAATTTTCAAAGTGCCGTCGTCATTTTATACTTAAAGAGAACATGAGCAGAAAAATTGCAGCACTTTTCCTTTGCAAATTCATATTTTTTGCTTCAATGCATTGTCACAATCACATAATAGCATATATCAAATTTTATTTCAAGCAAAATGTCATTGAAAGTCACATTTTGTATCTTTGAACAAATTTTTATACTGAACTTTGTATGCTTTCACAAAAAAATTATCTTGTCAATTTTTAATATTTTCAGTACCTCTGCTCAAATCGTCGATAAACTCGTCGGGCGTGCGTGTGTCGCTCTCGTCATACAGATATTTGTCTATCGCTTTTCTGCAATATTCGTCGCCGTACTTATCGGCCGCCGCCTCCACGCGGACATAGCGGGTGTTCCTACCCATGCTTTTATCGCCTTCAGCATATTCCTCAAATGTACCGCGCATATATTCAAAAATATAAGCCTGCAAGCCGAAATCCCCTCTGCTTTCGGGAACCTGCGACAGGAAATAGTCCATTTCTATCCCCTTCAAAGATACACCGGTGAAAACAAGCGTATCTCCATAATCGCGCATGGAAACACCATCATATAGCTGCGTTACCATTACCGTATTAAACGATCTGTCATATGTCTGCATCAGATTCGAAAACACTTTCTTTATTTCATTGACATCCATATCGACATATGTATAGACAAGGTTCGTGTCGCCTATTTTATCCTCTTTATAGAATCCGCCGACAATTGTCAGTCCGGTGGTTTTGCCGGAAAACATATTTTTCCCGGTGCGGTCAAGGTTTGTGAAAAACTTCTTGCGGTTTTTAATTTTTACATCGAACTGCGTCGGCTCGTCAAGCGTCAAACGCTCATATCCGTCAGCATCAGCACACACTACATAACCTGCGCGGGGATAATAAGCAAATGTTCCCGGCAGAGCCGCGCCCTGTCCGTTGCTGTAATGAGTGTTGGAATATCCGCTGTAAGTGAATGTAAGCGACGAAGTCTCTCCCGCCGACTCAACCTCTATCCAATCGCCGGTCTGCTTGAATTTCAGCTCCCTGCCGCTCTCATCTTTGACTTCTTTGACTTTGTATCCGTGGTAGAGCGTAAAGCCGTAGATATCCAAATTGCTTGGGGACACCGAGGCCTTGACCTCGGCATGAAGCACATTGCTGAGCTTCAACTCCATATCGTATGAAGTTATTTTGAATTCGGGGCAAGCATCCGGAGAAGTTATATTATTTCTCTCATAATAGCTGATTTCGCGACCGGCACCCTCGCTGTTCATGTCATCATATATAATATCCGAATTGCTTCTGAACACAAACGGGAGCAGACACATTCCCGCCACCAAACAAACTACAGCCGAGAACAGCCGTTTCTTTTTTCCTCGTTCCTTGGAGATATAGAAAAACAAAACGGCGCAAAGAACAAGAATCCACACTGCATAGGCAAAAATTCTGTACGGTCTGAGCGAATATCCGTATGCCAAATCAGGCGAAACTAACATAATTGAAGGCGTCATAAACGGAAACAGGCGCGTTAATACGCTCGCCGAAAAGCCGGTCGCCTTATATATAGTGACACACCAAGCACCAACCAGCGGAGTTGACAGAAGTGTAACCACCGCTATTATAATATATGCCGACCCACGCTTTGCTCCGCACGCCAATACCGCGCCAAATAAAATACCTACTGTGGGAAGAATCGCGAGATTAAGAATCAAATGTACTAAGATCTGAAAAAACGCCGCTCCGACATGCCCAACAAATGCTCCAACAATCGTTGCGGCTATACTTATGATTAAGACCGGAACTGCGAGACTCATCAGTACAAATATCTTGCCTAATATCAACTGCGATTTGCCTGTTTCCATTGCACGAGCACATTCGTCGAAACCCACAGCTCGATCGAAACAACAAAATTCATACGAAACGAGCGAATAAAAAACTAAATGCAAAAGACTAAGAAGTAAAACAAATTGAATGCCGCCAAAAAAAGCTTCAAAGGGAGCTTCAATAATCATTTCCAACAAAGCGAAAATTGCCACGGCAGCCGACAACAGTACATATATAATGTATATTATTTTCAATATCAAATTACTTTTAAATTCCCGAAACAACAATAAATATGTACGACGCAAAGAATCAAATCCCCCTTATGCAGGCGGCACCCGCTTAGACGCAGATGCCGCCGTTAACTTTTGTTATTTCGTCACTCTCTTATCGTTCCCTGAGCAGAACATCCAACTTTATTGGCACCGTCAACATTCAGGCGAAGTCTCCAATAAGTTTCATACCCAAGCTTTGCCGTATAAACCTCATGCGTCTGTTCAAAAGAACTTGCAAGCATTGAGGAACCGGGAGTATAATCAGTTCCTTTTCCAATTCCTAATTCAACTTTTGTCGTTTTCTCTGTCATCCAAATTCCAGCTTTATTTTTGTATTGCGGAATAACATGGAGAGAACGAGTAGAAGTTTCTGAATTATATGCTCTCACTATCTTCCACGAGCCGAATACTTCAGCACTGTTTTTAGCGGTTTCGTTATTTTCCAAAACAACTGTTTTAACTACCGCAAATGCCGAGCTACTAAGCATGGCGACGAGAGCCATCGCACAGAGAACAATTGATAACGCTTTTTTCATAGAGCGAATCCTCCTTTGTAATTTCGTATAAATTTTGTTTCAATGCATTGTCACAATTACATAATAGCATATACTAAATTTTATTTCAAGCAATTTGTCATTGAAAGTCACATTTTGTATCTTTGAACAAATTTTCAGGTCGAACTTTGTTTATTCTTACAATAAAAAAAGACCCATCAAAAGATGAGTCTCAAGAAAGGTGCATTTTTAGTTACGCACCCTGAAAACTGAACAAAGGAAGCAAGTAATGAACGAAAGGAAACAAAGTCAAGCCCTCGACCTATTAGTACTGCCAAGCTAAACGCGTCACCGCGCTTACACATGCAGCCTATCAACCTCTTAGTCCATGAGGGGTCTTACTAGCTTATGCTATGGGATATCTTATCTTGGAGGCGGCTTCACGCTTAGATGCTTTCAGCGTTTATCCGTTCCGCACATAGCTGCCCAGCTGTGCCACTGGCGTGACAACTGGTGCACCAGAGGTGCGTCCATCCCGGTCCTCTCGTACTAAGGACAGCTCTCCTCAAATATCCTGCGCCCACGACAGATAGGGACCGAACTGTCTCACGACGTTCTGA